>WBZO01001889.1_pt1 | contig 30021 bp, 27 predicted proteins | sample 5204261 | NCBI WGS metagenome assembly WBZO01 (sample SAMN12412400, study PRJNA552823) | activated sludge metagenome | isolation source: activated sludge from anammox sidestream of wastewater treatment plant... | place: USA: North Carolina | collected 2017-09
ACTCGGCATCTCCGGCTCGAGCGCCATGCCGCAGATCGGGCAGGTGCCCGGCCCCTGCTGGCGGATCTCGGGGTGCATCGGGCAGGTGTAGACCGTGCCGGGCGGCGCAGACGGCAGCGGGGATTCAGTGGCGTGGCCGGCGGCCGCCGCAGGCTTCGGTGCGAGGTACTTCGCAGGGTCGGCGATGAAGCGCTCGCGGCATCGGGCCGCGCAGAAGTAATACGTGGTGCCCTGATGATCCGCGCGGTGTGCGGTTTTCGCCGGATCGACCTTCATGCCGCATACGGGATCGGTGGCGGTCTTGCCGGGGGCGGCCGGCGCGGCTGCGTGCGCGCACGCGCACGCATGCTCATGCGTGTGGTTCAAGGTCCTTCTCCGGACAATGCGGCGAGGATCGGGCACTGCGAGAGATCGCCGTGGCCGGGGCAGGCGGCCACGAGCGTGCGCAGGCCGTCACGGATGCGCGAGAGCTCGTCGATCCTGTGCTCGACATCCGTGAGCTTCTGCGTCGCCGCGCGCTTCACGCCGGCCATATTGCGGGTCCGCCGGCCGGTGAGCGCGAGCAGGTCCTGGATCTCCTCGAGCGTGAAGCCGAGCGCCTTGGCGCGCTTGACGAAGCGCAGCCGCGCGAGGTCGGCCGCGCCGTAGTTGCGATAGCCGGAGGGGCGCCGGCGCGGCGGCGGCAGCACGCCGCTGCGCTCGTAGTAGCGCACCGTGTCGATCGGCACGCCGGCCGATCTCGCGAGTTCACCGATCTGCATGGCGCGAGTATGCACCCTGGAGTCAGGTCCAGAGTCAAGTCATGGTGTCGGCTATACTCGGGCGGCGCGCCGTCTGCGAGGGTTACCATGGTCGGCTTCCTGCTCTGGCTGCTGCTCTTCATCGTGTGCTGGCCGCTCGCGCTCGCCGCGCTCGTTCTCTATCCGCTCGTCTGGCTCGTGCTGCTGCCATTTCGCCTGCTGGGCATCGCGGTCACTGGGGTCTTCGAATTGCTGAAGGCGATCATTTTCCTGCCCGCGCGGGTCCTGCGCGGCAGGCCGGTGGGGTAGCGCGGGAGCGCCCCGCTGGGCGAGCGCGGCTCTCGGCGCGTTCGTGGTCCACAGGTCGCAGTGCGGATCACGGGCCCGAAGACTTCTTCCTGTCCTTCTCTTCCGGCGCGGGCGCAGTCTCGGGGGCGGGTGCCGGCGTGGCAGCCGGCGGCGGGCGCACGATGACGTTGCCCGAATCGGGCAGGTACAACGGTCCCTTCTGGCCGCAGGCGGCGAGCGCGACGCCTGCTGCGACGAGGGCGAGTAGCCGCGACGGGATCCGCGTCATGTGTACATCGTGCGGCGGTCGCGCAGCGCGATCCAGCCGCGAGCGACGCGGTAGACGATCCACACGGCGACGACGAGCGCGGCCAGGAAGAATGTCAGGATGCCGAGGCCGAGCAGGAGCACGAGCGGCGCCGAGACGATGCCCGCCACGACAATCCACAGGAACGCGAACCAGAACGTGCGGATCTGCCAGCGGAAATGGGACTCGAGCCAGGTGCCGCGCGCTTCGGACTGGCGCAGGTAGTTCATGATCACCGCGATGATCGACGGCAACCCGAACACGAAACTGCCGATCACCGTCGCGGGGCCCGTGACGCCGATCAGCACCGACAGCGCGTGCAGGCCGTAGATGATGTTCGTGTAGGTGACGAGGCCGGGATCGACGCCGGCGGCCGGTTGGGTGGTCTCGTTCATGGGCGCTCCTCGCGAGCCTGGTGCCGGGTTTTCGGTTATTCGGTTATTGGGGCGGAGAGTAACGCCAATAACCGAATAACCGAAAACCCGGCACCGATCATACCCTGCGTTTGACCACCGCGAGGGTGATGCGCGATACGCAGGCGAGGCGCCCCTGGTCGTCGCGGATCTCGATCCCCCAGACCTGGCTTTGCGCCCCGATGTGGAACGGGCGCGCAGTGCCGGTCACGAGCCCATCCGACACCGGTCGGAGGTGGTTGGCGTTGATCTCCTGGCCGAAGCACTGGAAGCGTTCCTGGTCGATGCACGCCGCGGCACCGGTGCTCCCCATCGTTTCCGCGAGCACGACCGAGGCGCCGCCGTGCAATACCCCGTAGGGCTGGCGCGTGCGCGCATCGACCGGCATCGTCGCACGCAGGAAATCGTCGCCGACCTCGATGAAGCGGATGTCGACATGCCCGACGAGGGTCCGCGGGGCGTGGGCATTCAGCACCTCGACGCTCGGGTGCCGGCTGGCGAACCAGATGGCCATGGTCATTCCTTTCGCAGGCGTGCGCCGACGCGGCGGTACGCTTCGCGAAACGGGATGCCCTCGGCGACGACGAGCGCGTTGGCTTCCTCCGCGGCATGTATCGCGGGATCGAGCGCGATGTTCCCGCGGCGAAAGCGTACGGCGCCGAGCGCGGCGGCGACGATGTCGAACGACTGCAGCGCGAGATCGATGCCGCGAAAGAGCGGAGCCTTCAGCAGCTGCAGGTCGCGTTGATAGCCGGATGGCAGCTTCGCGAAGATGCCGAGCGCTTCCACGAGTGCCGCGTGCGCGGTAGCCGTGCGTCCGCGCACGAGTTCGAACACGTCGGGGTTGCGCTTCTGCGGCATGATCGACGAGCCGGTCGTGAACGCGTCGGGCAGTTCGACGAACGCGAACTCCTGCGTATAGAAAAGGAGCAGGTCGGCGGCGAGCCGCCCGAGATCCTGCATCGCGAGTGCCACCTCGAACAGCACCTGCGCCTCGGCCTTGCCGCGCGAGAGCTGCACCGCGGTGACGGGTTCGTGGACCGCCGCAAAGCCGAGCGCGGCGCGCGTCGCCTCGCGATCGAGCGGCAGGCCCGGCGTGCCGTAGCCGGCCGCCGAACCGAGCGGACAATTCGCGGCGCGCCGGTGCGCGTGGCGCAGCCCCTCGGCATCGTCGCGCAACTCCGCGGCGAACCCGCCGGCCCACAGGGGCACCGAACTCGGCATCGCCTGCTGCATGTGGGTGTAGCCGGGAAGCACGGTGTCGCACTCGCGCGCCGCGAGCGCCTCGAGCGCGTCGGCCACGCTCGTCGCACCGGCGCGCAGCTGCTCGATCGCGTCGCGCAGGTACAGGCGCAGTGCCGTGAGCACCTGGTCGTTGCGCGAGCGGCCGAGATGCACGCGGCCGCCCGTCTCGCCGATGCGCTCGGTGAGGCGCCGCTCGAGCGCGGTCTGGCCGTCCTCGTCGGCGAGTTCGATGCGCCATTCGCCGCGCGCGTGCGCCGCGCCGAGCGCCACGAGGCCGGATTCGATCGCCGCGAAATCGGCGTCCGACAGCAGGCCCTGCGCACGCAGCATCGCCGCGTGCGCGATCGAGGCGGCGACGTCGTAGCGCACGAGCCGCTCGTCGAGCGCGTAGTCCTCGCCTGCGGTGTACGCGAGCACGCGCTCGTCGAGCGGCGCGCCCTTGTCCCACAGGCGTGTCACGCAGCCCCGCTCTGCTGTTCGGCGACCGTGAGCGCATTCACGTCGGCCACGATCAGCGTGCCCGTGCCCTCGTTGGTGAAGACCTCGGCGAGGATGCTCTCGGGCGAGGTATAGGCGATCACGTGCACGCGGCGCACGCCGCCGCGGATCGCATCCTCGATCGCCTTCGCCTTCGGCAGCATGCCGTCGCGGATGGCGCCGCTGTCGCGCATCCGCTTGAGCCCCTGGAGGTCGGTGTACGACACGACCGACGAGGGATCCTCCACGCGTTCGAGAATGCCCGGCGCACCGGTGCACAGGATCAGCTTTTCGGCGCTGAGCGCCGCGCCGATCGCCGAGGCGACCGTGTCGGCATTGATGTTGAGCAGCGTGCCGTTCGCGTCGGCGGACAGCGGGCTCACGACAGGCATCAGCCCGTTGTCGAGGAGCTTGCGGATCACGTTCGTGTCGACCGCGTCGATGTCGCCGACGAAGCCGAAGTCGACCGTCTCGCCGTCGCTCATTCTCACGGCCGGGCGCTTGTGCGCGGTGATGAGGCTCGCGTCGACGCCGCTGACGCCGACCGCGTCGATGTTGAGTTCGCGGCAAATGCCGAGCACGCGCGTATTGATGAGGCCGTTCAGCACCATCGCGGTCACGTCGATCGATTTCTGGTCGGTGACGCGTCGCCCCTGCACCATGCGCGTCGGTACTCCGAGCGCCTCGGTGAGTTCGGTGAGCTGTGGCCCGCCGCCGTGCACGAACACGACCCGCACGCCGAAGTAGTGCAGGATCGCGATCTGCTCGATTAGCGCGCGGGTGGCGTGCGTGTCGCCGAACACGGCGCCACCTGCCTTGATCACGAAGGTCTTGCCCTTGTACATGCGGATGTACGGCGCGGCGCTGCGCAGCGAGCGTACGGCGAGGGCCTGATCGGTGCGATGCTGGATCATTGCGGTCTGTCACTCCCCTCGGGAAAGCATGCGATGGAGGACCGCCATCTGCGCGGTCATGCGATTGTAGGCTTCGCGCTGCACGATGCTGCGCGCGCTGTCGAGCACCGCATCCGCCACCGCGACATTGCGCCGCACGGGCAGGCAGTGCATGAACTTGCAGTCGGGTGCGGCAGCGGCGAACCACTCAGGCGTCACGCACCAGTCGGCGAGGCGGGCGCGGAGAGTCGCGTCACCCTCGACGTCGCCGTAATGTGCCGTCGATCCCCATTCCTTGGCGTACAGCACGTGCGCGCCCGCGAGGGCCTCGTCGCGCTGCGCCGTCTCGCGCAGCGAGCCGCCCGCCGCGGCCGCCGCCGCGCGCGCCTTGTCCATGATTTCTGGCGGCAGTGCGTAACCCTCGGGCCGCAGCACGACGACGTCCATGCCGCGCTGTGCGGCCATGTGCACGGTCGCCGCGGGCACCGCGAGCGGCAGCGCGCGCGGATGCTGCACCCACGACAGCACGAACTTTCCGCGTCGCGGCACCCCGAGTTCGTCCATCGTCTTCCAGTCGGCGAGCGCCTGGCACGGGTGGTTCATCGCCGACTCGAGATTGATGAGCGGCTTGTCCACGACCTCGGCCATCGTGTGAAACGCCGTTTCCGCGAGGTCGCGCGCGAGGTCCTTGCCTTCGGCGAACGCGCGGATGCCGAGCGCATCGCAGTAGGAGGCGAGCACCGGCAGGCCCTCGCGCACGTGCTCGGCGGCGCCGCCGTTCATCACGGTGCCGAGGCGCGTTTCGAGCTGCCACGTGCCCTGACCCGGCGTAATCACGAACGAGGTGCCGCCGAGGCGCGCCATGCCCGCCTGGAAGGACGCGAGCGTGCGCAGCGAGGGGTTGAAGAACACGAGGCCGAGGATGCGCCCGACGAGCGCGCGCGGCTCGGGGTGCTGTTCGAGGCGGCGCGCGAGATCGATCAGCTCGACGATCTCTTCGCGGCTGAAGTCGGCGAGGTCGAGGAAGCGTTGCATGGTCCGCCCGCGCATCACAGCGCCGCGAGCGCTCCTTTCAGCAGGTCCACGTGCTCTTCCTGCAGGATGAACGGCGGCAGGAGGCGCAGCACCTGCGGATCGCCGCTCGTGCCGGTGAGGATGTCGCGCGCGAGGAGCGCTGCCTGCACGTCCTTCGCGGGGCGCGAGAGCCTGAGGCCGAGGAGGAAGCCCTCGCCCTGAAATCCGGTGACAGGGCCTACCCCGCAGGTCGCGCGCACGTACTGCGAAACGCGCTGCACGTTCGCGAGCAGCGCCTCGTTCTCGATCGCGTCGATCACCGCGAGGATCGCGGCCGCGGCCATGGGCCCGCCGCCGAACGTCGTGCCGAGGGTTTCGAGCTTGATGGCCTTCGTCACGTGCGGCGTCATCAGGAGCGCCGCGCACGGAAAGCCGTTGCCGAGTGCCTTCGCCGTCGTGATCATGTCGGGCACGACGCCATAGAGGTTCGCCGCGAACGGCTGACCCACGCGGCCCATGCCGCACTGGACTTCGTCGAAGATGAGGAGCGCGCCTACCTCGTCGCAGCGACGCCGCAGCGCCCGCAGGTAATCGGCTCCCATGTCGAACGCGCCGCCGACGCCCTGGACGGGCTCGACGATCACAGCCGCGGTGTCGTGCGTCACGTGCTGCGCGATGGCCGCCGCCTCGCGGCGCGGCAGCCACGAGACGTCGAACGGCGTGCGCGGGAACGCGTGCCACTTTTCGCGCGCGCCCCAGGTGAGCGCGCCCGCCGCGGCCGTGCGTCCATGGAAGCTGCCTTCCACGGCCACGACGTGCGGTCGACCCGTCATCCGGAACGCCATCTTGAGTGCGTTCTCGTTGGCCTCGGCGCCGCTGTTGACGAGGAACACGCTGTCGTAGTGGCCACCCGCAAAGCGCAGCAACCGCTCCCCGGCGCGCTCGCGTACTGCCATCGGCACGGCGTTGCTCTGGAACTGGCACGCGGCGGCCTGCATCTCGAGCGCGCGAGTCCACCCGGCGTGTCCGTAGCCGAGCGCGGCGACGGCGTGACCGCCGTAGAGGTCGAGCACGCGCCGCCCGCCGGGCGCGTACAGCCAGACGCCCTCCGCCCGTTCGACCTCGAGCGGATACTGCGCGAAGACGGGTGCAAGCGCGCTCATGTCCAGCCCGCCGCGGGCGCGGTGAGGCCCGCGGTCTCGGGCAACTCGAACAGCCGGTTCATCCACTGCACCGCGCCGCCGGCGGCGCCCTTGTTCAGGTTGTCGACGACGCTGGTCACTGCCACGGTGCGGCCGTTCGTCGTGGCCGACAGGCGCGCGTAATTGCTCGCCGCGACATCCTTCACGTGGGGTGTCTCCGCGGCAACGGCGACGAAAGGCGCGTCGCGATAGAACTCGCGCAAGGCGCCGAGCAGCGCCGGCGCATCAGGCGCGGGCCTGGCCGGCGAGGACTTGAGCGTCGCCTGTACGGTCACGTGGATGCCGCGTGCAAACGGACCGGAATGCGGCACAAAGGCGAAATCCGCCGTGATGCCGCTCGCGGTCGCGGCGCACGCCGCGATCTCGGGCGTGTGCCGGTGTGCCAGCGCGTTGTACGCGTAGAAATCGCTGTGCCGCTGCGGGTGATGCGTGCCTTCGACCGGCTTGCGGCCGGAGCCGGTGCTGCCGGTCACGCCCGCGACGAAGAGTGTCGGCTCGACGAGGTCGAGCGCCAGGAGCGGCACGCTCGCGAGCAGTGTCGCGGTGGAGAAGCAGCCCGGATGGGCGACGTGCCGCGTCGGCGCGCGTGCCAGGTGCTCCGGCAGGGCACAGGTGAACTGCGCGATGCGCGCCGGGGCGCCGTGCGGGTGCTTGTAGACGGCCTCGTACGCCGCCGCGCTCGCGTAGCGGAAGTCGGCCGAGATATCGACGACATGCGCATCGGTGCCCGCCGCCTCGGCCCGCGTGAGCAGCGCATCGATCAGCGCGGCAGACACACCGTGCGGCGCGGCGCCGAAAATCGCGACGCGCGGCAGCCGCGCGACGAGCGCCTCGATGCCGGCCTGCGCCTCGAAGGCGAGATCGCAGACCACCGGCGCGAGATGGCGGAACGCCTTCGCGACCGGCTCGCCCGGCTGGCTGTCGGAGAGGATGCCGGCGAGCTCGAAATGGGGATGCGCCGCGAGGAGGCGCAGCAGCTCGCCCGACACATAGCCGGTGCCGCCGAGCACGATCGCCGGGATGCGCTCGGGCGTACTCATCCCGCGAGCGCCTCCGGCATGCGCGCGTGGAGGCCGAGCGCTTCGATCACGCGATCACCGAGCGCGGCGCCCGCCGACAGCGCATTGAACGCCGGCACCTTCATCTGCTGCTCGATGATCTCGACGCCGACCGCGTTGTCGGTCGCGGGACCCGTGACGACGCAGGGCTCGATGCCAAAGCGCTCGCGCAGCAGTTTCACGCCGCCCCACGCCGCGACCGGATCGTTCGCGGACAGCGCGACACCGGTGAGGGCCTTTGCGATGTCGGGACAGGAGAGGATCGCATCGACGCCGTACGTGCCCATGATGCCGTCACCGAGTTCGAACACGATGACGTCCGGTTTCGTCGCGGCAAGCTCGGTCAGCATGGTGCGGGTCAGCGCGGGGCCCGTTTTCGGTGTCGTCGTGATCACGCCGAGATCGGTGAAGATCATCGTGTTGCGCGCGCCCGCGTCCGCCATCGCGAGGATGTCGCGGCGGAGCGAAACACCGGTCGCCTTGAACGCATCGACGACGAGGCCACGATGACGCATCCGTGCGACGATCGCGCAGGCTGCCGCGGTCTTGCCGGCTTCCATGCACGTGCCCGCGAGCGCGACGACCGGCACACCCTTCGTGTCGAGCCCCGCGTCGTAGTCGAGTCGCCGATACCCGGCGCGCGCCGGCACGCCGATGCGCTCGCCGAGGTACGGGAACTGCAGCACGACGCCGAGCACACGGCAATCGAACGGCTTGCCCTTGTCCGGATTCACCGAATCGCAGACGCCGAGTACGCCGCCGATGTTGAGCATCTGGATCACGTCGCCCGCCGCGAGCGTTTCGGGCACGTGCCCCGAATAGCCGAACAGCGCCTTGCGATGGCCGAGTGCGCCCGCCACGATGTCGCCCTTGCCAACCTTGGCCATGCGGCCGCTCGTCAGCTCGAGCGTGTTGTAGGTCGACTTGTTGGTGAGCACCTCGACCACGACGATCACGCCCTCTTCGGCCGGGATGTCTGTCGAGATGCGCAGTTCGTGCCCGAGGCCCACGGCCTGCGTGACCGAGGCGATCTTGTCGACGACGACGGACTTCATCATGACTGCGCACTCCGTGCGAGTTGGCCCGCGCGCGTGTGGAACACGCCGGGCAGGGCGACGAGCTTCGAGAATCCGAGCGCATCCGCGGCGGACCACTCGCCTGCCGCTTCGCCGTAGACGCCTTTCGAGGCCGCCATCAGCGAGTAGGGCGAGCTGACGCCCTCGACGAACAGGCTCCCCGGCCGCATCAGCAGGTGGACGGTGCCGGTGACACGCGCCTGCGACGACACGAGCAGCGCCTCGATGTCGCGGCACACCGGGTCGAGGAGCTGGCCCTCGTGCACGAGGTCGCCGTAAGGTTGCGCGACGGATTCCTTGATGCGCTGCTGGCGCGCGGTCAGCACGAGTTTCTCGAGCTCGCGGTGCGCGACGAGCAGCGTTTCGGCGGCGGGCGCCTCGAAGGCGACGCGGCCCTTGGTGCCGATGATCGTGTCGCCGAGGTGGATGCCGCGGCCGATGCCGAACGGCGCCGCGAGCGCCTCGAGGTGCTCGATCACCTCGACCGGCGAGCGTCGCACACCGTCGACGCCGACCGGCCGGCCGGCCTCGAACTCGACGCTGTGGCGTGCGGGTGCGTGCGGCTTCGTGAACGCCTCTTTCGACAGCACCCACTGGTCGTCCGGGATGCTGCCGTCCGATGTCAGCGTCTCCTTGCCGCCGATCGTCACGCCCCAGAGGCCGCGGTTGATCGAATACGCGGCGCCGAAGGGCGGAACGGGCAGCTTGCGCGCCTCGAGGTACTCGAGCTCCTCCTGGCGCTTGAACGCCTTGTCGCGCACCGGCGCGATGATCTCGAGTTCGGGTGCGAGCGTGCGCAGCGCCACTTCGAAGCGCACCTGGTCGTTGCCCGCCGCCGTGCAGCCGTGGGCGATGCTCTGCGTGCCGAGCTTGCGCGCCATGTGCGCGATGGTCTGCGCCTGCATCACGCGCTCGGCGCCGACACACAGCGGATAGAGCTGGCCGCGGCGCACGTTGCCCATGATCAGGAAGCGCAGCACCTGCTCGAAGTAATCGGCGCGCGCATCGACCTGGTAGTGCGCGATGGCGCCGAGCGCGCGGGCGCGCTCTTCCAGCGTGCGGGCCGCCGCGGCGTCGATGCCGCCGGTGTCGACGGTCACCGTGATGACCGGGCGCCGGTAGTGCTCGGCCACCCAGGGCACGAGGAACGAGGTGTCGAGTCCGCCCGAATAGGCGAGGACGATGGGTTGGGTCATGGCTGGAGTCAGACGTTGAAGTGTGAACGGAGGCGCCGGGCGAGCGCCGCCTGGTCGCGCGCGCTCGCGGTCGCGATGAAGATCGTGTCGTCGCCGGAGATCGTGCCGACGACCTCGGGCCAGTTCGCCTGGTCGATCGCGAGCGCGACGCTCTGCGCGCCGCCGATCCGTGTCCGGAGCACCGTGAGCGACGGCCCCGCGGTGCGCATGCCCAGCACGAACGGCGCGAGCGCCGCGAAATCCTCCGCGGCAGGCGCCGCCTCTCCGCCCGGCAGCACGTAGCCGTCGGCGGCCTTGAGCACGCCGATCTCGCGCAGGTCGCGGCTCACGGAGGACTGCGTGACGGCGTGGCCCTGCGCCTTCAGCAGGCGCACGAGGTCGGCCTGCTTGCGCACGCCGCCGCTGCGCAGCAGCCGGGTGATGGCGCTGCGGCGTTCCGCGAGGTGCTGGTCGGTGGTTGAATGCATAACTAGTCGCGCATTATGCATAAAAATGCAATCACTTCAAGAGGACCGGGAGGCGCGCGCCTCGCGCTGTTCAGGCCATGTGACGGGCGAGGAAGGCCTCGAGGGCGGCGAGGGCGACGGGCTCGTCGAGCCGCGCCGGGTGGCCGCGACGGGGCACGGTCACGCACGCGAGGTCCGGCTTCGTCGCCTGCATCCGCTCGCAGGTGGCGGCCGTGAGCACGTCGGACGTTGCGCCATGCACGACGAGGGTCGGCATCGACCGCAACCGCGCCCAGATCTCCCAGAGATCCACCGGGACCGCGGTCCGGCCGCTGCGCAGCGCATCGCCGATCCGCGGATCGTAGTCGGCCTCGATGTGCCCGGCCGCGTCCTCGCGATACCCGGCGCGGGCGTACGCGAGCCAGTCCGCGTCGGTGAATTCCGGGAAGGCGCCGCCGGAGTTCGTCTTCGTCTCCGCGACGGCATCCTGCCAGTTCGCGTGCGGGTGCGATCGACCGGCATAGGCGGCGATGCGCGCGCGGCCCGCAGCACCGATCCCGGGACCCACATCGTTCAACACGATGCAGGCGATGGCCGCGGGCACCTGTGCGCCGAGCAGCATCGCGACGAGTCCGCCGAGCGAGGTGCCGATCAGGCCGACGCGCCCGTCCGTGTGCATGCCGATGAGCTGCAGCATGTCCTGTGCGTACATCCCGGGCTCATAGTTCGCGGGGTTCGTGTCCCACTGCGAGCGGCCACGCCCGCGAAGGTCCGGTGTCAGCATGCGGTGGCGCGCGGCCAGGCGACGCGCGAGCGCCTCGAAGTCGCGCGAATTGCGCGTGAGCCCCGGCAGGCACAGCACCGTGCCGGCGGCGGACGCCGAGGTGTACTCCCGACAGAAAAGCTGCAGGCCATCGCTGGCAGGACAGGTGAATTCGCGATACCGGATGTTCATTGGAGTGCAGTTGTCCACCGGCGCGCCGCCCGTACACGACGACCCGCGTACCCTGCGGGCGATCGCTATTTCTCGACTGTGTACACGAGATCCGCGCTCTGCACCGCGCCCGACTCGAGCTTCACGGTCCAGTCGTCGCCGAGCGTGTAGCGCATCTTGATCGTGTTGATCGCCTCGGTGAGGCTCACGCCGTAGCTGACGTACAGGCGCGGCGTCAGGTACTTGCCGAGCACGAGCGAGGTCTCGTTGCTGAGCGTCGACTCGAGGCTGATGTCCTCCAGGCCGACATATTCGCCGAGCTGTTGCGCGAGGATCGCGCCGCCCTGCACGGCGAACGGGTTGCTGCGTCGGGTGGCGCCGTTCGAATCCTGCGCCTGCACCGATTCGAGCGAACCACCGGCGATCAGCAGCGAGAGGATCTGCGACTGCGGGATCTGCGGATCGGAGAACAGTGTCAGGCGTGGCGAGCGCAGCGTGCCGCGCACGTTCGCCCCCGCGGTCACGTCGGGGAACTCGCGGCTCGCGCGGATATCGATGCCGGGGTCGGCGATGGGCCCGTTGTTGAAAATCAGCTTGCCGCGCTCGATGTCGAGCCGTCGGCCGAACGCAATGTACTTGCCCTCGGCGATCGACAGCTCGCCCGTGCCCCGCGCGGTGTCCTCGCCCTCGGTGCTGACCACGAGTGCGCCGGTGAGCCGACCCGACAGGCCGTAGGTATCGATCGTGACGCGGTCGCCGAGCACGAGCTTCACTTTCGTCGCGACGACGAACTGCTTCGATGCGTCGACCGGGCGCTCGCCGACGACGCGCTCGTCGGCCGACGCGAATACCGCGCCCGTGATGTCCGCGGGGTCGAGCCGCGCATTCGGCACGACGACTTCGCCGGTCACGTCGATGCGGCGCCCGTCGATGCTGAACGTGAGGTCGGGCGATGCGAACATGCGTGCTTCCGGCACATTCACGACACGCAGGTTCGTCCCCTGCATGCGGATCTGGCCGTGGGGCAGGCCGTCCTGCCAGCGCAGGCGGCCCGATGCACGCGCGGTGCCGTCGCCGGCCGTGAGCGAGCCGTCGAGCGAGAGCGTGTTGTTCGCGAGCTGCGCATCGAGCGTCACGGCACGCAGCGGCAGATTCACCTGGTAGAAATCGAGTTCGCCGTCCCGCACGGACAGCGTGCCGCCGAGGCGCGGAGCGCCGAGCGTGCCCGAGAGCCGGATATCCGCGGCGAGCCGACCGGCCGAGCGATCGACCGCGGAGACGAGCACTGCAATGAAGCCGAGGGAGTCGGTTTCGAGGCTGACATGCCCGGCGAGTGGCCAGTCACGCCAGGCATCGCCGCTGCGCGTGACGACGGCATGGCCGAGCAGTCCGCCCGAGCGACCCGCATCGAGTTTCGCGTCGACGACGATCCCGCTGTCATTTGCGGAGCCGACGATCGTGCCGCCGCCGAGCTCGGTGACATCTTCCCGCTTGTTCGCGAGGCGCCGCCGTGTGCGCGCACCGCGCAACTCGACGTTGAGGTTCCCGCGCCAGCGCTCGCCTGCCCTGGCGCCAGCGGCCGCGTCGAGGTTGACGGTGCCCTCGTAGGTGACGCCCGGCGTAAGGCCCGCCGTGAACGTGCTGACGGGCAGGTCCTTCGCGGACAGTGTGAGCGCCCACTCCGCGGGAGTGCGCTTGCCGCTTGCACAGAAGGTCGCGGATGCACCCCGCAGGCAGGTCGGCTCGAGCTGCAACAGGTTCGGGCCCCACGCGAGATTCGACGGTCCGGCGAGGTGCAGCGCCGCCTCGGCGCCGTTCTCGAGATCGAGACCTGCGATGGCGAGCTGCCAGGATCGGCCGCGATAGCTGCCGGTGCCGCGTGCGTTGATGGCGAGCGGCGCCGATGCAGTCGACAGCCGCACGTCGTGCCGGTCGGTCGTGCCCGCCGCCGCGAGCGTGAATGCGTCGAGATGGCGCGAGCCGAACGTGAGGCCCCGGGCCTGCAGGCGGACATCGAGCGGCGCGCCCGCGATCGCGCTGAACCTGACGTGCCCGTCGATGCTCGCGAGCGAGGCATCGCGCATGGCGATGCCCTCGCCGTGCAGGGTCGTGTCGATCACCGGTGCGTCGGACGACCCCGCGAGCGTACCGCGCGCCGCGAGCCGGCCGCGCGCGGCGCGATCGATCACGCCGAGATCGTCGGCATCGAGATCGAAGCGCAGGTCATAGCGGTGCGGCGCCAGGGCGCCGTCGAGCCGCGCATGCGCAGTACCCGCCCGTACGTCGACGTCGTCGAAGGTCAACTGTTCGCCGCGGCGAGTGATGCGGCCACGACCCGTCGCGCGTTCGCCCCGCAGTACACCGGTGAGGCGCGCGATGAGGAGATCCGCGGATCCGGCCGGCGTGAAGCCCTCGCCGCTCGCGTCGAGGTCGAAGCTCACGCGCCCGGGAAGGCGCGCATCGACGAGCCCGGTGTCGAGCGCAGACACGCGACCGGCGACTTGCCAGGTCTCGCGAGGCTGCCAGGCGACAGCCGCGCGCAGTTCGGCGCGCCCTCCGTAGCCATCGACGCGCAGGCTGTCGGCATCGAGCCGGTCGCCGTCGAGGCGCCCATCGAGCGCCGCGCGCACGGCGGCGAAGTTCGCGACCTGCACGGCGCCGCTCGCCGTGAGTGCAAAAGGCATCTCGCCGCGCAGGCGGTACTCGCCCTGCGCGCTGCGCGCCGCGGGGGTCTCGCCCGCGAGCGGCCAGCGGAAATCGTTCCAGCGGCCCGACAGATCGAGCCACGGACCATTGTCCTCGATGCGGATGCGCCCCGCCGCCGTTGCTCTCGCCCCGGAGCCCTGGTGGCGAAACTCCGCGCGGCGGATCGCGAGCGTGTGCGCCGCGTACTTGCCGTTGAAGGCGACGTCGAACGGGCCCGCGGCGAGGCCGTGCGGCGTCAGTATGCCGCTTGCGACGATGCCGTCTGCGTCCACGGTGACGTCCACCGGGCCGTCGATGTCGCCGAGTACGCGGCCGCCCCCGAAGGCCGCCAGGTCGAACTCACTCACCTGCGCGTGCCCGGAGACCTTCCAGTCGCTCGTCAGGTTTTCCGCGGCGCCGGTCACCTCGGCACGAAACGGTGCGGTCAGGTCGCCCTGGATCGCGAGCCGGTCGAGGTCCCCGTTGCCGGTGAAGTTCGCGACCCAGCGGGTGTCCCTCGGCGCCTGCCACTCGGCGTGGCCGCTCGCGTCGATGCGCATCGGGTCCGCGGCTCGCAGGATCCCGTTCGCCGACACCTGCATGCCCTGGAACTCCGATGTCGCGTAGAAGATGCGGATCGAGCGGTGGCGCACGACGCCGCTCGCGTGCGCCGCGACGAAGTCGACGCGCTCGCCGCGCGGTGCGACGATCGTGACGAGGCCTGCGCTCGCATCGCCCGCGTCGATGCGCAGCAGGCGCGGCAGGAAGCGCGGGGTCGACTTCGGCGGGGGCGTCGCGCGCGCGCGTACCTCGATCAGTACGCTGCGCGCACGCGCGACCGGTACGTCGATGGTCTGCCACAGCAGCGGGGCGATCGCGAGTTGCGCGTGCGCAGCCTCCACGACCAGGTGCACGCGCTCGTGCGTGAGTTCGAAGCGCGCGACGTCGAATCCGCCCGCGATCGTGCCGCGCACGCCCTGGATCTGCATCGTGACGGGGCCGACCCTGTGCGGGACGCGCGCGACGATCATCGCGAGCCCCTCGGGAGTGAACGCGAGGTAGTAGAGGAGGGCGAATGGCAGTGCGCACAGGATCGCTGCGACGACGACGATCGTGAGCGTGATCGGGCGCGCCATCAGAGCTTCGGCGAGAAATTGATGTGCAGCCGCGGGGAGGCGCCGCTCACCGAGAGTGCCTGAGCGATGTCGAAGCCCACGGTCGCGATCGGCAAGCGGAAGCGCAGGCCGATGCCCGCGGAGTACTCGAGCCCCGCGGAGAAGCTGTTGAAGGCATTGCCGGCATCGACGAACACGGCGATGCCGAGGTTTCTCGGCAGGTCGCGGATCACCTCGACGGTGCCGGCCACCATGTGCCTGCCGCCGGTCTTCTCGCCGTTCGCATCGACCGGCGACAGCTCGTTGAAATCAAAGCCGCGCACGCTGCGGTCGCCGCCGGCGAAGAACCGCTCCGAGCCCGGTACGCCGTTGAAGTCGTCGGCCCAGGTGGTGCCGAACTCGGCCCGCAGCAGCAGGTGCCAGATGCGCGCGAAATCGATCACGCGTTCGCCGGAGGCCATGAACTGCAGGTAGTCGGTCTGGGCGCCGAGCCCGGTGCTCGAACCCCGCAGCTCCGCGTACAACTGGCGGCCGAACAGCGGTTCGCCGAGGTAGCCCTTCGGCACCGAAGCGACACTCACGCCCGGGATCAGGAGCCAGGTCTCCGTGCGGGTCGTCGCGTCTTCGGTGATGGCATTCACGAGTCGCGTGTAATAGACACGTTGCCAGCGGTGCGGCACGCGCGTGATGCTCGCACGCGCCTCGGTGTTGTACGTATCGAGGTCCGCGAGGATCTGGTGCTCCCACGTGCCCTCGAGTTCGAATTTCTCGAGCGCGGGGTCGCCGATCGGCCAGATGTAGCGACCGGAGATCTTCTGCGAGATCTCCGCGAGCTTGAACTCGGCGCGGAAGCGGTGGCCGTAGCTGTTGACGAGGCGGTTGTCCCAGCTGATCGTGGCCCGCGCTTCGGTATCGGTGGCATAACCGACGCCGAATGACCAGCGCGAGCGCCGGTTCGGCGTCGCCGCGATGCGGATCGGTACCGTGAGAGTCGTCCTGTCGCGCGGCTGCGGCAGAACCTGGACCGATGCGAAGTACTGGCTGTCGTCGAGCGCGAACTGGGTGCGCAGCAGTTCGGCCGCGTCGTAGGGCTGGCCCTCCCGGTAACGCAGATACTTGCGCATCAGCTCGGGACGTATCACGTCCTGCGCGATGTCGGTCGCGCCGAACCTGTACCGTTCGCCGGTCTCGAAGTCGATGAACACGCTCGCCGTGTGGTTCGGCGGGTCGACCAGCAGTTCGTGGCGCGTGAGGGCGGCGTCGAGATAGCCGTAGGCGGCCGCGCTTCTCTGCAGGTTGCTCTTCAATTCCTCATACGCCTGGTGCTGCAGCTGCGAACCCTCCTTGAGCGGCAGGTGCTCGAGGATGTCGCGAAACACCGGGTCCCCGGCGCGCGGCCCGGTGATGCGCACTTCGACCTTGTCGAGCATCACGGGCTCGCCGGGCACGATGTCGATCTCGACGCGCCAGTCCTCGCCGTTCGGCCGGGCCTCGACCTTCGATTCCACGGCGGGCTCGTAATAGCCGAATGGCCGCAGCGCCGCTTTCACCTCGCGCTCGACCCGTTCGTGCAGGCGCTCGATCGTGTCGGCGCGCAGCCGGTCGCGGGTCTTGTAGCGTTCGAATGACAGATAGGCGAGCACGTTCTGCCGCACGTCGCCCTCGACGCCCTTTACTTCGATGTCGATATCGGCCCGTGCCGATGCGCATGCGAGCGCGGTCAGCACGAGCAGGCAGCAGCGCGTGTGGATACTCGTCAGGAACTCGCGGCAAGGTCCTAGCATTGCGCCCGGGCGGTCGACGGATGGCAGAGTTTAATCAGAGTTGTGCACGGGCGGGCGGGTTCCCGGCCGGCCATTCGCCCGGTGCCAGCCGCCAGGACGCGACCCCGGTCGCCTGCCCGTTTTCGCCGAAGCGGTGCTCCTCGATGGCGACGCTGTCGTCGTGACCGATCGCGAGGACCGTGGAGCAGCGGGTCCCGTAGCCGCTGTGCACGACGAAGGGCGCCGACAGGGCCCGTTCCCACTCCGGGGTGAGCTCCGTGTCGGGCACGTCTCCGTCATGTGCGGGCTCACGGTCGGCGAGCAACTCGAACAAGGAGGGAAGGCCGGCGTCCGGTGCTTCGAGCCAGCGCGCGAGTCCCCTGCGCACGCGCAGGACCTTGGGCCACGGCGAGTCGAGAAAATGATTCGCGAGACCGTAGACGCCGGGCGTCAGCGGGCGCGCAAATCCGTCCGCGCGGTTCGACGCGTACCAGAGCGCGTCGTGATCGGCGAGCAGCAGGTTGAACCCGGCGTAGGCCGCAGCGCTCGCCGCGAGCGACGCTGCGTAGTGTTCGGGGTCCCCGGTCAGCGCCAACCATCGCGGTATCAGCGCGCCGCGTGTCGGCGCACCGGCAGGCCGGCGGACCATCTCGCGGAAATTCGTCACCACACCGAAGCGCCGGGCGGGATCGATGCCGAGCCAGGTGCCGCCCGCCTCGAGGTCGCGGCCTGCGAGGATCGGCGGGTCCGGCCACGGCGCGAGCGGCGCAGCCGGCCGTGCATGGTATTCGTCGCGGTTGGCCGCCACGACCAGCCGATACCGCGGATGCATCCGCCAGGCGAGTACGAGCAGGCACATCGGCGTCAGCGCGCCGGGCGCGTGAGCCGGCGCGCGACACGCACGCCGGCCCAGATGACGAGAACGACGAGGGCCGCCGCGATCACGGGCGCCGCGATCGCGAGCACCGCGAGCACGATCGATCCGCCGAGTTCGCCCGTCGCGATGCTGCTGTTGCCGAGGCCTCCGGTGAGCGCGGTGGACTTCGCGCGCACGAGCGCGGTCACGCCCTGCGTGAGTCCCGCAATGCCTCCGCCGGCAATCACCGCCGTGGTCCATTTGACGATCGGCGGCAGGTCGGCCATCACCGCCGCCGCGACCACTGCGCCCGCGACCACCGCTGCCGGCGTGGCGATGGCATCGAGCAGGTTGTCGACACCCGGCACGTAGTATGCGAGCACTTCGAGCACGGTCGCGACCGTGAGCATCACGAGCGCCGGCGTGCCCGCGAGCCACTCGAACGACGGCGCGAGCGCGAGGTGCCCGGTCGCGGCCGCGATGCTCACGATCAGGAACGGCAGGAAGATGCGCAGCCCGGCCGCCGCCGCGAGGCCGATGCCGAGTGCGATCGAGAGCAGTGTCGTCGGCAGTTGCGGGTCCATCAGCGTGTGCCGAGCTGCGCGAGCGGCGTGGGCCAGCCCTGATCGAACCACGTCTCGATCAGCCTGAACGAGATCGAGCCGCGCGCACCGACGACCGGATGGCCGGCGGCGATGTCGGCGCGCGTGAACCACTGCGCGTCCTCGAGTTCCGAGTCGCGGCGCACGATGTCGCGGCTCGTCGCGACGGCATGAAAGCCGAGCATCAGCGACGACGGGAACGGCCATGGCTGCGAGGAGTGATAGGTGATCTCGCCGAGCGCGATGCCCGTCTCCTCCATGACCTCGCGCGCGACCGCATCTTCCACGCTCTCGCCCGGCTCGACGAAGCCCGCGATCGTCGAGTAGCGCCGCCTCGGCCAGCTCGCCTGCCGCCCGAGAAGGGCGCGGTCGGCGTCGGTCACGAGCACGATGATCGCCGGATCGATGCGTGGAAAGAGTTCCTGGCCGCAGGCGGCATTCGAGCACGTGAGCAGGTGGCCGGCGCGTGCCGGGCGGGTCGGTTCGCCGCACGCTCCGCAGTAGCGGTGGCGCGCACGCCAGACCGACAGAGCGCGCGCATAGGCGAGGAGGCCCGCCTCGCGTTCAGGCAGTTCCGAGGACAATGGGCGCAGTTCCTCGTAGCGTGCCCCGGGGGTCGCCGATGGATCGACGGCGCTCGCCTCGTCCTCGACCAGCACGCAGCGTGCGCCGTCGAACCAGCCGAGCAGAACCGCCTGGCGTTCCTGCACCCATGCGATGCGCGGATCGTCGCCGCCGAGGAATGCGACGTGGGGCGCCGGCTCGTGCACGACGAGGTGCGCGGTGCCGCGCGCGACGATGTAGCGCGTCGTCGCATCCCGCCGCGCGGTTTCGAACCATGCGGCATCCTCGCGCGCGAGTGCATTGCGATCGAGATAGGGCCCCGCGAAGAGGTTCTGTCGCTTGTGCTGTGGCATGAGGGCGCCGGTCCGACGCCCATTATAAGGTGTCGCCGGCCCGGCCCTCGCCGGTTCAGCCCTCGCCGACGCGGCCGAGGCGCGCGGGCGCCGGGGAACCGCGCGCGGCCGCCGGCAAGGCGCGAGCGCCCGCCAGCTGACCCGGCCGCGCGCCCCTGCCGGGCGGGCAGGGCGCTGCCGCGCAGACGCTGCACGCGGTCGCGCGCAGCGAGTAGCGGTCGTCGATCGTCAGCGCGCCGCACCCGGTGCAATGGCGCAGCACGAGCTCGTCGCCACGGCCGAGTGCAATGACGAGAAACGCAGCGTGCTCGAACGAAATGCTGGGTGCGCTGACGAGTGCGAGATAGGTCTCGTAGGCGAGGCACAGGAGCTCGCAATGGGCGACCGACAGCGCGCGTGGATCGAGGCGCGCATCGCGGCCCACGATCCCGACCATGCAGAAGAGGCCCGCGAGCACGGCCGCCTCCTGCTGCACGCGGGGCGGCCGCAGGAAATAGCTGCAACGCTGCGGCGACTTGCCGCGGCGTCGCGCGATGCGTTCCCCCGGATGCTCGGCAATATAGGTGCGGTAGAGCTTGCGCACCCGATCCTCGGTGAGGCCGGTCCATGCACGAATCGTGTGGGTGCGCGCTTCGTGGCCGATCAGGCGCAGCGCGAGATCGAAGCGCAGGCGGTCGCGGCAGTATCGGTCGTCGGTGACGCGCATGGCGATTCGCTCCCTGTGACGCCAGAACGGATTTGGTAAAAATATCCCAAATTTGCGGATGGCATTGTAGCGCTGTTTGTGCGCAAAATCGGCCGAAACAGGGAGAGGTCATGCATTCGGATCCGGTAGCCGGGGCACCGGGCGCCCTTGCACCGCTCGTGGAGATCAACGATCTCGCGCTCGAGCTCATGGCGCTGCGCGCGTCGGAGGAGGCGACCGCGCTGCCCGCCATCCTGCGCGAGCCGGTCGACCTGTGGCGCGCGCTGTCGGCGGACCGGCGCCGGAGGCTCGCGGGCTGTCCGTTCCTGCTGGTCGACATCGGCTTCGACGGGGCAGGCCACGCATCACGTGGTGCCCTCGAGGGCGTACGCGAGCGAGAGGAGCCCGCTCTGTGGTTCGCCGGGGAGGCGCTGCCTCGACTGTCTTACCTGACACTGACTTACGCGTGGCACCTCGCGCGAACCCGGCGTCTGGCCGCGCGCTTTGTGCTCGGCCTTCCCGATGACAGCGCCGACTGGCTCGCGGGCCTGACGCTGCGTCAGCTCGGCGAATGTCTCGAATGCAGTCCGCGCTTCCTGCGCCCGCGCTGGGCAGCAAACCCGGCCGTGTGGCGGCACCTTCTCACAGCGGCCGCCAGCGAGGAGCCGGCCGATTTCGAGCTGGCCCGCCTGCGCGGCATCCAGCTGCTCGCGGCCACCTACTGGCCGGCCGAAGCCGCTCCCCGGCGTCGCTCCTGGTAGCGCCGGGCCGTCACGGCCGGGGCCACCCGCGACAGTGCGTGCCGGCCGCGGTGCGACCGCGCCTGCGCAGGCGCCTGTGCTAACCTCCGCCGCTCGCATGCACGCGCTTTCCGCCCATGGCCTCGCGAAGACCTACAAGAACGGAGTAGAGGCCCTGAAGGGCATCGATCTCGAGGTGGACAAGGGCGATTTCTTCGCGCTGCTCGGCCCGAACGGCGCCGGCAAGACCACGCTGATCGGCATCGCGACCTCGCTCGTCAACAAGACGGGCGGTACGCTCGCGATCTTCGGCCACGACATCGATCGCGAACTCGAGGCGGCGAAGGCCTGCATCGGCGTCGTGCCGCAGGAAGTGAACTTCAACATGTGGGAGACGCCGTTCGAGATCGTCGTCAACCAGGCGGGCTTCTACGGCATCGATCGCCGCGTCGCGAAGCAGCGCACCGAGCATTACCTGCGCAAGCTCTCGCTGTGGGAGAAGCGGCACACCGTGTCGCGTTCGCTGTCCGGCGGCATGAAGCGGCGGCTCATGATCGCGCGCGCGCTCGTGCACGAGCCGCGCCTCCTGATCCTCGACGAGCCGACCGCCGGCGTCGACATCGAGATCCGCCGCTCGATGTGGGATTTCCTGCGCGAGATCAACGCGCAGGGCACGACCATCATCCTGACGACGCACTATCTCGAGGAGGCCGAGACGCTCTGCCGCAACATCGCGATCATCGCGGGCGGCGAGATCGTCGAGCGCGATCGCATGGCGAGTCTCCTGCGGCGGCTCAAGAGCGAGGTGTTCGTGCTGAACCTGCGCGATGCGATCGACGCCGCGCCGCGCATCGAAGGCTACGGCGTCGTGCGCATTGACGATCACACCATCGAGGTGGAAGTGTCGAAGGAGCAGAGCCTGAACGAGGTATTCGCGCGCCTCGGGGAGCAGGGGCACGCGGTCGATTCGATGCGCAACAAGGTGAACCGGCTCGAGGAGATCTTCATGCGGGTCGTCGACGGCCGCGCGGCCGGGGCGCAGGCCGCCGCCGCGCCCGCGCACGGTGCGCGCCGCGCGCACGGCGGGCATCCGTGAGCATTGCCGGGACCGACGCCACGGACCGCAGCGGCAGCGACACGCCGGGTGCGCCGTCGACTGCCCGCACTCGCTGGGTCGGGTTCAAGACGATCATGGTGCGCGAGTACGACCGGATCATCCGCATCTGGGGCCAGACGATCGTTCCGCCCGCGGTGACCGCCACGCTCTACTTCGTGATCTTCGGCGCGCTGATCGGCCGGCGCATCGGGCCGATGGGCGGCGTCGATTACATGCAGTTCATCGCCCCGGGGCTCATCATGATGGCGGTGATCACGAACTCCTATGCCAACGTCGTGTCGTCGTTCTTCGGCGCGAAGTTCAGCAAGCATGTCGAGGAAATGCTGGTCGCGCCGCTGCCGAACTGGGTGATCGTGATCGGCTATGTCGGTGGCGGGGTGGTGCGCGGGTTGCTGGTCGGCGGGGTCGTCACCGCGATTTCGCTGTTCTTCGCGAGGCTCGCGGTCCACCACGTGGGGATCATCGTCGCCGCCGTGCTGCTCACCGCGATCGTGTTCTCGCTCGGCGGATTCCTGAACGCGATGTTCGCGAAGAACTTCGAGCAGGTGAACTGGATTCCGTCGTTCGTGCTGACGCCGCTCACCTATTTCGGAGGCGTGTTCTTCTCGATCTCGCTGTTGCCGCCCTGGGCGCAGACCCTGTCCTACGCGAATCCCATCCTGCACATGGTGAATGCGTTCCGCTTCGGATTTCTCGGCACCTCCGACGTGAACGTCACGCTCGCATTCGCCTTGATGGTGGCGTTCGCCGCGGTGATGTTCGCGATCGCCGTCGCGTTGATGAACCGGGGCGTCGGGATGCGGGAGTAGGGTCCGCGCGGGCCGGCACTAGCCCGCCATCTGCTCGAGCTCGAGGCCACGCGTTTCGCGCACCATGCGTCGCACGAAGAAGAGCGAGGCGAGCGCGGACGCGGCGTAGAAGCCGTAGGTCGCGACGAGCCCGGCCGATGCCGCGAGTGCGGGGAAGCTGACGCTGATCGCGAAATTGGCCATCCACTGCGCGAAGCCCGCCACCGCGAGTGCCGAGCCGCGGATCTGGTTCGGGAACATCTCGCCGAGCATCACCCACATCACCGGGCCCCAGCTGAAGTTGAACAGCACGACATAGGCGTTGGCAGCGACGAGCGCGACGACGCCGGCGTTGTCCGACAGGTGCAGCGTGCCGTCGACGAGCGTACCCGTCGAGAAACTCGCGGCGACGATCGCGAGTGTCAGCGCCATTCCCGCCGAACCGATCGACAGCAGCGGCTTGCGGCCGACCCTGTCGATGACCATCACCGTGACGAGGCAGGCGAGGATCGACAGGGTCCCCGAGAGGATGTTGATCTTGAGCGCATCGTCCTCGCTGAAGCCGACCGACTGCCACAGCACCGCGCCGTAATAGAACACGACGTTGATGCCGACGAGCTGCTGGAAGACGGCGAGGCCGATGCCCGTCCACACGATCGGTCGCACGCGGCCGCTCGCACGGTCGAGCAGGTCGGCGAGCCGCGGCCGGTGATGGTCGGCCGCGAGCGAGACCCGGATCTCCTGCACTTTGCGCTCCGCCTCCGCCGCGCCGAACAGGCGCGTCAGCACGCCCGTGGCGGCCGCTTCCCGGCGGCGCATCACGAGGAAACGCGGGCTTTCCGGGATCAGCAGCAGCGCGAGGAAGTAGACCGCCGCCGGGATCACCTGCATCCAGAACATCCAGCGCCATGCCGGGCGACCGAGCCAGAGCGTGGCGAGGGAGCCGCCCGCGTAGTGCGCGAGCGCGTAGTTGACGACGAACGCCCCGGTGAGGCCCGTGATGATCATGATCTGCTGCAGCGTCGAGAGGCGGCCGCGAATGTGGGCCGGCGTCACCTCGCTGATGTACACCGGCGAGAGCACGCTCGCGGCGCCGACTCCGAGGCCGCCGACGATGCGCGCGAAAATGAACACGGCCGAGCTGCCGGCTGCGCCGGCGCCGAGTGCGCTGGCGAGGAACATCACCGCGGCGATCATCATGACGCCGCGCCGGCCGATCCGGTCGGCGAGCCGCCCGGCGAGGAAGGCGCCCGCGGCGCAGCCGAGCAGGATTGCGCCGACATTGAGCCCCGTGCCGAGCTTGCTCAGTTCGAACGCCTGGTTCAGCCCCTCCTGCGTGCCGTTGATGGCGCCGCTGTCATAGCCGAACATGAAGCCGCCGATCGTCGCGACCGCGACGATGGCGGCGACGAACCCGATGTTGACCCGGGCAATCGCTGCGCTGTCCATGGATCGGTACCCCCTCGGCTCCCGCCGCTAGAGCGGATAGTAGTGCGGAAGCAGCCAGGACAACGTGACCCACATGATCAGCATCAGTGGTACGCCGACCCGCACGAAATCCTTGAAGCGATAGCCGCCGGCGCTGAACACGAGCAGGTTGCAGTTGTCGGCGAGCGGTGTCGCGTAGCCCATGTTGACGCCGAACAGCACCGCGAGCACGAAAGGCTCCGGCGCGAGGCCGAGCTGGCGGGCGAGCTCGACGGCGATCGGCGTGCCGATCACCGCCGCGGCGCTGTTCGACACGAAATTCGCGAGCACCGCCATGAAGATCATCGTCGCGCTGAGGATCACCGGGTGCGGCAGGTAGACCGTGACGGCGACGAGCAGGCTCGCGAGGAAGGCTGCGGCGCCGGTCTTGACGAGCGCGAGTGCGAGCGCGATCGCGGCGACCGTGAGGAAGATCATCGAGGAATCGAGCGAGCGCGTGGCGTCGCGCCACTTGAGGCAGCCCGTGAACACCATCGCGAGCACACCGACCAGCGCCGCGATCGCGACCGGTGCGATGCGCAGCGACGCGGCCACGATGATCATCGCCATGATGGCGAGCGCGAGCGGCGCCTTGCGCGTCTCCGGCACGTCGGTCGTCGAATCGAGCACCAGGAGCTCGCCGCTCCTCTTGACCGCGGCGATCTGCGCCGCGGGGCCCTGCACGAGCAGCACATCGCCGACGCCGAGCTGCTCGGACTGCAGTCTCGCGACGCGTGCGCCCCATTCGTCGCCTTCGCCGGGCCGGTGGCGCGCGAGCGGCACGAGCTGGTAACGCTCGTCGAAATCGACTTCGTCGAGCGTGCGCCCGGCGACCGGTGACCCGGGAATCACGACGAGCTCGGCGGTCTGCTGATCGCCCGCCTTCAGCGGATGCTCCTCGTCGACCGGCACATCGTCGGCGTACAGGTCGCCGCCGATCATGCGCGCGTACTCCATCAGCCGTTCGGGCGTGTCGCGCACGTGCAGCTGGTCGCCAGCCGCGAGCACGATGTCGGGCAGCGGAACGATCGGCAGGCTGGCGCCGCGCGTCACCGCGCGCACCTTCATCGTGCCGCCGGTCTTGCGGACCACGTCGGCGAGCTTCGCGCCATCCGCGGCGCCGCCCGCCTTGACGCGCATCTGGGCGATGAACACGCGCGGCGAGGTATCGACGACCGCGGCGGCCTTCGGCAGCAGGTGCGGGGCGATCAGCCACAGGTAGAAGATGCCGATGCCGCCGGCGATCGCCGCCGGCTCGAGGAAATCGAACATGTGAAATTGCGGCACGCCGAGGCTCGCCGCCGTGCCGATCACGAGGAGGTTGAGCGACGTGCCGATCGGCGTGCCCATGCCGCCAATCTGCGCCGCGAAGGTCATCGGCATCAACGTCCGCGACGGCGAGCTGCCCGAGCGCAGCGCCACGGTCGTCAGGATCGGGATCATCAGCGCGACGAGCGGCGTGTTGTTCATGAACGCGCTCGCGAACGACGTGAGTGCGAGCATCACGCCGAGGGCGAGCAGCGGGCTCGCGGCCCACAGGCGCGTCACGATGCGCCCGAGCGGCGCGAGCGCGCCGGTGCGCACGAGCCCCTGGGTCGCCATCACGAGGCCGCAGATCGCGACCAGCGCCTCGTTGCCGAAGCCGAGGAAGAAGTCGGTGGGCTCGAGCGGGCCCTCGGCATTCGCGTAGGGAAACAGGATGAAGCCTGCGGCGAGCAGCGTGACGATCAGCAGGCTCGAGGTCTCGATCGGCAGGTCGTCGCGCGCGAACAGCACGAACGCGAACGCCGTCAGGACGAGGACGGCGATCGCATGTGCGTCGAGGGCCATTGAATCGGCCGGCGGCAGGGCACCGCCGGCGCTTCAGCTCGCGGGGACGGCGGCTACTTCTGTTTCCAGGCGCCGCCTTCCTGGTAATACCAGCCGGGCCTCGCGCGCGCGACCCAGCGACGCGCGAAGGTCTGGCGGATGTCGGCTTCCCATTCGGGGTGGCCATTGGCCTTGGCGATCGCCGCGTAGAGCGCCGCGCGGTCGGTGTTGTCCTCGGCGACGAGCCGCTTCACGGCCGCACGTTCCGGCAACGGCACGGCGCCCTGGTCGCGGATGTCGATGAGCCCGTTGGCGGTCAGCCCGACGGCACCCGACGTGAAATACTTCTCGAGTTGAGGAAAACGCTGCGACATCGACGCGGCGATGGCGCGGATTTCCGGCGACTCGATGTCGAGATTGGCATTGCCCTGCGCGTGGGCCGCCGGTACGAGGGCATCGAGGATCGCCGCCGCGAACGTGGCGAGCAGCGAGCCGCCCTGCAGGTCATTGCGGGTCTGCGGCGGTGTCTTGCCCGCGGCGCCGGGCGAAGACCCGGTGACCTGGTCGATGATCTGATCTGCCGCCTTTTCCGCGGCCGCCGCCGGGAAATAGACGTTGATGGTGACGCACGCCGCGAACAGCAGGCTGGCGAGTGCGAGTTTGCAAGGCAGGACGACCTTGTGCATGGACCTCTCCCGAGTCACGTGACCATTGTCCGGCAGGCGCGTGAACGCAGCCTGAACCAGTGTACCTGCGGGCTCACTCGACGACCACGTCCTGTGCCGCGAGGCCCGAGGCGATCTGCGAGACGAGCTGCGGCCAGTTGACGCGGCCCTGGTTGCCGATGATGTCGATGCGCGGCAGGCCGCGCCCCTTGACGATGTAGTAGCCGCTCGCCGCGGGCTCGATGCCGGACATCAGGCACACGTCGTTCCTGAGCCGGCAGCGTATCCCGATGCGATCGTAGCTGTAATCGTCGAAGAAGCGCAGCACGCCCGATTGCAGCGCCTGGGTGACGCCGCCGCCGCCGCCGCCGACGTTCGACAGCTCCTTCACCGCCTTGGCACTGATGCGGTGGCGTGAGCGGTCGCCCGCCGCGGTCTCGAGCCGGGCATCGAACGCGACCGGCGACCAGTTGAACAGTTCGAGCCCGAGGATGTCGGCATCGAGACGCCCGGTGATGGTGCCCACGGCGAAGGCCCGCGTGACGAGATCGAGGTCGAGGTTGCGCGCGCGCACGTCGGCATAGAACCGCGGCCATTTGCCGAGCGGGTCGGCCAGGCGCAGGTGGCTCGCGACGACGGTTCCGTCGAACACGTTCGCCTCGATGTTGCCGCTCACCGTGAGTTCGTCGCCGCGCAGTTCCACGCCGGGGATGCGCCCGCCGATGCGCCCCGAGAACTCCGGCCAGCCGAACGCCTTGCACAAGGGAGGCAGGCTGATCGGGTCGATGTCGGCATCGAAACGCACGCTCATCGCGGGACTGCCGAGGCCGGTGATCGCGAGCGTGCGGACATCGAGCGCACCGTCGAAGATCGGCATGTGCCACGGTTCGGCGAGCACGAAGTTCGCGGCACGCGTGACGAAATCGATGCGCGACGCGCCACCCGAGAGACCGTAGGCGCCGCCCGCACTCCACGCGAGCCACGACGGCGACACGTCGGCGTTCCTGCCCGCCGCCCAGTGCAGCTCGCCGGCGACATCGTTCATGAAGAAATCACGGTCATTGCGTGCCGCGAACCCCGTGAGCCGAAGATCCACGCGCACCGGCGCATTGTCGGCGAGCTCCACCGTGCCGCTCGCGCTTCCCGCCGTGACGAGATCGCCGAAATCGGTCGCCGCGAGCGTGATCTGCATCAGGCTCGTGTAGGCGGCGGGAAACTCGAGCGAGGTGATGTCGAATCGCCCCGTCGCGAGCTTCGGTGCTTCGCCGAGGTCGATCGTTGCGGTGCCCTGCAGCGCGAGGAGCCCGGGCGCCGTGGCGGACAGCCGGTCGAGCGTGAGCGCCTCGCCCCGCCACTGGCCCGCGGCCTCGAGCGCGAGCGGATTCTGGTTGAAATCGAGCAGGACAGGGCCGGCGAGCGCCTGGCCCCGCTCGCCCCGCGCGTGTGCTGCGACGGCAAATCCGTCGCGCTGTGCGTCGAGGGAAATGCCGGCGGTGATCGCCGCGCCTTCGGCGATGATCGTGCTCGCCTCGTTCGACAGGTCCACCGCCGAGAGCGCCCAGTTCGTCTCGGCGTGGAGCGGTGTGGCGCCGCCGTGCGCCGCGAAGGTCGCCGACGCGGCACCGCCGAGTGTCCAGCCGCCGGGCAGCGCGAGCCATGGCGCGACGAGCGCGCGCAGTGCAGCGAGGTCGAGTGCCGTGGCCTTGCCGTCGGCTCGCCATCCGGTCGGGTCCGAGCGCCCGCGCAGCTCGAGGCGGCCGCCGGCGAGCGAGGCAATCGTGGCACGCACCTCGCCGACGGACCGGTCCGCGTGATAGGCGCCCGACAGCGCAATCGACAATGCCCCGATCGGCGTCTGCGCGATCGAGACCTGCGCCTGCCGGCAGCCGAATTCGGGATCGGCAATCACCGCTACGGGACATGTGAGCTGCAAGCCGCGAAGATCCGGCAGATCCGCGCCCGCATGCGCGCGGGCGACGCCGATCGTGGCGGTGGTCCTGCCGCCGTCCTCGAGCGCGAGCCGGGCCGTGACATTCACGAGACGGGCCTGCCCCGCGACGATTTCGCGCGCCCCGAACGTGAGCGCGTCGATCGCGTGCGCGCGTGATCCCGCAAGACAGGCGAGTGTCGCGAGGAGCCCGGGGAGCATGCGGGAAGTCACGGCGCCGCAGTGTAGCGCGCGGCGATGATCACGCGCTGCCTCGTGATCGGGCGACATCCGCCCGACTTGCGCTAAACTTCCGCGCCACGGACGCGGGAGCTTGCATGGTGATGAAACGTGCGTTGATCGTCGATGACTCGAAGTCGGCACGCGCGTTCCTGGCACGCATTCTTTCGAAGTACGAGATCGGGGTGGATACGGCGGAGTCCGCCGAGCAGGCGATCGAGTATCTCGGCGGACAGCGGCCGGACGTGATCTTCATGGATCACCTGATGCCCGGCATGGATGGCTTCCAGGCGGTGCAGATCATCAAGAACAATCCGCGCACCGCGACCATCCCGATCATGATGTACACCTCGCAGGAGGGTGAGCTGTACGTCGGACAGGCACGCGCACTCGGCGCGATCGGCGTGCTGCCGAAGCAGATCCAGCCGACCGATGTTTCGAAGGTGCTGTACCAGCTGAAGCTGATCCCCGACCGGCGCACCGACGAGCAGCGCTCTTTCGAAGCGGTGATGCCCGGCGAACGGGCCCCGGAGGCGACCGTGCCCGCGATGCAGTCGCCGCTCGCGGCACGGGCACCCGTGCCGCCGACGCCCGCTGCGGCGGCCGAGGTGTCCGTCGCCGCAGGTCCGCCATCCGGCGGTGCCGAGCTGCGTGCGATGATCGAAGCCATCGTGCGCGAACACGCCACCGCGTCGCGCCGCTCGATCACGGCCCATTTCGATGACCAGGCCGCACGGCTGATCCAGGATGTCCGCGGCGCGGTGCAGGAGGCGCTGCCCGCACCGCCGCCGCCGGTCGCGCCGCGCGCATCGGCGCCCTGGGGTTGGGCGCTCGCCGCACTGTTGGTGATCGCCGCAGGCGCGCTCGGCGCGCTGTGGTGGCGCGAGGTCGGCGCGAACCGGCTGCTCACTGCCGAGCTCACGGCCTCGCGCGCCCACGGCGAGAAGCTCGATGCCCGCATTGCAACCCTCGAAGCGGCAGAGGCCGCGCGCGCCGACGACATCGCTTCCGGGGTCCTCGCCTCGCGCACACTCGCCGATGCCGGCTTGCTCGCGCGCGCACTCGTGCCGTATGGCGAAGTGCCGCTCGCGAATGACCGGCTCGCCGTCGTACGCGAGGCGCTCGCGAAGCTCGCAGCCGACAGCTTTCGCGGCGAAGTCGAAGTCACGACGTACCCGGGCCGCTTCTGTCTCGTCGGCAACGCGACAGAAGGCTGGTCGCTCGCGCCCGACGACACGCCGGTGAGCCGCTGCGGCCTGATCGGCAACCCGGCGTTCGACGGCACGCGGCCCGCGCAGCGCGAGTCGCTGGCGTTCGCCAACCTCGTTGCGGAAAGCCGCCGCGAGAGCGAAGGTG
>WBZO01001890.1_pt1 | contig 30016 bp, 25 predicted proteins | sample 5204261 | NCBI WGS metagenome assembly WBZO01 (sample SAMN12412400, study PRJNA552823) | activated sludge metagenome | isolation source: activated sludge from anammox sidestream of wastewater treatment plant... | place: USA: North Carolina | collected 2017-09
CGACCAAGGCCGAGGTGATCGAGGCGATCCACAGCGTTGATGCGCGCCTGGCCGCGCTGCGCGACGAGATCATCGCGAAGGGCGAGCAGCCGCTCCTGGAGGGGACGTGGCGCGTCCGCGACGCGCTGAGCCACCTGGCGGCGCGTGCGAACGGCGTCGCGCGCGTGATGGCGCGCGTGGAGGCGGCCGCGAACCCGGGTGCCGCGCCCGTCGCGCCGCCTCGCAACGTGGACGAGATCAACGCCGGGCAGGTGGAGGAGCGGGTCGGGCGGACCGTGGAGCAGCTGCTCGACGAGATTCGCGAGGGCCACGCCGCCGCCATCGCCGCGATCCAGAAGATCGAGGACGAGGTGCTGACGCGCATGCTGCCGTTCGGCTTCCGCCCCGGCGAAGCCGCGGTGGCCGAGATGATGGCGATGGGCGGCCCTCGCCACGACCACAACCACCTCGACCAGATCGAAGCCGCCGTCAAGGCGTAACGCGGACCTGACCGGAGCCCCCATGAGCGCCCTCTTCCAGCCGTTCCGCCTGCGCGAGGTGGAGATGCGGAATCGCATCTTTGTGTCGCCGATGTGCCAGTACTCCGCCACGGACGATGGCTTCCCGACGGACTGGCATCTGGTCCACCTCGGCGCGCGAGCGACCGGCGGAGCGGGCCTCGTGATGACGGAGGCCACGGCGGTGTCGCCGGGGGGCCGCATCTCGCCGTGGGACCTGGGCATCTGGAGCGACGCGCACGGCGAGTCGTACCGGCGCATCGCCTCGTTCATCGCCTCGCAGGGTGCGGTGCCGGCGATGCAGCTGGCGCACGCCGGCCGCAAGGCCTCCACGAACCGCCCGTGGCTCGGCGGCAAGCCGGTCGACGCTGACCACCACGGCTGGGAGCCCGTCGGCCCCACCGCGATGCCGTACCACGAGGGCTACCCCACCCCGCACGAACTCACGACCGAGGAGGTCCGCCGCGTGGTGGACGACTTCGCCGCGGCGGCGCGGCGGGCCGCCTCGGCCGGGTTCCGCGCCGTAGAGGTCCACGCGGCGCACGGCTACCTGCTGCACGAGTTCCTCTCGCCGCTCACGAACCTCCGTACGGACGACTACGGCGGCACCTTCGAGCGTCGCATACGCCTCACGCTGGACGTGGCCCGCGCGGTGCGCGAGGCGTTCCCAGCCGACCTGCCGGTGATGGTGCGCGTCTCCGCCTCCGAGTACGTAGACGGCGGCTGGGAGATCGACCAGACGGTCGCCCTCTCGCGGCTGCTGAAGGAGGCCGGCGTCGACCTGATCGACGCCTCCTCCGGCGGCAACCTGCCACACCAGCAGTTGAAGGCGTACCCGGGCTACCAGGTGCCGTTCGCCCGCGCGATCCGGGAGCGCGCCCACATCGCCACCGGCGCGGTGGGCCTCATCACCTCGCCGCAGCAGGCGGAGGCGATCGTCGCGGGGGGCGAGGCGGACGTGGTGCTGCTGGCGCGCGAGATGCTGCGCTATCCGCACTGGCCGCTGCGCGCGGCGCACGCACTCCGCGCGGAGATCGCGTGGCCCGTGCAGTACGAGCGCGCCCGCTTCTAGTTCGGTTACTCAACCGATAGTTACAGCCCCGCCCGCTCGCGGGGCTATGCGGGTTCGTTATCATTCGCGCGCTGCGCGGAATCCCGCCCTCGGCGAGACCCCCGCGCCGCCCTCGCCGCGCCGGGGAGCGCGGCAGACAGCGCCGCCCCACTGGTGCGAGCGGCGCGAAGTGCAAAGGGGGCTACATGGGAGCACTGGACGGCAAAGTCATCATGGTGACGGGCGGTGGCCGCGGCATTGGCCGTGCGGTCGCACGCCTGGCCGCCTCGGAGGGCGCCTCCGTCGTCATCGTGGATAACGGCTGCGAGGTGGACGGCAGCGGGGCGAACCCCGCGGTCGCTCAGGCCGTCGCGGACGAGATCACGAAGGCCGGTGGCAAGGCCACGGCGACCGCGGTCGACATCAGCACGATGGCGGGCGCAGAGCAGGCGTTGCGCGCGGCGCTGGACGGCTACGGGCGCATCGATGGCCTTGTGACCGCGGCCGGCGTGCGCCGTGACACCCCGATCTGGGAGATGACCGAGGACGACTGGGACTCGGTGGTGAACGGCAACGCGAAGACGGCGTTCACCGTCACCAAGCTTGCCTCCATCGCCATGCGCCAGCAGCGCACGGGGCGCATCGTCATGCTCACCTCGGACGCCGGGCTGGGCGCGGTCGGTGCATCCAACTACGCCGCCGCCTCGGAGGGCGTGGTGGGGCTCAGCCGCACCGTCGCGCGCGACCTGGGCCGGTACGGCGTGACCTGCAACGCGATCTCGCCGCTGGCGCGCACGCGCCTCGCGGGTGGCTACTCCGAGGAGATCCGGCCGCCGGCGGGCGTGCTGTCCGCCGAGGAGATGGCGCGCATCGCGACGCCGTTCCCGACGCGGCAGTGGGAGGAGAACAAGCACCCGGACGACCCGGACAGCGTGGCGCCGATGGTGTGCTTCCTCCTGACGGACGCGGCGCAGGACGTGAACGGCCAGTTGTTCGGGGTGCGGGGTGGCGAGATCTACCTCTACTCCTACCCCTCGATCGACCGGCAGATCCTCTCCTTCGGCCGTCGGTTCACGATGGACGAGATGGACGAGCAGATGCCACGCACCATTGCGAACGGCGTCACCAGCCCGCTGCGCTAGCGGCGCGCACCGACAGGAGACTCTGATGGGTGATCGACTGAAGGGGCGCGTCGCCATTGTGACCGGTGCGGCGCGCGGTATCGGACGGGGCGTTGCGCTCCAGATGGCGGAAGAGGGCGCGGCGGTCGTCGTCGCGGACTTCGGCGGCAACCTGGACGGCTCCGGCTCCGACAAGGGGCCGAGCGACCAGGTGGTCCAGGAGATCCGCGCCATGGGCGGACGGGCGATCGCGCACTACGGCGACGTCTCGAAGTTCGCCGACATGAAGGACCTCGTGGACACCACGATGAAGGAGTTCGGCCGCGTGGACGCACTCTGCCACGTGGCGGGCATCCTCCGCGACCGCATGGTCTTCAACATGACCGAGGAGGAGTGGGACGCCGTGTTGAACGTGCACCTGAAGGGCGCGTTCAACACGGTGCGAAACGTCCTGCCACCGATGCTGAAGCAGCGGTACGGGCGCATCCTGCTCTTCTCCTCCGGGTCGGGCCTCGGCTCCACCGGCCAGGCGAACTACTCGGCGGCCAAGGAGGGCATGGTCGGCTTCGCCCGCGCACTCTCCCGCGAGGTAGGCCCGTACGGCATCGCGGTGAACGCGGTGTACCCGGGCGGCAACACGCGCATGACGCAGTCCGTCCCGGCTGCGGCGGCGCAGATTCGCGCGGCCGCCGGCATCCTGCGGCAGGGCCGTCCGGTCGCCGCCCAGGCCGCACCGGTCCCGGATGGGCCGTCGCCGCGTGACCCGGAGAACAACGCGCCGTCCGTGACGTGGCTCTGCACCGAGGCCGGTGGCGCCGTCAGCGGCCACGTGATCGGCACGTCCGGCTGGCAGGCCTCCCGCTACAGCCCGCGCCAGGTGGTGAAGAGCATCCACCAGCCGCGCTTCTGGACGATCGACGAACTGTCCCGGGCCGTGCCCGGCCAGCTGCTCGATGGCGTCCCGAACCCGGCGCCGCGACTGCAGCCGAAGGAGGGCGAGTCCTAGCGATCCGCCCGAGGCGTTCCGCCTGCAACGACAGCGCCGCCCTCGCGGGCGGCGCTGTCTCGTTCTGCCGGGCGTCCGCCGAAGGACGCCTCAGCCCGTCGCCCATCCTCGAGCGCGCTCAACTGCGCGACGCCATCCGGCGTGCAACGCCTCGCGCTGCTCGGCCGGCATCCGTGGCTCGAACACCTGCAGGTCCCCGGACGTCGCCGCGACGAACTCCTCGACGCCTCCCCAGACGCCCGAGGCGATCCCAGCGAGGCCGGCTGCGCCGAGGGCGGTGACCTCCAACCCGCCGGGGCGATGTACGGGGATGCCAAGCAGGTCCGCCTGGAACTGCATGAGGAAGTCGTTGCGGCACGCACCGCCATCGACGCGCAGTTCGTCGAGCGGGCGTCCCGCGTCGGTGGCGAAGCAGTCGACGAGGTCGCGCACCTGGTACGCAATCGCCTCCAGTGTGGCGCGCACAATGTGCGCGCGGCCGGTGCCGCGCGTCAGCCCCACGATCGTCCCGCGCGCCGCCTCGTCCCAGTACGGCGCACCGAGGCCAGTGAACGCCGGCACCAGGTAGACGCCACCAGCATCCGGCACCGACCGCGCGAGCGCCTCGGTCTCCGCCGCCGAGCCGATCAGCCCGAGGCCGTCGCGCAGCCACTGCACCGCGGCACCCGCTACGAACACGCTCCCCTCGAGGGCGTACGCGTGCGGCTGACCATCAGTGCGCGCGGCCACGGTGGTGAGCAATCCCGTGTCACTCGTGCGCGGGCTGGCCCCGGTGTGGGTGAGCATGAAACAGCCGGTGCCGTAGGTGTTCTTCGCACCACCCTCGGCGACGCGTCCCTGGCCGAAGAGGGCCGCCTGCTGGTCGCCCGCGACACCTCGTATCGGGATCGGCATCCCGAACCACTCGGCGTCCGCCTCGCCGAAGTCGCCGGCGGAGGCGCGCACCTCCGGCAGCATCGCGCGCGGGATGCCGAGGGCGGCGAGCAGATCGTCGTCCCAGCGGTGCTGGTGGATGTCGTACAGCATCGTGCGGGAGGCGTTCGTCTCGTCCGTCGCGTGGACACGCCCGCGCGTGAGCCGACGGAGGAGCCACGTGTCGACCGTGCCGAAGGCGAGTTCGCCACGCTCCGCGCGCGCCTGACCGTCCTCGATGGCGTCAAGGATGAAGCGCACCTTCGTCGCGGAGAAGTAGGCGTCGATGCGGAGGCCGGTGCGCGCGCGGACGAGCGGATCGAGGCCCCTCGCTCGGAGGTCGTCGCAGATCGGGACGGTCTGCCGGGACTGCCAGACGATCGCCGGGTAGACCGGCGCGCCGGTCGCGCGGTCCCAGACGAGCGCCGTTTCGCGCTGGTTCGTGATGCCGATCGCCGTCACCTCGGACGGCGCGACGCCGTGTGAGCGCAGCACCCCGCGGGCGGCTTCCAGCTGGCTCGCCCAGATCGCGGCGGGGTCGTGCTCCACCCAGCCCGGGCGCGGGAACGACTGCGGGAACTCGCGCTGGTCGAGCGCGACGGCCCGCCCGGCGGCATCGAACAGGATCGCACGCGAGGTGGTGGTGCCCTGGTCGAGGGCGAGCAGGTAGCGCGGCATCGTCTACAGGTGCGCGGTCAGCCACGCCTCGAGGTCGGCGAGGACCTGGGGGTGTTCCGGCTCGTTGAAGATCTCGTGCAGTAGTTCGGGGTACAGCCGCAGCGTCTTGTCGGCCGAACTCACCGCCTCGTACAGCGCTCGGCTGCGCGGGCCGTCGCCCAGCGGCGAGGAGCCGCCCGCCATCACAAGGATCGGCAGCCGGATCGCGGGCACCTCCGCCGGCAGCCGGTCGCGCAGCGCGATCATCGCGGAACGGTCCGGCGGCGGGCCGAGGTAGACGAGCGGGTCGTTGCGGTACGCCTCCGCCACCTTCGGGTCGCGGCTCAGCGTGTCGGCGAGTTCGAGGTTCGCGGGCCGCACCGGCGCGTCCGGCGTGTTGATGCCGCCGCCCGACAGCACCAGCCCGTCGAGTTCGTGCTGAAACTGGAGCGCATACGCCGTGGCGATGCTCGCACCCATGCTGTGGCCGACGAGGAACAGCCGCCCTGCCGGGTGCTCGCGGCGCACAAGGTCGTGGAACGTCTTGAGGTCGTCCACGTACTCCTGTACGTCGTTCACGGCGACGCGGGCGCCCTCGGACTTCCCGTGGCCGCGGTGGTCGAGCGCGTAGATCGCGTAGCCGCGCGGGACGAAGTGGTCGACGACATTCGCGTAGCGGCCGCTGTGCTCGGCGTAGCCGTGTGCGAGCAGGAGCACGGCGCGTGAAGCGCCCTCCGGCAGCCAGCGCTGCCAGTAGAGCGTCAGGCCGCCGACGCCGGTGAACGTGCTCTCGGAGTGCTGCATCCCGGACGCCCCTCTCGTACGAGGGCGCATCCTACGGGACACGCGCCGAGGGCGTCACCGCGCCGGCGGCTCCGAGGGCACATCAACCTCGGCGGGCGCGTCGGCCGGGCGGCGGCCGGTGACGATGAACCAGACGAGAGGCAGGCCGGCCAACGCGAGGAGGGCGACGCCGATGATGATGGCGCGCCGCAGGTCGGTCGCCAGCGCATCACCGACTGCCACCACCCCGAACACCGGGATGATCATCCCGGCGAAGGTTGCGAGCGTGAACTGCGTCCAGCGCATCGAGGTCAGCCCGGCGCCATAGCTCACCCAGTCGAACTGGAACGCCGGGAGCAGGCGCATGAAGAAGATCGCCCACGCCCCCGAGCGCGAGGCGACGCGGTCGATCTTGTCCAGTTGTTCCGTCGGCACCCACCGCTCCACCCACGGCCGACCGAACCGTCGGGCGAGGGCGAACGCCGCCATCGCGCCGATCATCGAGCCGAGCACGGAGTAGACGGTGCCCCACCAGATGCCGAACGCCAGCCCGGCGGCGATACCGAGGGGGATCGAGGGGATCGGCGAGAACACCACGCCCGCCGCAACGAGGCCGATGTAGGCGACCGGGCCGGCGGCACCCATGCCCTGGATCCAGTCGCGGACGCCCTCCGGCGTGAGGTCGACCCACCGCCCGAGGAATCGGTCGATCGCCAGCGAGAGCAGGAGGCTCGCGATCGTGACCATCACAATGATGTAGACCCCGCGACGGCTGAGCCGGGGCAGGTCGGAGAGGCTCGGTCGGGGCACGGATGATCCTCGCTGAGCGCCGGGTGAGCGCGACGATCCGAGGATATCGGACGCCCTCGGCGGCGTCGCTTCGGACGGCGGCCGGGTCGCGGCTAGAGAATCTGGGAGAGGAACTGGCGTGTCCGTTCCTCGCGCGGGTGATCGAAGATCTGCTCCGGCGTGCCTTCCTCCACGATCTGCCCCTGCGCAAAGAAGAGCAGGCGGTCGGCCGCCTCGCGCGCGAAGCCCATCTCGTGGGTCACGATGATCATCGTCATGCCGGTGTCGGCGAGTTCCGTGATTACGGAGAGCACGTCGCGGATGCTCTCCGGGTCGAGCGCGGAAGTCGGCTCGTCCAACAGCAGCACCTTCGGGTCCATCGCGAGCGCCCGCGCGATGGCGACCCGCTGCTGCTGCCCGCCGGAGAGGTCCGCCGGGTACATGTCGATCAGGTCGGGGATGCCCACCCGCTCGAGCAGGTGCAGCGCATGCGCCTCGGCGTCCTTGCGGGACTGATGGCGGACCACCTGCGGGGCGAGCGTGATGTTGCGGCGCACCGTCAGGTGCGGGAACAGGTTGAAGTGCTGGAACACCATCCCCACGTTCGCCCTCACCGCCGCCAGGTTGTGCACCTGGTGGTCGAGGGTGATCCCGTCCACGATGATCTCGCCCGCGTCATGCGGCTCCAGGCGGTTCAGCGTCCGCAGGAACGTGGACTTGCTGGAGCCGGACGGCCCGAAGATCACGACCGTCTCGCCCTCGTAGATTTCCGTGGAGATGCCGCGGAGGGCGTGAAAGCGGCCGAACCACTTGTTCACGTCGCGGCAGATCACGACCGGCCGGCGCGTCTCCGAGGGTACCTGCGTCATCGCTTCCGCCTCGTCCCGCTCAGGGCGTACTCCACCCGCTCGCTCAACCTCGACAGCCCGAACGCCGCCACCCAGAAGACGATGCCGACGAAGAGCAGCACCTCCTTCTGGCGTCCGAAGAAGTCCGGCTGCTCCGTCGTCGCCCGCGCGGCCTGCAGCATGTCCGTCAGCCCGACCACCGATACCAGCGTGCTAGACATGAACAACCCGATCATCTCCCCCGCCAGCGCGGGCGCCGCGTTTCGCACGGCCAGCGGTAGCGTGACGAACGTGAGCGCCTGCCAGTCCCGTAGTCCGAGGGCCGCAGCAGCCTCGCGCTGGCCGCGCGGGACAGCGGACAGACCACCTCGCAGCGCTTCCGCGACGAACGCCGCCGTGAACAGCGCGAACGCGATCATCACGCGGTACACGAGGTCGACCCGGTCGAGGCCCCACACCTCCGGCAAGAATGCGCGCAGCGCCAGCCACGCCAGCGCCAGCACCACCACGAGCGGGAGGCCTCGCATCAGTTCGATGTAGACGGTGCAGGAGAGCCGCAGCGCGCGATACGAACTCGTGCGTCCGAGCGCGAGCAGCACACCCAGCGGCACCGCCCCCATCGCGGCGGCGAACGCCACGATGATGTTGAGGTAGAGGCCGCCCCACAATCTCGGCTCCGGGCTGTCGCCGACAACCAGCAACAGCAACGACGACGGCAGCGCCACGAACCACCCCGCGACCGCGACACGGCGCACCCAGACGATGGCGCGTGCGTGCGGCCTGGCCCGCCGCGCGCCGAGGTAGGCGGCGGCCGCCAGCGCGAAGACCCCGGCGGTCAGGATGCGGCCGCTGCCGCCGGTGAGCAGCGGGAGCGTGAGCACGCCGAAGATGGCGAACGAGGCGAGCGATCGCCGTCCGATGCGCCCCCAGGCGCCCCACGCGAGTGCGACCAGCGCGGCGAGCGCGAGCGCCATCGGCCAGATGCGCCACTCTTCGCCCAGCGGGAAGCGCCCGATCAACAACAGCCGTCGGTTCGCCCGCACCACGTCCCAGTCCGCGACCGTCACGAACCACGCACCGAGGGCGTACGCCCCCCATCCCAGCATCCCGAGGATGACGAGCGTCAGGACGCTGTTCCCCGGCGTATCGAACAGACGGGTGCGCAGCCACCACCGCGCCTCGGTCAGCAGGTCGCGGCGAGACCCTTCGACGGGTGCGGCGGCGCTCATATCCGCCGTCCCCGGCTGCGCTGGAAGCGCCACTGCGGGCCGTTGAGGAGGACCGCGATCACGAGGTTGAGCGCGAGGTAGGTGAGCATCATCACGATGAACATCGTGATCGCCTCGCCGGAGTTATTGATGATCGTGCCGCCGACCGTCATGAGGTCAGGGAACGCGATCGCGATCGCGACGGCGCTGTACTTCGCGAGCGCCTGGCACTGTGTCGCCAGCGGCGGCAGCATCGCGCGCAAGGCCTGCGGGAGGACGACGAGGCGCATCTGTTGCCACGGGCTGAGGCCGAGCGCCGACGCGGCCTCGCGCTCCCCCTTCGGCACCGACTGGATCGCGCCGCGCACGATCTCCGCGACGAATGCACCGTTGAAGAACGCGAGCGCGAGCAGCAGGCCGACGAACTCCGGCGAGAGCCGCAGGCCACCGGTGTAGGCGAAGCGTCCGACCTCCGGCAGGTCCCAGCGCAGCGGCATCCCCATCGCGAGGTAGGCGCCGCCCGCGAGGAGCAGCAGGAGCGCGCCGGAGACGCGCCACGGGCGGGAGGGCTGCCCGGTCTGCGCCTCGTAGCGGGTGAGGAACGCCCACACCCCGCCCGCGACGAAGAGCGCGCCGAGGGCGAACACCGCCCACGTGCCCGCGCCGTCCTCGGCACGGAACCACGGCAGCGCGATCGCGCGGTTGGAGGCGTACCCGACGCCGAACAGCGAGAGGCTGTCGCGGATGTGCGGCAGTTGCAGCACGACCGCCGTGTACCAGAACACGACGAACGGCAGCAGTGGTGTGTTGCGGATCGCCTCGACGAACAACAGCGCGAGGCGGCTCGCGAGCCAGTTGGAGGAGAGCCGCGCCATCCCGACGACGAGGCCGATCAGGACGGAGAGCACCGTGCCGAAGACGGTGATGCGGATCGTGTTCATCACCCCGGCGAGGTAGATCGCCCAGCGCGAGTCGTTGCCGGTCGCGGAGGTGAGGAACTGGTCGCCCACGCCGAACCCGGCGCGGTCGCTCATGAACCCCAGATCGAGGTCACTCGCCTGACGCGCCTGATAGGCCAGGTAGACGAGGAACCCCACCGCCAGCGCTGCGGTCAGCGCCTCCATGGTCGCGCGGCGCACCCGCACGTCGTTCGTGAGGCGGCGGGCGTCCGCGATCATCGAGGCCATGCGCGGGCGCCTATCGGAACGGCGGGGCGTACATCAGCCCCCCGTCCTGCCACGAGGCGTTGAGCGTGCCGGCGCGCGGGATGCCCAGCGGGGTGACGTTGCGCTCGTAGACCTCGTCGTAGTTGCCGACCTGTGCGATCACCGCGCGCATGAAGTCCGGCTCCACGCCGAGTCGCGGGTCGAACACCGTGTCCTGCACCGGCACGCCGAGCAGGCGCGCGACCTCCTGTGAGGGCGGCGTCGCGACCATCTCCTCGAGGTTCGCGCTCGTCACCCCCAGCTCGTCGGCAGCGATCATCCCGAGGACGACCCAGTTCACGAGGTCGGCCCAGGCGGGGTCGTCGTCGCGGACAGCGGGCGCCAGCGGCTCCTTCGAGAGCGTGTCGGGGAGGATCACCAGGGAGCCCGGCCCACCGGCACGCTCCGGGAACGCAGCGCGCCGCGCCGCCAGTTGCGACTTGTCGGAGGTCCACGCGTCACACCGGCCGGCGATGAACGCCTCCTGCAGCGTCTCGTTCCGGTCGAACACCAGCGCCGTGTAGCGGATGCCGGTGCCGGCGAAGCGGTCCTCCTGGTTCTGCTGCGTCGTCGTGCCGGTGAGCGCGCACACCACCGCCCCATCGAGGTCGTTGAGCGTGGAGATGCCCTCCGCCGCTCGCACCATGACGCCCTGGCCGTCGTAGAACGTCGGCACGGCGAACGAGAGGTGCAGCGACGTGTCGCGGCTCAGGCTCCACGTGGTGTTGCGGATGAGGACGTCGATCTCGCGCGCTGAGAGCGCGCTGAACCGCGCCGAGGTCGAGACCGCGACGAACTCGACCTTCGTCGCGTCACCAAAGATCGCGGCGGCCAGCGCCCGCCCAAAGTCGATGTCGAACCCGGCGAAGGTGCCGTCCGGGCGGATGTAGCCGAAGCCCGGCAACTGGTCGTTCACGCCGACGCGAAGGACGCCGCGCGCGCGCACCTCCTGCAGGGTCCGCCCCGCGTCCACCTCGGCGGAGCCGGTCGTGGTGGCCGCCCCGCCGGCCGCCGGTGCCACCGCGTCGCCGCCCGAGCAGGCGCCGAGCATGACGAGGACGAGCGTGAGCCCTGCGATGCGCCGGGCGATCCTGCGAACGCGCACCGTGCCGCCCTTCATCACGCATAGAGGCCGCGCAATCGAGACACCTTACCTACCACAACGCGCCGCCCCCGGCATCGCTATCCTTCCGATCCGGGGCCACCAACGCACCCGGCCGATGCGAAGGAGCCGCACCCATGACCGCCATCCTCCAGGCGACGATGACGCCGTCCGCGCTCATCGAGGGGCTCGCGCGCACGCCCTCGCGCCTCGCGGCGCTGGTGGAGGGCGCCCCGGACGCGGCGCTGGACGCCGCGCCCGCCGGCGAGTGGAACGCGCGCACCGTCCTTGCCCACGTCCGCGACGACGAGTTCCTCGTGATGCGCGTCCGCCTCGCGCGGATGCTCGCGGAGGACCACCCGACGCTCACGCCATTCGACGAGGGCGCGTGGGCGGCGTCGCGCTGGCTCGACCGCGAGAGCCGCCGCGAGTTGCTCGCCGACATCGCGGAGCAGCGGGCGGCGTCCGTGGCGATCCTGCGTCGCCTGCCGGTCGAGGCGTGGCAACGGCCTGGGACGCAGCCGGAGATCGGTACGTTCACCCTCCAGTGGTGGGTGGAGCACTGGTACGAGCATGACGTGAACCACCTGGAGCAGGTCGCCACGCTGCTCGGACGGCCGGTGCCGGAGTAGCGACGGTGCGCCTGATCCTCATCCGCCACGCCATCGCCGAGGAGCGCGACGCCACGCGCTGGCCGGACGACTCGCTTCGTCCGCTGACCGCCGAGGGCATCGAGCGCTTCCGTCGCGCGGCACGGGGACTCGCCACGCTGCTCCCGGCGCCGGACGCCGCGCTCGCCAGCCCCTACCGGCGCACCTGGCAGACCGCCGAGATCCTCGTGCAGGAGGCTGGCTGGCCCATGCCGCAGCCGTGCAACCTCCTCGCGTCTGGAGGGCGGAGCGCCGAGGTCGTCCGGACGGCACTGGCGGCCGTCGACGGCGAGGCCACCGCCACGGTCGCACTCGTCGGCCACGAGCCGCACCTGCCGATGCTCGCGGTCGCCCTGACCGGCGCCACAGATGGAGTGCCGTCCGACTGGAAGAAGGGCGCGGCGATGCTCCTGGAGGTCCCGGCCGGCCGCCGCCAGCCCGCCCGCATCGCCTGGTACCGGACGGCAAGGATGCTCCGCGACCTGGACCGCGAGCGGGGGTAGCAGGCCTCGACCGAGGCGTGGCGATTGACCCCGAACGGCGGCGGGCGTACATACCGCGTGATCGCTGGCGGGGATCGATCCCGCTGCCCACCGCACACCTGGCGGTAGGGCCAACAGAAGGGCGCCATCCGTGGCCACTCCAACCCTTGAGGCGGAGGCTGAGGCGTCCGCGTCCGGCCGATCCCCGATCTTCTACGGCTACTGGCTGATCGCAGCCGCATTCACCGCCCAGTTCATCTCCGCCGGTATGCAGAACTACGTCATCGGCGCGTTCATGAAGCCAATGACCACAGAACTGGACTGGACGCGATCGGAATTCACGCTCGCCCGCACCGTGGGTCAGTTCGTGGTCGCGTTCACCGGCCTGTACATCGGCGGTGTCGTGGACAAGCACGGCGGCAAGTGGCTGATGCGCGGCGGCATCGTCATCCTCTCCCTGGCGCTCTTCGCATGTGCCTACGTGGAACACCAGTGGCAGTGGATCCTGCTCAACGGCCTGATCCTGACCGTGGGCGCCTCGATGGTGGGCAACCTCGTCGTGAACGTGACGCTCGCCAAGTGGTTCGTGGAGAAGCGAGGTCGCGCGGCGGGCTTCGCCGCGATGGGCGTCTCCTTCGCCGGTGTGGTGATCACCCCCGCCACTGCCGAACTCGTCGCGCGCTTCGGCTGGCGTGACGCCTGGCAAATCCTCGCCGTCGCCGCCTTCATCATCATCTTCCCGACATCCTTCGTGATGCGCCGCGCGCCGGAGGACCACGGACTGCACCCGGACGGGAAGTCCGCGGCACAGGTCGCTGCCGGTGGCGGTGCACGGGCAGCGGCGGACTTCGCCTCCTCCCTCACCCGGGCGCAGGCTCTCCGCACCTCCTCGTTCTACTTCATCGTGTTCGCGTTCGGCCTTGGCGCGCTGTCGATCGGCGTGATGCTGGTGCAGACGATCCCGTACATGACGGACGCGGGGTACAGCAGCACCGTCGGCGCGGGGATGATCTTCGTCGCTTCGGTGCCCTCGATGTTGCTGAAGCCGGTATGGGGCTACTTCATCGACAAGGCGGATGCCCAGCGGCTCTCCGTGATCGGCTTCGCGATCACAGCGGTCGCCATGGTGATGATCGTGCTCGGGGTACGCTCGGGAACCACGCCGCTGGCCTATGCCGGCTTCTTCGTGCTGGGCTGCGGCTGGAGCGGCCTCATCCCACTGCAGGAGGTGGTCTGGGCCACCTTCTTCGGCCGCCGCTACCTCGGCGCGGTGCGGAGCGCGGGTCTGCCGTTCTCGCTCATCATCGGCGCCAGCGCGCCGTTGCTCGCGTCGTTCTACTTCGACCGCATCGGCAACTACGACGGCGCGTTCCTGACGATCGCCGGGTGCGCCGTGGTAGCGATCGTGCTCATCCTGTTCGCGAAGCGGCCGACCCGCACGGTGCCGGCCTCCTAGCCCCGCACCGTCCGAGGGCTGAACGTCCCGCGAGACCCCGGCCGAATGGCCGGGGTCTCGCGTTTCCACGAGCGTGCACTATCAGCCTGGCCCCCGGATGCGCTCTAGCACTCCGATAACATTGGGCCGCGATGATGCCGGGAGCGTCTCGGACGGCTCGCGGAGGGCAGATGCAGGCTTCGACGGAACTCGACCGGCCCTGGGCGGAGGTGCCGCTCACCGATCCGACCCTGTACGCCAACCGGGAACTCTCCTGGCTCGACTTCAACGACCGTGTCCTCTGGGAGGCGCGCGACCCGCGCAACCCCCTGCTGGAGCGCATCCGCTTCCTGGCGATCACCGCCAGCAACCTCGACGAGTTCGTCTCGAAGCGGGCCGGCTGGCTGCGCCGGATGCTGGCGCAGGACCCGAACCACCGCACCGTGGACGGCATGACCATCGCCGAGCAGATGGTCGCCGTACGCGAGCGCAGCCAGCAGATGCAGCGCGACATGGACGAATGCTGGCGGTTCGACCTGGCCCCCGCGCTCGCCGCCGCGGGCTACGAGATCGTCCGGTTCGCCTCGCTGGAGCCGGAGGCGCAGCAGGCGCTCCGCGAATACTTCCTGACGGCGATCTTCCCGGTCCTCACGCCGCTGGTGGTGGACCCCTCGCACCCGTTCCCGTTCATCTCCGGGGGCAGCCTCTCCGTCATCCTCACCGCCCACGCAGACGCGGAACGACGCCTGTTCGCGCGCGTGAAGGTGCCCGCGAACCGCAAGCGATTCATCGAGGCCGGCGACGGCCGCTTCGTCACCATCGAAGACCTGATCGAGGCGCACCTCGACCTGCTCTTCCCGGGTGTGCGGATCGAGGATGTGCGCCTGCTGCGCGTGCTCCGCAGCGCGGAAGTCGGCACGCCCGGCGAAGATGTCGCCGACCTGCTGGAAGTGATGGAGGACGCGCTCGCGCGCCGACGCCTCGCGGACGCGGTCGCCGTCGAACTGACCGGCCCCATCCCGACCGCGCGCATGGAGATGCTGCTGGAGGAACTCGGGCTCGCCCCGGAGGACGTCGCCATCGGCGATTACCTACTCGGACTCGCGGACCTGCACCAGCTGGCGTCGCTGCCGATCGCGGACCAGTCGTTCGCCCCGTTCACGCCGGCCACGCCCTCCGCGTTCGCACGAGACGGCGAGGACGAGCCGGCATTCTTCGCGGTGCTGCGCGCAGACGACGTGCTGGTCCACCACCCGTACGAGTCGTTCGACACGACCGTCGCTCGCCTGCTGCTGCAGGCCGCGCAAGACCCGCACGTCTTGGCGATCAAGCACACGACCTACCGCACGTCACCTGACTCGCCGATCCTCGGTGCTCTGATCGAGGCGGCGGCGCGCGGCAAGCAGGTCGCCGTGCTGGTGGAGCTCGCCGCCCGCTTCGACGAGGCGAATAACATCGAGTGGGCGCGCCGGCTGGAGGATGCCGGCGTCCACGTGTCGTACGGCAACCCGAACCAGAAGATCCACGCGAAGATCTCGCTCATCGTCCGCGAAGAGGCGATGGGCGTGACGATGTACGGCCACATCGGCACCGGGAACTACAACTCCCGCACGGCCCGCGTCTACACCGACCTGGGGCTGCTCACCACCGACCGGGAGATCTGCGCCGACCTTCTCAACGTGTTCAACCACCTCACGGGCCTCTCGCGGCGGTTGGAGACGAAGGCGCTGCTCGTCGCGCCCACCTCGCTTCGTTCCGAACTCGAACGCCGCGTGCGGCGGGAGATCGAGGCGGCCCGCGCCGGCCGTCCCGCGCGCGTGATCATGAAGGTCAACGCCATCGAGGATGCGGACTTCACCGCGCTCCTGTACGAGGCATCACGTGCGGGCGTGCAGGTCGACCTCATCGTCCGCGGGATCATCCGGCTTCGGCCCGGACTGCCGGGCGTGTCCGACCACATCCACGTCCGCAGCGTCATCGGCCGGCTGCTGGAACACTCCCGCGTCTACTACTTCGAGAACGACGGCGCGCCGGAGGTGTTCATCGGCAGCGCGGACATCATGAAGCGCAACCTGGACGAGCGGACCGAGGTGGCGACGCCGATCCGACGCCCGGCACTGGCGGCACAGGTACGCGGCGTCCTCGACGCGCTGCTCGAAGACCGTCGCCAGGCGTGGGTGCTGCACGACCGGGAGTGGACGCGCGACCAGACCGTCACGGAGGAAGGCGTCCACGAACGTCTGATCCGCTCCGCGCCGTTCTCGTAGCCCACACGAGACGCCTCGACCGCTAGACTGTCGCCTTCCACCGGGCATGCGGGAGAGGCGGCGATGGGCAGACGGACGGGACACGACCCGCTCGCCTCGCTTCGCTTCCCCGCCTTCCGCGCCTTCGCCGTGAGCCGTGTCACCGCCGGAACGGCGATGACGATGGTGCAGGCGACGATCGCCTGGCAGGTCTACGCGATCTCCGGCTCCGCGCTGCAACTGGGCATGATCGGCCTCGTCCGGTTCGTACCGGCGCTGCTCGCCAGCCTCCTCGGGGGCGCGGTGGCGGACACGTACAACCGGCGCACGGTGATCCTGCTCTCTCAGATCGTGCCGCTCCTCGCAACGATCGTGCTCGTCGCCGCCACGACCGCCGGCACGATGACGCTGCCCATCCTCTACGCCATCGTCCTGGTCACGGGCCTGGCCTCCGCATTCGAGAACCCCGCGCGCCAGGCGCTGCTGCCGATCATCGTCCCGCGCGAGGTGTTCACGAACGCCATCACCGTGAACTCCACGCTCCAGTCGCTCGCGTTCATGTCCGGCCCGGCCGTCGGCGGCATCGTCCTCGCCGCATTCGGCGTGGCAGAGGCGTACGCGCTGCACGGCACCCTCGTCCTCGTGTCGATGGTGGCGCTGGCGCGGGTGAACGCGCCGCACGTCTCCACGGGAGCGAAGGTCAGCGTGGCGATGATCCGCGAGGGCGTGGTGTTCGTGGGACGCGCGCCGGTCCTCCTCGGTGCGATGTCGCTGGACATGTTCGCGGTGCTGTTCGGCGGCGCGAAGGCGCTGCTGCCGGTGTACGCGGTGGACATCCTGCAGGTCGGCGAAGTGGGCTACGGCATCCTCTCCGCATCGCTGGAGGCCGGCGCCATGCTCATGGCACTGGCGCTGCTGCTGATGCGACCAGTCACGCGCACCGGCCGCGTCCTGCTGCTCTCCGTCGCCGCCTTCGGCGTGGCCACGATCCTGTTCGGGCTGTCGAGGAACTTCGCGCTGTCGGTCTTCGCCTACATGCTTGTGGGCGCAGCCGACCAGCTGAGCGTGGTGATGCGACACGCGACCATCCAGCTGGCGACACCGGATGAGCTGCGCGGCCGGGTGAGCGCGGTGAACTCGGTGTTCATCTCCGCCTCCAATCAGCTGGGGATGGTGGAGTCCGGCTTCGTTGCCGCGCTCACCAGTGCTACGTTCGCGGTCGTCTCCGGCGGTGTTGGCTGTATCGCGATCGTGGCGCTGATCGCCTGGCGTGTGCCCTCGCTGCGCCGCTACCGGATCGACAAGCCGACGCCCGCCTCGCGCCCCGCGGGTGAACCGGCGACCGCCGAGGCAGCCTCCTAGCCAGCCACCTGCACCATTGGCCTATCTCGGATCTCAGATTGGCCCTGCACACGGCCCACTGCCGCCGCGATACTCTGCCTCGGCGAGGCCGCTCTTGCAGGACAATCACGCGGCACGGCAGTCGGATGGCGTCACGGATTGGCACCATCCATTCGTGATTGGAGTAGTCCAATGGTTGCGGCCACCGGTCTCGAACTCCAGATCGACCGGCGCGGCGACACGCCGCTCTACCGGCAGATGGTGTCGCAGGTGCGCGACCTGATCCTCGCCGGAGCGCTGCGTCCGGGCGACCGCCTGCCCTCCGAGCGCGCCCTCTCCGACGCCCTCGGCGTGAACCGCGCCACCGTCGTCACGGCCTACGAGGAACTCGCGGCCGCCGGCCTGGTCACGCGCCACGTGGGCCGCGGCACCACCGTGCTCGCGCCGCCCCGGGAGGCGGAGGACTCGTTCGCCTGGGCGTGGAGCGAGACGCTGAGCGACGGCGAAGACCGCCCCGGGCTCCACTCCATCCTCGACAACATCGCGGCCACCGACCGCATCTCACTGGAAGCGGCGGAGCCGGCCGCCTCGATCTTCCCGGTCGACGAGGTGCGCGCGATCACGGACCGCCTCCTCACCCGCGAGGGCGGCCGCCTCTTCCGCTACCACGAAGCGGAGGGCGTGCCCGCGCTCCGCGACGCCATCGCCGAGCGGTACCGGGGCCACGAGGCGCGCATGGACGGCCGAGGCGTGCTCATCACCTCCGGCGCCATGGCCGCGATCGGCCTCCTCGTCCGCGCGCTCGTGTCCCCCGGCGACACCGTCGTCGTCGAGTCACCGACGTACCCCGGCGCGCTCGACGCGCTGCGCGCCGCAGGCGCGCGACTCGCGCCGGTGCCCGTGGACCGCGATGGCATCCGTACCGACGTGCTGGAGAGCGTGCTCGCTCGCACCTCGGCGCGGCTGGTGCTGACAATTCCGGCGCACCAGAACCCCTCGGGCGCCGTGCTGTCGGAGGCGCGGCGGGTCGACCTGCTCAACCTGACCCGACGCTACCGCGTCCCGCTGGTAGAGGACGGCATCTACGCCGACCTGGCATTCGACGGCCGGCCGTTCCGCCCGCTGATCGCGGAGGAGGGCGCGGAGCACGTCATCCACATCTCCAGCCTCTCCAAGACGCTCGCCGGCGGCATCCGCGTCGGCTGGCTGATCGCACCGCCGCCTGTGGTGGAGCGGGTCGCACGGCTGAAGCAGCACACGGACGTGAACACCTCCGCCTTCCTGCAGCACATCGCGCTGGAGGCGTTCACGAGCGGCCTCGTGGACCGTCACCTGGAGACGGCGCGCGCGTTCTACCGCGAGAACTGCGAGGTGCTGACGCGCGCGCTCCGGGAGGCATGCGGCCCGGCTGTGCGCTTCGACATCCCGCGCGGCGGCATGGCGCTGTGGTGCCGCCTGGCGCTGCCGGGATCGGCACGCGACTTCCACACGGTGGCGCAGCGGCACGGGGTCTCGTTCGTCCCCGGCGACGCGTTCGCGGTGGGCCGCGAGCAGGACGGCGGCTTCCGCCTCACCTTCTCGCGGCACGACGCAGACACGCTGCGCACCGCCGCCACGCGCATTGGCGCAGCGGTGGAGGAGTTCGGGCACCGCCCGGTCTTTACCCGCATGACGGGGACGCGCCCGCTGCTGTAGCGGGATTCCGGACGGAGTCCGGGGAGAGTGGCTGAGGAAATGGATCGCACCGGTCTCGTGGAACCTCGCATCATCAGCGCGGAGACGCCGCTCGCGTCTGTCATCCGCGCGATGGCCGCCGGCGAGGCCGACCTGTTCCTCGTGGAGCACGGCGGCCGTCGCTACCTGCTCGACCGCTCGGACATCGAGCGCGTCTCGCCGTCGCCGGCCTCCTCCCTCGCGCGGTACGAGACGGCGGAGCGCATCGCCCGGCTGCGCGCGGGGCACGCCCTGCGCGAGCCGGCGATCGAGGTGTCGCCGACCGCGACGACCGAGGAGATCGCGGCAGCCATCGCCGCTGCCGGGTGGCGGCCCGTCCTCGTCCGTGACGCCACGCGCTGGCTTGCTGCGAGCCCCATCACACTCGTCCGCGGCCTGCTCCAGGGCGCGGTCGCATGAACGCCCACGAGCCGCTCACCGTCGCTGCCGAGGTGTGGACGACGCTTGGCGGCGACGTGGACGACCTCCGGCACCTGCGGATCGAGGGGCGCGACCCCGCGTACCCCTCCCCGTTCGCGGTCGGGACGGTGGCGGCCGCCTCGGTCGGGGTCGCCACGCTCGCCGCGGCACGGATCGCCGCCGACCGGACGGGCGCATGGCCCGAGGCGACCGTGGAGATGCGCCACGCGGCTGCCGCCTTCCGCAGCGAGCGGTATCTGCGCATCGACGGCGCACCGGCAGCGGAACTGTGGAGCCCGCTCTCCGGCTACTACCGCGTCCGCGACAGCCACTGGGTGCAGCTGCACACCAACTTTCCGCACCACCTCCAGCGTGCCGCCGCCGTCCTCGGCGCGCCGCCGGAGCGCCCCGCGTTCGAGGCTGCGCTCGCCCCCCTCGACCGGTTCGAGGTCGAGCAGCGGTTCGCGGAGGCCGGCGCGTGCGCCTTCGCGCTCCGATCGCCAGAGGAGTGGGCGGCGCATCCGCAGGCAAGCGCGATCGCCGCGCTGCCGCTGATGAGCATCGAGCGCGTCGATGGCCCTCCGGCCCCGCTTACGCCGCTCGTGGGCGGGAAGCGCGCCCTCGATGGTGTGCGCGTCCTGGACCTCACGCGGGTGCTCGCAGGGCCGGTGGCCGGGCGCACGTTCGCAGCACACGGCGCGGACGTGATGCGCGTGGGCGCGTCGCACCTGCCGGTGATGGAGGCGGCCGTCCTCGACACCGGCTTTGGAAAGCGGTTCGCGCACATCGACCTGCGCGACGAGGCGGGGCGCGAACGCCTGCGGGAGTTGGTCGCGGGTGCGGACATCTTCATGCAGGCCTACCGCCCCGGCGCCATCGCCTCGCGCGGCTTCGGGTTCGAGGAGGTCGCGCGGATCCGGCCCGGGATCGTCTACGTCTCGCTCTGCGCGTGGTCGGAGGCCGGCCCGTGGGCGGACCGACGCGGGTTCGACAGCCTCGTGCAGACCGCCACGGGCATCGCGTTCGAGGGCGGCGCGCACGCCGGACGTCCCGGAGAGCCGGGCCCGCTCCCCGCGCAGGCGCTGGATCACGCAACGGGCTACCTAGCGGCGGCCGGGGCGATGGTCGCGCTCTCCCGCCACGCCCGGGAGGGCGGCTCGTACCACGTGCGGCTGTCTCTCGCGCAAACCGGGTGCTGGCTCGCGGGGCTCCCCCGCCTCGAGGCGCGCGGCATCCCCGACCCGACCCGCGACGACATCGCCGACCTCCTCGATGGGCTGGAGGGCGACCGCGGTATGTTCTCGTTCGTCCGCCCGCCGGGCCAGCTCGCCTCCCTGCCGGTGGGGTGGACGGCCGCCCCGCAGCCCCCGAGCGCCGCTCCGATCACGTGGCGCAGCGCCTAAGAGCCCCCTTAGAACCGGCCTGCAGCGGTAACACCGCCGCAACTTTCGGCCCCTATAGTCGGGACTGCTCACTCGTTTCCCCAGGCGAGGCGGACGCTGGATGCGCACGACGCTCGAACTGACCACGAGGCGCCCCTTCGGCACCCGCGCACAGCGCGCGGCCGCGTCGGTTGCCGCGCTGTACGTGATGCTCGGCATCGCTTGGCTGGTGCTTGGCGGCCGGGCCACGCACGCCGTCTCCCTGTTTGGCGCCAGTACCGTCGCAAACAACATCAGTGCTGCAACGTATGTCCTCATCAGTGGCGGACTGCTCTACGTCCTACTGAGCCGCCTCCTGGTCGCGATCGCACGAGGCGAAGCGCAGGAGGTGGCACTGGCCACCGAGGCGCGAGCGCGTTCCCGTGAACGACAGCAACTCGTCCACCGCCTCCTGCGCGCCGAAGAGGAGACGAGGCGCGGGATTGCCCGCGACCTCCACGACGGCCCGCTCCAGGCGCTCACGATCGCCCACATGCAGGTCGATGCGCTGGGCCGCGCTGTCGCCAGCCTCACGGACGCCGACCGAGAGCGGCTCGCGGGGGCGCTCGCCACGATCCGCGAGTCAGCGGACGACATCCGCGGCATCGTCCGGGCGCTGCAGCCTCCCCTCCTCGCCGAGGTGGGCCTGGTGGCGGCGCTGGACCGGCATTGCGCCGACGCCGCAACGCGCAGCGGGCGCGAGATCGCCTTCGTGACGGACGGGACCTCCGCGACACGCATCACCCCCGACCAGGCGACCGCCGTGTTCCGCATCACGCAGGAGGCGCTGTCCAACGCCACCCGGCACACCTCTGCGCCCATAGTGGTGCGGCTCGCCACGCCCGGCCGCTACCTCAGCGTGGAGATCGAGGACGGCGGGCCGGGCTTTATGCCGGAGCAGGAGATCGGCCGCGGCCTGGGCCTCCTGAGCATGCGCGAACGCGCCGAGTCCGTGGGCGCACGCTTCGACCTCGCCTCCTCGCCGCGAGGCGGGACGCGGGCGACGGTGACCCTCCCCGTCCTGCCACCGGTCTGAGGCCCCCCCGGTGCGACGTCTCCTGCGAGGGGCCAGCGTGCTTGCCGTGTGCTTCGCGGCCGTCGCATACCTCGGCTCACGCGACCTCGGCGGGGCGCTGCTGGTGGGCGGGATCGCTGGCGGCGTCGCCTTGGTGGCGCTCGTGCTCGCCGCGTTGCACGACCGGCACGTCCGGTAGCAAGTTATGTCACCTCAGGAATTCTAAAGAAACAACCGCCCGAACCCCTTGCGAAGGGGTCCGCGGACACGGATCATGTTCTTGATCGAAATACGGAACGCCGAGTCCCTGGAAGGGGAGCGGGGGAACCATTATCGGGGCGAAACCGGCAGGGGGCCTGAAGAGGCCGAGAGCCGGTACGGGAGACCTCTCACCCGCAGCCCGTCAGCTCACCCCGCAGGCGTTTGAGGGGAGGCACTCGGAGGCCTCCACTGGCTATCGCAGTCCGCCCCTCGCAACCGGACGTTGAACCACGCGTCCTGGGTTCTCAGGTTGTCACGCCGTCCGTCGATTCGCCTTCGCCCCGCGTGGAGCGTCTGCTCCGCGTGGTGCCGTTCGCGATCTCGGCGTTCCTGGCATCCTCGATCTTCTGGGCGCCGTGGCACCCGTGGACGGCCACCCTGCTCGCCGCGAGCCTCACCGTCTTCTTCGGCTACTGGGTGATCCGCTCCTACGCCGTCACCATTGCTGCGTGGGTGGCGATCCGCCGCCTCAACCGCTGGGTGCAGGTGGACTGGGCCGCCAGGTACCGCGACGAGGGCCATGACGCGCCGTGGGACTGGCCGCGCCACATGGTCATCATCCCCAACTACAAGGAGCCGGAGCAGGGCCTCGAGCGCACGCTCGGCACGCTCGCGGCGCAGCAGAACGCGGACCAGCTGGTCGTCGTGCTGGCGATGGAGGACCGCGAGGCGGACGTCCACGAGAAGGCACGCCGCCTGACCGCGAAGTTCCAGGGCCAGTTCGCGGACCTGTTCGCCACCTTCCACCCCGCCGGCATCTCCGGCGAGGTGCCCGGCAAGGGCTCGAACGAGGCGTGGGCCGCTCGCCAGGCATACCTGCGGCTGATCGAGACCGCGGGCGACGACCTCGACCGCTACACCGTCACCTCCTGCGACGCGGACGCGGTGTTCCACCCGGCGCACTTCGCCGCGACGAACTACCGGTTCCTGACCGCGAAGGACCCGTACCGGACGTTCTGGCAGCCGGCGATCTTCAACACCAACAACATCTGGGAGGTCCCGGCGCCGCTGCGCATCCCGGAGGGCCTCTCCGGCGTGAACCGCGCCTCCAACCTCGTCCTGCCGTTCTCCGTGAAGTTCCCGACCTCCTGCTACACGCTCTCGTGGCGGATGCTGCACGAGGTCGACTACTGGGACGAGGAAGTCATCCCGGAGGACTGGCACATCTACATGAAGTGCACGTTCTCGCTGGGCAACCGCGTGAACGTGCAGCCGCTGTGGATCCCGCTGGGGAACGACTGCGTGCTCAGCGAGTCCAGCACCCGCACGTTCCGCGCGCATTACACCCAGGCGAAGCGCCACGCGTGGGGCGCCAGCGACATCCCGTACGCGTGGCGTGCCGTGGCGAACCCGGGCCCCGCGAGCCTGGGCCGCCGGCTGATGCTGGCCAGCGCGCTCACGAAGGTGCACACCTTCTGGGTTGCCCAGTGGTACATCGTGACCCTCGGCGTGCTCGTCCCGGCCAAGATGACCGGCTCCTTCGGCGCCTCTATGCCGGAGTGGTGGTCGCACAAGGCGTTCCACATCCCCGGCATCGGCCTGCACCCGGAGAACTTCCTGACCCCGTCCGCCTGGACGACGGTCGGGCAGGCCGGCGTGATCGAGCCCTCGATCTGGCTGAACTTCTGCGGCCTGCTGCTGACGCTCTGCCTGCCCCCGCTCCTCGGCATCATCGCCTTCGAGGCGACGATCCGCCCGAAGCGGCCCGCCGGTGTCCCGCGCATCGAGACGTTCAAGCAGGCCGTGATGTGGCCGCTCATGGCCCCGATCACGTTCTTCTGGGCGAGCCTCCCGGCGCTCGACGCCCAGCTGCACCTGGCCCGCGGCCGCGACCTGATCTACCGGGTCGCGGAGAAGGGCAGCCGCTCGTTCCGCCCGGCGGACGAACCCACCACGCTTGACCGCGCTGCGCCTTCCCCGGCCGGCGCCTCGCACCACGGCCGCGCCGAGGAGACCTTCACCATGGCTTCGATCCTGACCCTCATCCCCACTCACGAGCCCGCGTGGAACGTCGTCGCGGATGACGACCGCTATACGCTGCGCGACACGATGATGGGCAACGTGACGGTCTCCGAGACCGTCCTCCACCCGGCCCAGAGCACGCGCGGCCACGCGCACCCCTGGCCGGAGATTTACATCTGCAACGGCGGTCGAGGCACGCTCTTCCTCGACCACGACGCGGGCCGGTCGATGACGCCCGGCGACCGCTTCATCGTCCCGTCGAACGTCCACCACCGCGTCGCTACCGACGAGGGCGTGACGTTCACGAGCATCTTCGAGGGTCCGCGCCGCTAATCCCGCCCCGGCGCTCCATACTGGACCGCCCGGCCGCACAAGCGACCGGGCGGTTCGGTGTCCGGGCGATCGCGCGTACCGGTGGCTAGATCCCGAGGCCCTCGACCACCTGGGCACCGGGGAGGCGCGCGAGCAGCGCCGGCGCCAGCCGCACCTTCAGCGACCGGCTGCCACCGCCGATCACGACCTCGTCCAGCGACAGCATCGCTGCATCGATGTAAATCGGGATGCCTTCGGGCAGGCCGAGCGGCGTGACGCCGCCGATCATCATGCCGGTGAGCGCCGCCGTCTCCTCGGCCGCGGCGAACGAGGCCTTGCGTGCGCCCATCAGGCGTCGCACCACGCCGTTCACGTCCAGCCGGTTCGTCGCGAGCACCAGGCAGGCGACGTACTGCTTCGGCTCACCCTTCGAGGCGACGACAATGCAGTTGGCGGAGCGGTCGAGGGGGATGCCGTACGCTTCGCAGAACGCAGCGGTGTCCGCCAGCGTGGGGTCGCACGCCATCAAGTCGTACGGCCCGCCCAGCGCCTCGAGTGTCGCGCGGACGCGCGCCTCGGCCGCCTCCGGCTCCATCACGAGGTCGCCCCGGACTGCCGCGGGATGCCGGAGATCGCGAACGCCTGGTCGACCAGCGCCGCACCGCGCTCGATCTCGCTCTCCACGATGAGGAAGCGGTCCTCGTCGCCGTGCACGAGCTTGTAGCGCGTGTTGCCGAGGTACTCGACGCGTTCGATGCGGCGGAGGTCGGCCCAGGCCAGGTCGTGGATCACGCGCCCCTCGTGCAGCGCGGTCGCGCCGAGGTCGGTCAGGACGACGGCGGTGGCGGTGCCCCGCCAGGTGAGGAGCACCACCGGCACCATGATCAGCGTCACGACAGTAGCGAATAGACCGAAGCCGGTCGCCTCCGCCCACCCGAAGACCGCGCCGGCCCCCAACGACACCACCGCGATCAGCGCCGGCAGCGCGAAGGAGGCGTTCTGCCACCAGCGGCTCGGGTTCACGTACACCCCGCGCACGCCCGGGGTCGCCTCGATCCAGGTCGCGTCCTTCGGGTGCGGGGGGGAGTCGGGCGCGGTGTCGCTCATGCGGGCATCTTCTCCGGTACCCCACTCCGCGGGCAACGACTGTGACGGCTTGCGGCGCGCCCGTATCACGAGGATGATGCGCTGCCATCTTTCGAGCATGACTGACCAAGGACGCGTGCAGGCGTGGCGATCGCCGACGAAGCGCCCGGTTCACGAAGCAGCGGACGGGCGGGCAACCGCATCGTCCACTACATCGTGCAGTACCGCTGGTCGTACATCCTCGGCGCGTTCGCACTCCTCGTCGCGACGTTCCTGGCAATGGTGCCGCCGTGGCTGCTGCAGCGCGCCGTCGATGCGCTGACGGCGGGCAGCGCCGACACGCCGCTCCTTCTCTGGTACGGTGGCGCGATCCTCCTCGCGGGCATCACGGAGGGCGCGCTGCGCTACTACTCGCGGTTCGCGGTCTCCGGCACCTCCCGCAAGATCGAGTACCACCTGCGCGACGACCTGACGGCGCACCTGTTGAACCTCGACCAGGGGTTCTACCTGCGGTCGAGGACGGGCGACCTGATGTCGCGCCTGACGAACGACCTGCAGGCGGTGCGCGACCTCATTGGCCCCAGCATCGTGAACGTGAGCCGGTCGGTGGCCGTGGTCATCGCCGGGTTCGCGTTCATGCTCTTCATCGACATCCGCCTCACGCTCATCGCATTCGCCTACCTGCCGGTCATCGGCGCGGTCATGGCGTACTTCGAGACGAACCTGGAGTACCGCTTCCTGGAGGTACAGGAGCAACTCGCGATCCTCACCGACAAGTCCCAGGAGAACGTCTCCGGCATCCGGGCGATCAAGGCGTACGCGCAGGAGGACGCGGAGATCGAGAACTTCGCCGCCGGGAACGAGGAGATGCGGAAGCGCTCCATGCGCCTGGCGATCTACCAGTCCGGCCTCTTCCCGGCGATGGGCCTGCTGACCGGCGGCGGGACGCTCCTCGTGCTCTGGTTCGGCGGGCACGACGTGGTGAACGGGCGCATCACGCTCGGAGAGTTCGTGCAGTTCATGTTCATCCTCGCCATCCTCGCGGAGCAGTTGCTCGCGGTGGGCTGGATGGTGGCGTCGCTACAACTGGGGATCGTCGCCAGCCGCCGCATCGTCGAGGTGCTGCGCACCGAGTCGACCGTCGTGGATGGCCAGGACGCCCGGCCGTTGGAGCGCGTGCGTGGCGAGGTCGAGTACCGCGGCGTGGCGGTCCGCTACGGCGACACGACGATCCTCGAGGACATCGACCTGCACGTCCCTGCCGGCGCCACGGTCGCCCTGGTCGGCGCGACGGGCCAGGGGAAGACCACGCTCGCGAACCTGCTCGTGCGGCTCATCGACCCGACCGAGGGCGCCGTGCTCCTCGATGGCGTGGACGTGCGCGCACTCCGCACCGCCGACCTCCGGAACCAGATCGGCTTCGTCCCGCAGGAGTCGTTCCTCTTCTCCGAGGCACTCCGCGACAACATCGCCTACGGCCGCCTCGACGCCACCGACGAGGAGTACGAGCGCGCGCTGGAGATCTCCCAGCTGTCGAACGACCTGCGCCAACTCACGGACGGCCTCTCGACTGTGATCGGTGAGCGCGGCGTGACGCTCTCGGGCGGCCAGAAGCAGCGTGCCGCCCTCGCGCGGGCGCTGCTGAAGGACCCGCCGGTGCTGGTGCTGGACGACGCCCTCTCGCACGTCGACACCCACACGGAGGAGGAGATCCTGCGGCGCCTCCACGCCTACATGGCCGGCCGCACCACCATCCTCATCGCGCACCGCACCTCCACGCTCCGCTCGGCGGACCTGCTCGTGGTGCTGGAGGGCGGGCGCATCGTCGAGCGTGGATCGCACGAGGAACTGATCGCTCGCGACGGCGTGTACGCGCGCATCTACCGCGAACAACTCGCGCTGGAGCGCCGCCAGGCGGAGGTCGAGGCGGAACGGGTCGCCAGCGGCCTCTCGCCGGAGCCGGAGGACGCCTCGTGAGTTTCTACGAGGAGGAGTCCGCGCAGACGAGCGTGTACGACCGACGCGTCGCCGGGCGGCTGATGCGGTACCTGCGGCCATACGGGCCACAGGTCATCGCCTCCGTGCTGATGATGCTCGCGGTCGCGATCCTCGAATTGCTCCCCGTCCTGATCGTGCGCGCGGCGATCGACGACCACATCGCGATCGGCGAGACGGACGGGCTCGGGACGCTCGCACTGGTGTTCCTCGGCGCGCTCGTGCTGACGTTCGTGCTGCGGTACGCGCAGATGTACCTGATGGCGTGGGTGGGGCAGCGGATGATGGTGGACCTGCGGATGCAGCTGTTCACGCACATCCAGCGGCTCGCGGTGGCGTTCTTCGACCGCAACCCGGTGGGTCGGGTGGTCATCCGATTGACCGGCGACGTGCAGCAGATCGAGATGGTGATCTCGCAGGGCGTGATCCAGATCCTCACGAACATGCTGATCGTGCTCGCCGTGGTGGTGGCGATGTTCCTGCTGCACTGGCAACTGGCGCTGTTGATGATGTGCTTCGTGGTGCCGCTCGTGTACCTCGTGCAGCGGTTCGCGGAGGCGCAACGGCAGGCGTTCCGGGAGCAGCGCATCTGGATGGCGCGCATCAACGCCTACCTGAACGAACTCATCACCGGCGTCACGATCATCCAGCTGTTCAACCGCCAGCGGCAGAACCTCTCGTACTTCAACGAGCGCAATACCGGCGCGCTGGAGGCGAACATGCGCGTGCTGTTCTGGTACGCGGCGTTCGAGCCAACCGTGGTGCTGTTCAACGCGATCACGGCTGGCGCGATCATCTGGTTCGGCGGCCAGGGCGTCCTCGACGACTCGATCACCCTCGGCACGCTTGTCGCGTTCCTCGCGTTCATGCAGCGCTTCTTCTGGCCGGTGCGCGAACTCTCCGAGCGCTACACGATGCTCCAGGGCGCGATGGCCTCTTCGGAGCGCATCTTCGGCGTCCTCGACGAGGCCGAAGAGGTCACGGACATCGAGGGTGCACGGACGCTGGAGACGGTGCGCGGGGAGATCCGCTTCGACCACGTCTGGTTCGCCTACCAGGAGCCGAACTGGGTGCTGAAGGACGTCTCGTTCACGATCCGGCCCGGCGAGAAGGTGGCGATCGTGGGCGCGACCGGCGCGGGCAAGTCCACGATGATGGCGCTCCTGTCGCGCTTCTATGACGTGCAGCGCGGCGCGATCCTCGTGGACGGCGTGCCGATCCGCGACCTCCAGCAGCGCTGGCTGCGTCGCCACGTGGGCACCATGCTCCAGGACCCGTGGGTGTTCACCGACACCATCGAGGAGAACATCCGCCTGCGCGACCGCTCCATCAGCGCGGAGCAGATCCGCGCCGCCGCCCGAGCCGTGGGCGCCGCCCCCTTCATCGAACGGCTGCCCGAGGGGTACGGGACGATGCTGGCGGAGCGCGGCGCGAACCTTTCGACCGGCCAGAAGCAGCTGCTGGCGCTGGCCCGCGTCGCCGCGTTCAACCCGGAGATCGTACTGGTCATGGACGAGGCGACGGCCAGCATCGATCCTGAGACGGAGGCGGTGATCCAGCGCGGCCTGAACGAGGTGATGGCAGGCCGCTCCGCGGTGATCATCGCCCACCGGCTGAACACCATCCGCGCCGTGGACCGCATCATCGTCCTCCACCAGGGCGAGGTGGTGGAGGACGGCACCCACGAGGCGCTCATGGCCCTCGGCGGGATCTACGCGCGGCTGTACGAACTCCAGTACCGCGTGCAGGGCGGCGTGTAGCCGACCCTACTCGCCGGTGAACTTTGGCGGGCGGCGCTCGAAGAAGGAGAGGCGGGACTCCGCCGCGTCCTTCGGCGCACGCCGCGAGTAGACGTGGCCCACCGTCTCGTTCCGCAGCGCAGCCTCCAGATCCACCATCAGGTTGCGCTGGATCGTGCGCTTCGCGCTCCGCATCGCAAGCGGCGGCCACTTCGCGATCTGCTCGGCCAGCGCCATGCTCTCCTCGATCAGCCGGTCGGCCGGCACGAACCGGTCGAGGATGCCGAGCGCGTGCGCCTCTTCGCCGTAGATGTCGCGGCTCGTGAACATCAGGTCGACGGCCTTCGAGTAGCCGATGATGCGCGGGAGGAACCACGACATGCCGGAGTCCGGCGAGAGGTTCCGCTCGATGAACGTCGTACGCATCCGCGTGAGCGGCGTGCCGACGCGGAGGTCACAGGCGAGCGACAGGCTCATGCCCGCGCCCACCGCCGGCCCGTTGACGGCGGCGATCGTGGGCTTGGTCATCCGGTAGACGGCGATCCCCTGGCGGCCGATCCACCCGTACTCGTCCAGGCGGTCGGCCTGCGACGCGGTGGGCAGCGGCGTGTCGTTGTCCTCGGCGCGTGCGTTCGCGCTGCCGCCGAGGTCCGCGCCGGCGCAGAAGGCGCGCCCGGCGCCGGTGAGGACCATCACGCGCAGGCTGTCGTCCGCCTCCACCTCTGCGCAGGCGGCGCGGGTGTCCTCCTGCAACGCCTT
>WBZO01001892.1_pt1 | contig 30007 bp, 27 predicted proteins | sample 5204261 | NCBI WGS metagenome assembly WBZO01 (sample SAMN12412400, study PRJNA552823) | activated sludge metagenome | isolation source: activated sludge from anammox sidestream of wastewater treatment plant... | place: USA: North Carolina | collected 2017-09
GCGAGCGGCTTACGATCGGAGCCGGGGCCCTCGTGGGCATGGGCGCGGTCGTCACCCGCGACGTCCCCCCCGGCGAGGTCTGGGTGGGCGTCCCGGCCCGCCGGCTGCGCGAAGCGGCGGGCCGGACGTGACGGTGGTGGGGGTGGAGGTGTCGCTCGTCGGGCCTAGGGGCAGGCGGATGGCCCGGCCGGGATGAGGATCGTCGTCTACCCGCACACCCTCGACATCGGCGGCAGCCAGCTCAACGCGGTCGAGCTCGCGGCCGCGGTCCGCGACCGGGGCCACGAGGTGAGCGTGTTCGCGCCGGCCGACGGCCCGCTCGCCGACCGGATCGAGGATCTCGGCCTGCCGCTCGACATCTCCGTCGGGTGGCGCCGGCGCCCGTCGGTCTCGATCATGCAGGAGCTGACCCGCCTCGCCGCCGCCGCGTCGGTCGACCTCGTCCACGCGTACGAGTGGCCACCGTGCCTCGAGGCGTTCGGAGGTCCACATCGAGGGCGTGGGGTGCCGATCCTGTGCACCGTGATGTCGATGGGGGTGTCGGGGATGATCCCCCCCTCGGTTCCGCTCGTCGTCGGCACCGAGCAGATCGCGGCGGCGAACCGTGACCGCCGGGGTCCGGTCACCGTCATCGAGCCGCCGGTCGACACCGTGTCGAACCACCCGGGAGCCTCCGGCGCCGAGCTCCGGGCCCGTCTCGGGCTCGATCCGTCACTCCCGACGGCCGTGATCGTCTCCCGGCTGGCCCATGAGCTGAAGCAGGAGGGGATCGAGCGCGCGATCGACGCCACCGGCCGTCTCGCGGCCCGGGGGATCGACCTCCAGCTCGTTATCGTCGGTGACGGCCCCGCCCGCGACGCCGTCGCCGCCCGGGCCGACTCCGTCAACGGCCGGGTCGGTGGGCGCCGGGTCTTCCTTGCCGGCGAGCAGCGCGACCCACGCCCCGCCTACGCGGCCGCCGACGTCGTGCTCGGGATGGGAGGCTCCGCGCTGCGGGCCATGGCCTTCGCCAAGCCGCTGATCGTCCTCGGGGAGCAGGGGTTCTCCGAGGTGCTCGAGCCCGGTACGTGGGAGCGGTTCCTGTGGACCGGGTTCTTCGGCCTGGGCGACGGAGGCCGGTCACCCGACCGGCTGGCCGATCAGCTGGCCCGGCTGATCGCCGACCCCGCCCTCCGCGCGGAGCTGGCCGGGTTCTCGCGCCGCCTCGTGGAGGAGCGCTTCAGCCTGGCCCGAGCCGCCGCCGTCCAGGAGGACGTCTACCGGCGCACGATCGCCGCCCCACTCCCACCCCGCCGTCGCGTGCTGGCCGAGGTGGCGGTCGCCGGGGCCCGGGTGTTGGGCTCCAAGGTCCGGGCACGCCTGCCGGTGGGGCGGCCGAAGGCGCTCGACGACTGCAACAGCCTCGACGCGATGGCCCGCACGGCGGCGCGGGCCGGGCCGCCCCGGGCCGCGGCGGGGGTTCCGGCCGGTGTGGGAGAAGGGAGCCGGGATGGCGCGTGACGCGTCGGTGTTCGTCCACCCTCAGGGGCTGTGCGAGAGCGACGACGTGGGTCCCCGGACCCGGGTCTGGGCGTTCGCCCACGTGCTGGCCGGAGCCGTGGTGGGCGCCGACTGCAACGTCTGCGACCACGCGTTCATCGAGGCGGGGGCCCGGATCGGCGACCGGGTGACGGTGAAGAACGCGGTCCTGGTCTGGGACGGCGTCACCGTCGAGGACGACGTCTTCCTCGGACCGAACATGGTCTTCACCAACGATCTGAACCCGCGCGCGGCGATCAAGAAGGCGGGCGCCGACCTGGTGCCGACCACCGTCGGGCGCGGGGCGACCATCGGGGCCAACGCCACGATCGTTTGCGGCACCGTCGTGGGGGAGCACGCCTTCGTGGGGGCCGGGGCGGTCGTGACCTCCGACGTCGCGCCCCATGCGTTCGTGGTCGGCAACCCGGCCCGCCCGATCGGCTGGGCCTGCGAGTGTGGGCTGCGCCTCCCCGACGATCTCCACTGCCCCGGCTGCGGCCGGGCCTACCACCTCGACACCGGAGGATCCCGGGTCCTGCCCCGATCGTAAGGTGGAGCACCCGTCCGGATCCGCGCCCCGCCTGGGACCGGACGCACGCACCGCCCCGCGGTGAAGGCGCACTACTCGCCGGCCGGGGCCACCTCGACCCGCCGTCGCCGGACGAGCCCGGGCAGGGCCCGGAGCTCCGCCGGCGACGCGCCGACCGCCGCGTAGACCGCCACGATCACGAGACCGCCGACGGCGAGCCCGGCGAAGCCCTCACCAAGCACGTGCACCGTCAGCACCCCGGCGGTTCCCGCCGCGGCCGCCCCCAGCAACGGCCGGGCGAGCTGGCGGCCGACGTCGACCATAGAGATGCCGATCGGGTGGAGGGCCCGGGAGAAGACCGGGAGCATGATCCCCACGGCCACCACGGCATGGGCGAAGCCCACCCCCCGGACTCCGTCGAGGCGCGCCCCGGCAGTGAGGGCCGGCACCAGGAGCACCACCCAGAGGCCCTGGAGCCACAGGAGCGGGCGGGAGTGGCCGACGGCCACGAACACGTCGTAGATGAACTCGATCAACACCCTCGTCCCCCCGAGCAGTGCCAGCGAGACGAGCACCGGTGCCGCCCCCCGCCACTTGGTGCCGTACACGAAGAGGATCGTCGGGTACGCGAGGGCCGCGAGCAGCGTGCACAGCAGGACCGTTAGGAGCGCGAGGTGGTGCATCCAGCGCAGGAACACGTCCCGGAGGGCCGCGTGGTCGTGCTGGAAGCGGGCGAAGGCCGGTACCAGGACCCTCCGGATGGAGGTCGAGAGCACGTTCACGGGGAAGCTCGACAGGTTGAAGGCGAGCAGGTAGATGCCCAGGGCGACCGTGCCGAGCTCGTGCCCGACGACCACGTAGTCGACGTTGAGCATGGCGAAGACCAGGAAGCTCGACCCGGTGAGGGGCAGCCCGAAGCGCAGGAGCTCCCGGGCCCGGTCCCGGTCCCAACCCGGACGCGGTCGGAGCGGTGAAAGCCGGTAGAGGAGGCTCGTGTTGACCAGGTTGCCGACGATGCGGCCCCAGGCGAGGCTCCACGCGCCGAAGCCGGCCGCCGCCAGGCCGATGGTGACCCCGGCCGAGACCAGGAACCCCGACCAGTCGGCCACCATCCTCTGATCCTGGCGGAACGACCGGGTGATGAACGCCAGCGGCACCGAGCCCGCGCCGTCGATGATCACGCCCAGCGCCAGCAGGCGGAGCACCCCCGTCGCATCCGGGCTGTTGAGGGCGGACGCCACCCACGGTGCCGACACGAAGCACGCGGCGTAGAAGAGCACGCTGCCGGCGATCGCGACGCTGGTCGCCGTGCGCGCCACCTCGTCGACCTTTCCCGGCCAGCGCACGACGGCGAGCGTCACGCCGAGGTCGTTGATGCTGATCAGGGCGCTGAGCGCCACGAGCGCCACCGCGAAGACCCCGAAGTCCTCGGGGGTGAGGATCCGGGCGAGGACGATCCCCAGCAGCGGGTTGAGGATCCGTCCGAGGACGGTGGAGACCAAGCTCCAACGCAGCCCCGACCGGACCTGATCGCCGAGGGCGCCGGTCTGGCCTTCCTCGAGGCCGGGATGCGCGGTAGTGCGCTGCGGGTCTCCGGAACCGAGGAGGCCCGACGGTTCGGATCGAGAGGTACCAGTGCCGGGATCGTCGATGGTCATCGCCTGCTGGTGGTCCGCCGTCCGCCGATCCCCTGTGCGCAGATCCTCCGCCCCGGTACCGAGAATCGGGTGGAGACGACCGTCAGGCCGCTCGGAGCGCGCGACCAGAACAAGCTAGCCGCGGAATCCGCCGGCCTCGCGCGCGCTCCGTGGTACGCGGTTTGGATCCGTAGCCGACCGGAAATGCCGCGCCGTGCACCGGGCGCTACAGCTCAAGTTTCGGCGGCCGGGTGCCGAGACACCCCGAAGCGGGCCGAGTCGGGAGCTCGCGGGGCACGGGGCGCCGGCAGGCGTCCCGGATATCAGGGAAGTCGGGTGATATCGCGCATGGAAGCACTCTCCTGGGTTCGTAAGTCGTCGCCGCGTCGCCATGGGATGGTCCTGTCCCTGGTCCTGGTCCTGGCCGCCGGCATGTTGGCGGGCTGCGTGAGCACCGGAGGGGAGACGGCCTCGCCGCAGAGGCTCCTGGTGAGCCGTTCCGGTGACCGGTCGAACCCGGTCGGGCTGTCGGGTGCGGTCGTCAATGGTGCCGTCTACGTCTTCGTGTCGTCCGCCGGTTCGGTCAGGAGAGCAGAGTTCTTCCTCGATAGAGCGGCGACGGGCATTCCTCGCCAGGTCGAACGCGAGGCGCCGTTCGACTTCGCGGGTACGCGCCGCCATGGTCAGGCACGGGAGTTCGACACCAGGCGCCTCTCGGACGGCTACCACGAGATTGCGGTGCGCCTCACGCTCTCCGGAGGAGCGGCCAAGAAGATCGTCTCGCGGTTCCGGGTCGCGAACGAGTCGGACGGGTCCGCGACACCGGCGCCGACCACGCCTCCGTCGACCGCGGCTGTGCCGCCCCCGCCGCCCACCACGTCCTCGACGGTGCCAGCGCCTCCGACGCCCCCGCCCGCGTCGGGCGGCTTCCCGGCCGCGGCGTCGACGGGTTGGCGGCCGACCGGTGTGGCCCTGTCGCCGTACTCCGGCCCGTGCGATATCACCGTGTCCGGCACGGTGATCGACGGCAAGGACGTGTCGTGCGCGACGTTGCACGTTCGGGCCGACGACGTTCGCATATCCCGTTCCCGTGTGCGTGCCTCGGGCGACCTGGGGATCGTGTTCCACTCTGGGTCGGACCTTCGGATCTCGGACACCGAGGTTACGGCCGTCTCGCCTGGCGGCGTGGGTATCGCCATCGCCTCCTGGGGCGGTGTCGGGATGACCGTGGAACGGTCCTACGTGCACGGAACCGTGCGCGGGATCCAGCCCGGAGCGGGTACGAGTGTTCTCTACTCCTACATCGACGATCTCGCGAATCAGTCCGAGGCACACGCGACGGCGATCGGTGTGAACGGTGGGACGCGTAACGTCACGATTCGCGGTAACACCCTGGGGTGCAACGCTCCGCATTGTTCAGCGGCTCTGTCCGCGTATCCGGAGACCGAGTGGGGCCCGAACGACAACTGGGTCATCGACGGAAACCTTCTCAACGGTGGCGGCTATTGCACCCATCTCGGGTACACGCCGTCGCTCGGAGAACGTCCCAACACCAACTTCCGTGTGACCAACAACGTGTTCGGCGACAAGTACTTCCCGGACTGCGGGCGCTACGGGCCCGTTGCGTCGTGGACGGCGCCGCCGACCGGATCCGGGAACGTTTGGTCCGGGAACGTCGACGCCGCGGGTCGCGTCGTGTTGCCTTGAGGCCAGTAGGTCCGTCGCTCTGCAGCCCGGTGGACCGCTGCTGTGTGGTCCACCGGGCCTGGCGGTTCCGACGGCGCCGGGGTGACCATGTCTACAGGGCCCCGATCAGAGCCTCCCTTTCCGGCTCGGCGCCGGTCGTCGCCGTCAGGTCCTGAGCAGGCTCGTCGTCGAACGTAGGTGGGTGCGGCACTCGTCGACCGGGCAACCCACCGCGAAGAGGCGCGCCCAGAGGTCGATCAGGAGCAGTCGCGTGGCCCAGGTGCTCGGTCCACTGCGCACGAGGGATTCGATCGATCGTCGATCCAGCGAGAAGATGTCCGCCGCAGGCCCGCCATGAAAGGCCGCTGCGTCGATCCTGAGTCGGCGCTCGAGCGATACGGGGAAGCCCTGCTTGGCCCGATTCGCAAGCGCGGCCGGCACCAGCCGTCGGGCCAGCTGCCTGACCGCCCACTTGTCGACCACGAACGGATGCCGGCGATCGTGAAGACGGGTGGTCGAGCGGATCTTGTAGCTGGCCGGCAGGTTCACGGCCAGGGCGGCGAGCTCGCGACCCAGGAACGGGAATCGTGACTCGATGCTCGAAGCCATCCCCAGCCGGTCGTTGCGGTGGAGCAGGGAGACGAGGTGCTGTTGTACGAGGCCGAGGGTGAGGCGGAGCGCGCGCCGTTCGCGTCTGTTGGTGACTCCGTCGACGGCCGCCGCTCCGGCGGCGTCGACCAGTTCGTCCTCGTGGGCCGTGACCAGATCGGCGAGGCGGGCCTCGAACCGCGTCGCTTCGTGTGGCCACAGGAACTGGGCCAGGCGGGGAATCGTGTGGTCAAGTGCCGTCCGGGTCGAACGCCGGAGGCTCTCGAGGGCCGAACGGACCGGTTCCAGCGCGAGCGCGGGGTAACCGAGGAAGTACTCGTCGCTGCCCTCGCCCGTGAGAACCACCTTGATCCCATCCCGGTGGGCGACACGGGTCACGAGATAGAACGGCGCCGAATTCATGTGATATGTGAGTGGGACCTCGTTGTGCCAGGTCACGGCAGGGAGCGCGTCGAGGATGTCGTCGTCGGTGGCGGAGACGACCCGCAGTGGCATATCCAGGGTCCGTGCCACCTCAGCGGCGGCTCGTTGCTCGCTGTCGGCCGTGACGTCGGCGTGGTAGCCGATCATCTCCGGATCCTCGGACGCGGCCACCGCGGCCACGAGGCTCGAATCGACGCCTCCTGACACGAGCGTGGCGAGAGGCGCATCACTGATCATCCGGGCCCGGGTACTGGTCGTGAAGGAATTCCCGATCAGGGCGAGGACCTCGTCGGTGGGGCGCGCTGTCAGCTCCGCGTGTCGTTCCGGGGACACCCAATCGACTGTTGTCGCGAAGCGGCGACTAGTGGCGGGGTCGGAATCGTGGAACCGGATCCACTCTCCTGGTTGGATCGAACGGACCCCACGGAACATGGTGCGGGACCCGTAGGTGCACGAGTACCCGAGAAGGGCGGACTGGACGGCGGGCACGTCCGGAGTGGCGTCCCCCGGAGGCGCCAGGGCCTTGACCTCGGATCCGAAGCGGACCGTTCCGTCGGGCCCCTCGGCCAAGTACAGAGGCTTGACGCCATGCCGATCGCGGACCAGGTGCAGGGTCCGGTCCTTGCGGTCCCAGGCTGCGAACGCAAAGTCGCCCTCGAGGCGGGGGAGCGTGGCCTCGATGCCGTGCTGGGCCAGGCACTCCACCAGGACCTCGGTGTCGCCCGTCGACCGGCGCCGGCCGTCGAGCTCCTTGGACAGCGCGGCGAAGTTGAAGATCTCACCGTTGAACGACACCAACCAGCGGCCGTCGGCGGACGACATCGGCTGGGCGGCCGCATCACTCAGGTCGAGGATCGAGAGCCTCAGGTGCCCGAGCCCGACATGGCCTTCAACCCATGTGTCGCGGCCATCGGGTCCGCGGTGTCGGATTCGATCGAGCATCCGGTCGACCTCGCCCGCCGCTGCGGGGCGTCCACCCGAATGGAAGACCCCGGCTATCCCGCACACCGTCTCTCCTGAGGCATCGCGCGATGTAACCACACCGCCACCACTCGAAGGAGTGCCGAGGCCCCCGAGCGGCCACTGCCCGATCCGGTTTGCACAGAGAACGCCCGTGGCGATGCGAGCGAGCGGGCACGCGGCGCGGAGGGTGCCCGGCCTTCAGGCCGAGGTGCCCTCCAGCACCTCCAGCGCCGCGTCGAGGGCGGCAAGGAACCCGATGGTGGCCGGACTGGCCGCCCGGCGTCCCGCCGCCACGGCTTCGACCACTCCGGCGTCGACGAAGTCCAGGGAACCCAGGCGGGATAGGGCGCTCTCATCGGCTGCCCAGGCCCGTTGGACTGATGCGGCGAGGGCGGCTGCTCCGGCCGGTGGTGCCGCCCCCTTACCAGGTGCGATCCGGAGTCCGATCTTGTGCATCGTCTTACGTCCGAGGCGACCGACGGTCTCCGCCTGCGAACGGAGCGACGGGTGGGCGAGGGTCACCGGCTTGGTGCCGGTGTCCAACTCCATCGACGCCAGGCGGGGATCGAGACGTTCCAGCACGGCGGCGAAGAGACGGGATCCCGCCTTGTCCTTTCGGGGTGCCCGGCGTGCCCACGACAGGAACGCCGGATGGAAGAAGGGGGCGATCACCAGTCGTTCCGTGGCTGCAACCGAGAAGTCGCGGCCGACCCAGTTCTGCATTCGTACGGCGAGGTAGAGCTCGTCGGTGACCTCGGGCCAGCGCCCACCGATCCTGCGGATCCGATCCTCCAGCACCTCCGTGGTGCGGCGTACCGTGCCCGGCAGGAGATCGCCGAACAGTGCTCCGTCGACGGGGGCGGCGGTGAGGACGCGCCATCGGGCCAGGTGTCGGACCAGGGCGGTGGTGGCCTGGGGCCATGAGGGCTGACCCGGGTAGTAGTAACCACGCGCGAACTCGCCGTTCTGGCCCGTGAGCACGGCTCGCCCTTCGGTGCGGAGGGCCGCCCAGTCCAGTACGGCTCCCGCCACCGGATCGATGGTCGCATCACGTCGGAGCGCCGCCCGACGCACGACGTCGAGCGCCTCGTCCGGCGCTAGGCGTTCCAGTTCCGAGAGGTCCACTACCTCGTGGTCGAGGCTGGACGCCGCGGCGAGCCGGCAGGCCACCGCGCAGTCGGGGTTTCCAGGGGCCGTGAGCGTCAGCGCCCACCGTCCGACCCGGCGATCCTCGGGGATCGCGGCCAAGAGCATGCGGCTGTCAAGTCCGCCGCTCAGCTCCAACCCCACATCGGGGTGGGCGTCGAGTGCTGCGCCGACCGAGCGAGTCATCACGTCGGCCCCTTCTTCGACCGCCTCCGGACGACCGTCGCTCTGCGGACGTGTTTCTGGGCCATCTGACCGTTGCGCCGACCCGAACGGGATGCGCCTCGCCCGACCGGACTCCATCTCGAAGCGGTGCGCCGCGGGGAGTCTCCTGACCCCTTCGAACGGGGTGTCATCCCCGAGTTGATGACCCACGAGGGCTGCCGTCGTCACGGCGCGGGCGTCCAGCGACGCGCCTGCGGTGGCGGCGAGGATGAGGCTCGACGTCGAGCACCCCACCCAGCCGTTGCCCTCGAACAGATGGAGGTGGCGCAGCCCACAGGTGTCGGTCGTGGCGACGAACGGACCGGCCCGGTGCCGGCGAACAAGGATGCCGAACGGTGGGACGATCGAGGACGGCCACCTCGGATCGAACGAGGCGTCGAGGTGTTCCGCGGTGTGCACCCTGTGCCCACCGGTGGTCCAGGCACCGCGCGAGAGGCCCACGGAGATCCGCTCCGGCCAGTCGACCACGTCGTCGCGGCTGCGGCGGTCGACGAGTAGGTGGTCGCGGTCGCCTGCGACGTCGACCTCGGGCGGCCGGCCTCCCAACGCCTGCAGGGCCCTGCGGGCCCGGTCGACCAGCCGCGCCCGTGCCCGGTGGTCGGGCCGGTCGAACGAGAGGATCACCAGCGATTTCATGGCCCGGTCAGGCAGCCAGCGCCCGCCCGCCGGCGCCGGGCGGCCCTGCCCTCCGACCCGTCCGGGTGGGTGACCGGATCCCGGCACCGGCCGCCGGAGTGGCGGGCGCATGTCCTGGTGGACGCCCGACCCGGAGGCGGCGCCGCTCGACGGATCGGGGTGCGCACCGGCTTGACGGTACGGAGAGTGTTCACGGCCTCGTCCCGTGGGCGATCCAGGGGGGACGATCCGGTATCATCTGCCACCGAGGGTCCGGGGCGTGATGGGTATCGACGGTTCCCCGCCGGGGTCGCGGCGGACCGAGCATCAGGGGTACAGGCCTTGGACTTCGTGACGTTCCTCCGGACGCTCGTTCGGCGATGGAAGGTGACCGCACTCGGTATCGCCCTCACCGGCGTCCTCGCGCTCGGAGCGTTCGTGGCGGTCCAGCCGAAGTACCGGAGCGAGGGGACTCTCGTGCTTCTCGGTCCCAAGACGCTACCCAACGAGGAGAAGCCCGACGGCCCGCCGCTGGCCCGCAACCCGCTGCTGGATCTCGGTGGTCTGAGCGTCGTCACGGAGGTCATGACCCAGCGCATGACCGACGAAGCCGTCGTCAAGCGCCTCGTGGCCCAGGGTGCTTCGCCCGACTTCGAGGTGCAGCAGAACCTCGAGACCCGTAGTCCGCTGCTGGTCGTGATCGCCGACGCCGCCACGCCCGCCCAGGCCGAGCACACCCTCGACGTCGTCTTCAACGGCATCTCCGCCGAGCTCCTGTCGATCCAACGTCAGGACGGCGCGGTCGGCGCCGACCAGATGATCCGCGCCAGCACCCTGCGCAAGGACGCCCACGCCGTCGCCCGCCAGGGCAGCCGAACGCGGGCGGTTGCAGCGGCGACGGTCGTCGGCATCCTGCTGACGCTCGGTGCGGTCTTCGGGCTGGAAGGGCTGACGCGGGCCCGGGCCCTGTGGTCCGCCGTGGCCGAGCCTCCGGAGGATCCCGGGGCCGAAGTCCCGACCGGTGGGGAGTCCGGCGCGGCGCCGGAGCCGCCTTCGCACGTCGCGGGCCGCGTGAGGGTCGCCCGGATGGCCGAGCGGCCGCCCAGCGTCCTGCGTCAGAAGTAGGGCGCCTTGGTGACGACCATGGCGATCCGGCGCCCGGACGGCGATGCCCACCGGAGCCCCGCCGCCCGCCGGAGCTTCGACGCGGTCTCCCTCCTCACGGCCTACCTGGTCCTCCTGATCGCCGTCCCGTCCGCCTTCGTGGTCGGCCCCCTGGGCGCGGCCGGCCGGCCGGCCGGCTTGTTCGCTCTCGGCCTGGCCCTGGTCTGGGTCCTCAACCGCTTCACTCCCGGTCGCGGGGTGCCCGTAGGCCACCAGCCCGTCCGGACGATCGCCATCGCCTTCCTCGTCGCTGTCTTCGCGAGCTACTTCGCGGTGGCGTCGGCGCCGTTCCGGGCCGGCGACCTGTCCGCGGCCGACCGCGGGATCCTCCTGGCCGTCGGGCTCGTCGGCGTCACCCTGCTCGTGGTCGACGCCCGCGTGGATCGTGACCGGATCGTCGTTCTTCTGCGACGCATCGTGGTCGGTGGAGAGGCCATGGCCCTGGTGGGGCTGGCGCAGTTCGTGGCCGGGTTCGACATCTTCCGCTACGTCAGGCTGCCGGGCTTGAAGCTCAACCACGAGTACGTCGCCTTCTACCACGACACCGGCTTCCGTCGGGTCGCGTCCACCGCCGGGCACCCGATCGAGTTCGGCGCGGTCATGGCGATGGTCCTGCCCCTAGCGCTCCACTTCGCGTTCTTCTCCGAGCCGGAGCATCGGAGGCGCCGCTGGGCCGGGGTGGGCCTGATAGCGGTCGCGATCCCGATGTCGCTCTCACGCTCGGCCGTCCTGGGCGTCACCGTCGGCCTCGTCGTCCTCCTGCTCTCCTGGACCCCGCAGCAGCGGAGGCGGGTTCTCATGACGTTGCCCGTCTTCCTCGTGGGCGTCCGCCTGATGATCCCGGGACTGCTCGGAACGATCGTCAGCGCGTTCCAGCACATCAGCGGTGACCCGAGCTTCCGGGGCCGCAACGAGCGCCGGGCCATGGTCGGGCACTACATAGCGGCCCACCCCTACTTCGGGATGGGTTTCGGCACGTTCGATCCCGTCAAGTACGTGCTGCTGGACAACGCCTACGTGGGCACCACGGTGGAGCTCGGCTACGTGGGGCTCACGGTGCTGCTGCTCTTCTTCGCGGTCGGGTTCTTCTGCGCACGAGGTGCGCGTCGACTGGCGCCCGATCCCCGGGCCCGCGACCTGGCCGGCGCGCTGGCCGCGTCGATCGTGGTCCCAGCGGTGGAGTTCGTCACGTTCGACGCCTTCGCGTACGCGATCGTCAGCGGGTTGGTCTTCCTGCTCGTGGGTTGCGCCGGTGCGCTGTGGCGGACGTCCCGCGGCAGCGTGGCGGTCCGGACCGGATCGAGGGTGAGTGGCTCTCCCCCGGTTCCGGCCGTCCGGCCGCGACCCGGGCTCAAGTAGACCCCGGCGCGCTCCGAGGTTCCTCCGAGGTCCCTCTGGGCTCAGGGCCGGCGCGGGTGGCGCGGCGACGTGCCGGTACCCTGGTGGCCCACCGTGGACCGGTCCACGTACCCAGGGCCGGGACCGGGAAGGATGGCATGGCGCGCGGGCTGCGACGAGTTGGAGGCAGGGCGCGGCTCGGGTTCGCCTGCGCCTGGACCGCCGACCCTCGGGCCACCTGGTCGGGGACCCCGTGGGCGCTGCGGGAGTCGCTCCGCCGGGTCCCGGGTGGGCCGGAGGTGGTCGATGTCGGCGTCGCGCCACCACGATGGCTTCGCACCGGGCTCAACTCGCTCTCCGCCCGCCGCCACCAGGGCCGCTGGATCGCCTGCTGGCCGGAGTGGTCGGGGTGGCGCCACGCGGCGGAGAGGCGGATCGCGGCTCGGGTCGCCGACGAGCGCTGTGACGCGACCCTCGAGATCGCGGACCTCGCCGTCGTCGACCGTCCGTACTTCCTGTACCAGGACCTCGCGGCCGCTCTGATCGCGCGTGACGACCTGCGCGCGGCGCGCGAGGAGTACTTCCCGATGCTTACCGGCCGGCGTCGGTTGGCTGCCAAGCTCGAGTGGCAGCGGCGCGTCTACGCCGGTGCGGCGGGGGTGTTCGCCATGAGCCGGTGGCTCGCCGACTTCCTCGTGGAGTACGAAGGCCTCCCGCGCGACACGGTCCACGTGGTGCCACCGGGGGCGACCTCGCTCTCGACCGCCGGGACCGTCCCCGACCGGGAGCCCGGGCGCCCCCGCCGTCGGTTGCTGTTCCTCGGTAGCGACTTCCGGATCAAGGGCGGAGACCAGGTGGTGGCCGCGCTCGCCGTCCTGAGACGCGACTTCGACCCGTCGACCACCCTCACCGTCGCCGGTCCCCGCTCCTGGCCGCTTCCCGCCCCGCCGCCGGACGGCGTCGACTTCTTGGGTCCGGTTCCGAGGGGCCGCGTCGTGCCCCTCATCGACGCCCACGACCTGCTGGTCATGCCTTCGCGCCTCGAGGGGTTCGGCATCGCCCTGGTGGAAGCCCTGGGCCGGGGGGTGCCGTGCGTGGGACGTCGGGCCTTCGCGATGCCGGAGATCATCGACGACGGTCGGACCGGAGCCCTGATCGGCGGCGACGACCCGTTCGAGCTGGCCGAGGCCGCGGCCCGGGTCCTGGCCGACGACCGGATCTACGCGACCACTCGGGAGCGGGCGGGCGAGGTGGCCGGGTACTACACGTGGGACCGGGCTGCCGCTGACATGGTCCGGGTGATCGAGGGGCGGCTTCGATGACCGCCGTGTCCCATGCGGTCGCGGCGCGGATCCCGCCGCGTGTCCGGCGGTGGGTCCGCCGGGTGGTGGATCCGGTGCTCGCTCCCGTCGGATCGGTGAACGGTGCTCTCACCGACGATCCAGTGCTCGGGCTCACCTTCGACGACGGGCCCGACCCCGTCTCGACGCCCGCCGTCCTGGATGCCCTCGCCCGGCACCGGGCCCGCGCCACCTTCTTCGTCCTCGCGGACCGGGCCGAGGAGCATCCCGACGCGGTCCGCGCCACCGTCGCGGCCGGGCATGAGATAGGTCTGCACGGGCCCGACCATCGCCGCCTCCCGTCGGTTGCGGAACCCGAGCGCTGGCTGGCCGACGGAGTCCGGAGGCTCGAGGCCGTGGCGGGTGTCCCGATCCGCAGGTTCCGTCCGCCGTTCGGCTCGCAGACCCTCGGCACGTACCGGGCGGCCCGCCGGCAGCGCCTCGAGGTGGTGGTCTGGGCCGCCGACGTGGCGGACTGGATCGACGATCCGGCCGCCGTGGTCCGGCTCGGCCTCGAGCGGGCCCGTCCCGGGGCCGTGATGCTCCTCCACGACGCCTTCGCTCCCGACCCCTCGGACCCGGAGCCGGCACCTTCCCTCGACCGGGCAGGCATCCTCGACGCGCTCCTCCCGGGGTGGATCGAGCGTGGCTACTCGCTGGAGAGCGTGGCGGGCCTGCTCCGCGGCCGGCGGCCGAGCACCACGGCCTGGTTCCGGCCGTGACTGCCGATCGCACCCACGTGGCCCTGGTCGTCGTCACCTACAACAGCCGCGACCTGATCGATGGCTTCCTCAAGGCCCTGCCGGCCGCGGTCGAAGGTCTCGATGTGAGGCTCGTGGCGGTCGACAACGCGTCCACCGACGGCTCCGCGGCGGCGATCGCCGGCGCCGCGCCGGGAGCGACGGTAGTCCGTCTCGACGAGAACCGGGGCTACGCCGCCGGCCTGAACGCGGGGATCAGGGTGGCCGCCGACGTAGACGCCGTGCTGGTGCTGAACCCCGACATCCGCCTCGGCCCGGGCTCGGTGCGCCGGCTACTCGACGCCACCGACGGGCCCGGAGTGGGGATCGCGGTGCCGCGGGTGGTCGACCCGACGGGGGAGCTGTTCCCGTCCCTGCGTCGGGACCCCTCCGTGCGCCGTGCCCTAGGGGAAGCGCTCCTCGGCGGCGACCGGGCCGGGCGCCTCGACGGGTGGGGCGAGATGATCACCGATCCGACCGTCTACTCGCGTCCGTTACGCGTGGATTGGGCGGTCGGGGCGGCTATGCTCGTCACCCGTGACTGCCTCGAGGCCGTGGGTGACTGGGACGAGTCGCTGTTCCTCTACTCCGAGGAGACCGACTACTGCATCCGCGCCCGGGAGAAGGGGTTCGACGTCCTCTACGAGCCGGGTGCGCAGGTCGTGCACATCGGTGGTGAGGCCCACGTCTCGCCCCGTCTATGGGCTCTTCTCACCGTCAACCGGGTGCGCCTGTACCGGCGTCGGCACGGACGCCTGCGCTCCTTCGCCTTCCGGTTCGCGGTGATCATCAACGAGGCCTTGCGCGCCCTGGCCGGGCGCCGGGTGAGCCGGGCGGCGCTGGTAGCGCTGGTCACCCCGCGCCGGGAGGTCCGGCTGTGATCCGCGCCTTGGTCGTCGTGGTTGCCGTCGTCGTGGCGTTGCCGGGCGCGGCAGCGGTGGTCCACACGACGCTCCTGACGCTCGCGTCCTTCCTCTATCGCGAGCCTCGCCCTCGGGGCGCCGTGGCGCCGGTCCGGTTCCTGGTCATGATCCCTGCCCACAACGAGGAGTTGTTGATCGGGACCACCCTCGAGAGCCTCCGTGCCGCGATGCGGCCGCGCGACTCGATCGTCGTGATCGCCGACCGGTGCACCGACGCCACGGCCGCGATAGCGAGGAGCCACGGCGCCGACGTCCTGGAGCGGGGTCCCGGCGAGGAACCCGGGCGCGGACCGGCCCGGCAGGCGGGGCTCGAGTACGCCCGCCGTCTGGCCTGGGATGCCCTCGTGATGGTCGACGCCGACTCGGTGGTCGAGGAGGGGTTCTTCGACGCCTGCGAGCGGATGTTCGCCACGGGGGCGGAGTCGCTCCAGACCCGCAGCGAGTACTTGGTCCGTCCGGGGCTGGTCGGGCGGCTCGCGCTCGTCAACTTCTCTCTAGAGGGCGTGACCCTGCCCCGTGGCCGCGACGCCCTACGGTCGTCGGTTCGGCTCCGCGGCACCGGGATGGTGCTGAGCCGTCGGTTGGTGGAGCGACGGAACGCGTTCCGTCCCGGCGCCTCCGAGGACCTCCAGTACGGTCTCGACCTCTGCCTGGAGGGGATCCGCAGCCGGCACGTCGACTCGGCCCGGCTGCGCTCGGTCAGCGCCGGGAGCTGGCAGGACGCCTCGATGCAGAAGCTCCGCCACGAGGCGGGCCGGATGACGTCGGCCCGGGAGTACCTGTGGCCGCTCGTCCGGCGGGGTACGTGGATGTGCGTCGACGCCGCCTGGTTCCTGGCCACACCGCCGCTCGCGGCCTCGACGGTGCTCCTGCTCGCCGGTACGGTCCTGGCGCTCGTCGTGGGCGCGTGGCCGGTGGCCGTGGTGACCGGTGGCCTCGTGACGGTCCTGGGTCTCGACGTGCTGGCCGCGATGGTGGCCGCCCGCCTACCGGTCTCGGCCTACCTGGCACTCCTTGCCGCGCCGTGGTACCTGGCTTGGAAGGTTCCGGTGCAGCTGCGTGCGGTGGTCAGCGCCCGGCGCCGCGAGACCTACTTCCCGGCCATGCCGCGCGACGAGGTGCCGACACCGTGAGGAGGCGCAAGGAGGCCGGGGCCGGCCGGCCGCTCCGCGTCCTCGTTCTGGTCCACAACCTGCCCGTTCCCCTGGACCAGCGGACGTGGTTGCAGTGCATGACCCTGGTCGAGGCCGGCTACGGGGTCTCGGTCATCTGCCCCAAGGGGCCCGGTGATCCGGCGTTCCAGGTGATCGATGATGTCCGCATCCACAAGTTCGCCCCGCCTCCCCCCGCCCGCGGCGTGGCCGGGTACGTCTGGGAGTTCGCCTACAGCTGGTTGCGCATCGCGTGGCTCGCCCTGAAGGTGTTCCGCCGCGAGGGCTTCGACGCCGTCCAGGCCTGCAATCCGCCCGATACCTACTTCGCCCTGGCGGCCCTGTTCAAGCTCGCCGGCCGGAAGTTCGTCTTCGACCAGCACGACCTCAACCCGGAGGTCTACAAGTCGCGCTTCGATCGGCCCAACCGCTTCCTGCTGGGTGGCCTGTACGCACTCGAGCGCGCCAGCTACCGGACCGCCGACCACGTCCTCTCCACCAACGATTCGTACCGGTCGATAGCACTCGATCGTGGGCGGATGCGCCCGGAAGAGGTGACCGTCATCAGGAGCGGACCCGACGCCGAGAGGATGCGGCGCGGCGAGCCCCGGCCCGAGTTGCGGCGGGGCCGCGAGCACCTCCTGGTCTGGCTGGGCATCATGGGTCCGCAGGACGGCGTCGACATCGCGCTTCACGCCGTCCACGACCTGGTCCACAAGCGTGGCCGCGACGACGTCCACGCCGCCTTCCTGGGCTTCGGCGACTGCTACGACGACCTCGTCGCCCTGAGCCACGAGCTCGACCTCGACGACCACGTGACCTTCACCGGCCGGGCCGAGCTCCCCACCATCGTCGACTACCTGTCCACGGCGACGGTCGGTCTCGATCCCGATCCGAAGAACCCGCTCAACGAGATGTCGACGATGATCAAGGTCCTGGAGTACATGGCCTTCGAGCTGCCGATGGTGGCGTTCGACCTCCGGGAGACCCGGATCTCGGCCGGCGACTCGGCCCTGTACGCCGAGCCGGACGACCTCGACTCCTTCGTCGACGCCGTGGAGCGCCTGCTCGACGACCCGGCCCAGCGCCGGCGCCTGGGCGCCGAGGGCCGGCGCCGGGTCGAGGACGTCCTCGCGTGGGAGCACCAGGCGGGGCCCTACGTCGACGTCTACCGGCGGCTCATCGGCGACCCGCGCGAGCCGTGACCACCACCGCCGGGCCCGACGCGGTCCCGGGCGGCTCGCCTCCACCGGGCCGTCTGCGGGCCGCTCTGCCCCTCCTGGCGGTCGTGTACGTCCCGACGGCGCTGGTCCTCGTCGCGGCCCGCGTGCAGCCGTGGGTGGTGCCGTCGAGCCTCGTGGCGCCGCTCCGGTTCATCGGGCGGGAGGGCTGGTACGAGGGCCTCTTCTCGGCCGTCGGGGTCCTGCTGTGGGCGGCGGCCGGTGTGGTGACCGTCCTCGCCGCTGTGCGGAGCGCGCCGGGGGCCCGGTCGCGCCTCCTCGCGGGTGGCGCGGTGGTGTCGGGGGTCCTGCTCCTCGACGACCTGTTCCAGCTCCACAAGCCCGTGATCCCGCGGCACCTCGGCGTGCCGTCGGCCGTGGTGCTCCTGGCGGAGGCCATGCTCGTGGCGGCCCTCGTGGTCGGGTCGCGCCGGGCGATCGGCAAGACGCCCCGACCGGCCGTCCTGGGGGTGTCGCTCGCCTTCTTCGCGCTCTGGGCGTCGGTGAAGGCGCTGCCCGGCTTCGGGGGCACGACCGCCCTCGAGGCGGGGGCGAAGTTCGCGGGGGTGGCCGGCTGGGCCGCGTACTGGGTCGATACGGCCCTCGCCACGCAGCGTGACATCGAGTGCGTCCCGGCGCGGGCCCCGGGGAACATCGCGGAGCGTGACGTGAAGCGGCGCTCACCTCGTGGTTCGGCGGGCGCCGTGCCGTTCGGTGGTAGCCACGCAGAGTAGTATCCCGTTTCCGACCCCTGACGTAGAGGCCGGCGCCCGCAGGCAGGGCGGCCGCCACGGACGGCAGCACCAGAGGTCACCAGGAGGACCCGATGAGAAGCCCCACCCGAGCCGGTCGACCCGCCCGACGGCCGGCGTCCGCCGCCACCGTGGCCCTCGTCGCGGTCCTCGCCGCGGCCGGTTGCGGCGGGTCGTCGCGCTCGAGCACCTCCGGGTCGGGCCAACAGGCGGCGGGGGAGAGCGGGAGCCCGTCGGTCAGTGCCGACGGCGCGAAGGTCGCGTTCCAGTCCGCCGCCGCCAACCTCGTCACCGGCGACACGAACGGCGCCGTCGACATCTTCGTGCGCGCCGACGCCGACCCGTCGACCATCAGGGTGAGCGTCGGCACGGGTGGCGCGCAGGCCGACGGCCCCAGCTCCCGCCCGGCGATCAGCGCCGACGGCCGCTTCGTGGCCTTCGTGTCGGAGGCGACGAACCTGGTGTCGGGCGACACGAACGGCAAGGCCGACGTCTTCGTGCGCGACACGCAGGCCGGCACCACCACCCGGGTGAGCGTGGGCACCGGTGGTGCGCAGGCCGACGGTCCGAGCTCCCGCCCGGCGATCAGCTCCGACGGCCGCTATGTGGCGTTCGTCTCCGACGCCACCAACCTGGTGGCGGGCGACACGAACGGAGTGGCCGACGCCTTCGTGCGCGACACCCAGGCGGGAACCACCACCCGGGTGAGCGTGGGCGCCGGCGGCGCGCAGGCCGACGCCGAGACCCGCGACGGCCCCGCGATCAGCTCCGACGGCCGCTACGTGGCCTTCGTGTCGCAGGCATCCAATCTGGTGGCGGGCGACACCAACGACGCCGCCGACGCCTTCGTCCGCGACACCCAGGCCGGCACGACCGTGCGGGCCAGCCTGGGGCCGTCCAACGAGCAGGGCGGCACCGAGGCCCAGGGCGAGACCTACCCCGGCATCGCGATCAGCGGCGACGGCCGCTACGTGGCGTTCGTCTCCGACGCCACCAACCTCGTCAACCCGGCGCCGCCGGGGCTCTTCACCAACGTCTACCGGCGTGACCTCCAGGCCGCCACGACGGTCCTGGTCAGCGTCACGCCGTCGGGCACCATGGGCGACGCCGACAGCCGGTTCCCGACCATGAGCGCCGACGGCCGCTACGTGGGCTTCGAGTCCGACGCCACGAACCTGGTCGCCAACGACACCAACGGTGTGACCGACGTGTTCCTGCGCGACCTCGTGGGCGGGCCGCTCGACCGGGTGAGCGTCACCTCCAACGGCTCCACCGAGGGCAACGGTCCCAGCACGCGGCCGGCCATCGCCGCCGGTGGCAACCACGGCGCGTTCGAGACCCTCGCCGACAACCTCCCGTCGTCATCGCCCGACACCAACAGCACCTGGGACGTCGTCTCCCGGCGCCGCTGACCGGCGCCGCACGCCGTGGGCTCCGCCGCACGGGGGCCGGGCTCTCCTCGGAGCCGGGTCCGGTGCCCTCCTACACTGGCCCTGCATGCACGTGGCGATCGGGTCCGACCACGCGGGCTACCGGCTCAAGGAGCACCTCAAGGACGTGCTCGCGGCGGGCGGGCACACCGTCGCCGACCTGGGGACCGATTCTGACGAGCCGGTCGACTACCCGCCGATCTGCGCCGCGGTCGGCCGTGAGGTCGCCGCCGGGCGCGCCGACCGGGGGATCGTCCTCGGCGGCAGCGGCCAGGGCGAGCAGATCAGCGCCAACAAGGTCGCCGGCGTGCGGGCGTCGCTGTGCAACGATCTCTACACCGCCCGATACGCCCGCCTGCACAACGACGCCAACGTCCTCTCGATGGGGGCCCGGGTGGTGGGCGTGGGGCTCGCCGAGGAGATCCTCGCCGTGTGGTTGACGACCCCGTTCGAGGGCGGCCGCCACCAGCGCCGGGTCGACCAGATCACGGCGCTGGAGGCGCCGGTGGAGGAGGAGCTGTGAACGAGTCGGGCTTCCGGGCCCTCGAGTCGACCGATCCCGACGTCGCCGACGTGATCCGGCGGGAGGTCGAACGCCAGAACACCACCGTCCAGCTCATCGCCTCGGAGAACTTCACCTCGCCGGCCGTCATGGCGGCCCAGGGCTCCCCGCTCACGAACAAGTACTCGGAGGGCTACCCGGGCCGGCGCTACTACGGCGGCAACCAGGTCGTCGACGAGGCCGAGGAGATGGCCCGCGAGCGCGCCAAGGCCCTGTTCGGGGCCGAGCACGCCAACGTGCAGCCGCACTCGGGTGCCAACGCCAACATGGCCGTGTACCTCGCGCTCCTCGACCCGGGCGACAAGGTGATGGGGATGCGCCTCGACCAAGGCGGCCACCTGACGCACGGCTCGCCGGTGAACGTGAGCGGCCGCCTCTACGACTTCGTCGCCTACGGCGTCGACCCCGACACCGAGACCCTCGACTACGACGCCATCCGCGACCTGGCCCGGGCCGAGCGTCCCAAGGCGATCATCTGCGGCGCCACCGCCTACCCGCGCGTCATCGACTTCGAGGCCTTCCGCTCCATCGCCGACGACTGCGGCGCCCTCCTCATCGCCGACGCCGCGCACATCGCCGGCCTGGTGGCGGGCGGCGCGCACCCGTCGCCGGTCCCGTACGCCGACGTCGTCACGCTCACCACCCACAAGACGCTCCGGGGGCCCCGCGCCGGAGCGATCCTGTGCCGCGAGGAGTATGCGGCGGCCGTCGACAAGGCCGTGTTCCCGGGTCTTCAGGGTGGTCCCCTCATGCACGTGGTCGCGGCCAAGGCCGTCGCCTTCCGGGAGGCCGCCGCGCCGGCGTTCGGCGAGTACGCGGCCGGCATCGTGCGCAACGCCCGGGCGCTGGCGGCCGGGCTCGCCGCCGAGGGCTTCCGGATCGTCTCGGGCGGCACCGACAACCACCTGATGCTCGTCGACCTGCGCCCCTTCGGGGTGACGGGCAAGGTCGCGCAGGAGGCGCTCGACGCCGCCGGCATCACGTGCAACAAGAACGCGATCCCCAACGACCCGGAGAAGCCGTTCGTGACCAGCGGCCTGCGGCTGGGCACCGCGGCCGTCACCACCGCGGGCATGGGCGAACCCGAGATGGCCGCGGTGGCGGCCCTGATCGCCCGGGTGCTGCGCGCCCCCGACGACACCGCCGTGCGGTCCGAGGTCCACGACGCCGTGGCGCGCCTCTGCTCCAAGTTCACGCCCTACCCGGACCTGCCCTAGGCCGTGGGGGGCTACGGCGTCGTCTTCGGGGTGGCGGCGCTCACCACGTTCCTGCTCGTCCCCCTCATCCGGCGCTTCGCGGTGAGGGCCGGGGCGATCTACTACCCGAACGAGCGCAGCGTCCACACCACGCCGATGCCGATGCTCGGCGGCGCGGCCATGTTCGTGGGGTTCCTGGTGGCGATGCTGGTGGCGTCGCGGCTGCCGCAGTTCTCGGCCATGTTCCGCGGCTCGTCGGAGCCGGTGGGCCTTCTGCTGGCGGCAGCGGTGATGTTCGGCGTGGGCCTCCTCGACGACCTACGCGAGGTTTCGCCCCCGGCGAAGGTGGCGGGCATGGTCCTGAGCGGGGGGCTCCTCTCGCTGCTCGGCGTGTCGATGCTGTTCTTCCGCGTGCCGTTCTTCGACATCATCGTGCTGTCGCCCGACCTCGCGCCCCTGGTCACGGTGGCGTTCGTGGTGCTGCTCGCCAACGCCATCAACCTGATCGACGGGCTCGACGGCCTGGCGGCGGGGATCGTCCTCATCGGCAGCGTGGCGGTGTTCCTCTACTCCGACCGCCTGTTCAAGGACGGATTCCTCGAGGGCTCCAACATCGCCCCGCTGGTCGCGGTGATAGCGGTGGGCATCTGCGCCGGCTTCCTGCCCTTCAACTGGCACCCGGCCCGGATCTTCATGGGCGACGCCGGGGCGATGTTCCTCGGCCTGCTCCTCGCGGTGATGACGATCACGATCGGAGGTCGCGCCGACTACGACTACTCGGGCCAGACCTACTTCTTCTTCGCTCCGCTGTTCATCCCGCTGCTCATCCTCGGGGTGCCGATCGTCGACACCGTCTTCTCGTTCGTGAGGCGCGTGGCGCGGGGCCGGTCGTTCTCGGTGGCCGACAAGGACCACCTCCACCACCGCCTGATGCGGATGGGTCACGGCCCGCGCCGCACCGTCGTGCTGCTGTGGACGTGGACGGCCCTCCTGTCGGGCCTGGCCCTCGTGCCCATGTACACGAACCAGGGCAACGCCTGGGTGCCGTTCGGGATCGTGGCCCTGGCCCTGCTCCTCTTCGCCCTGCTGCACCCCGGGGCGCGGCACGCCGCCGACGACGTCGAGCCGGCCGTCGGCGCGGGCGTCGGGGCCGGCCCGGAGCCCGGCGTGGTCGACCTGTCGACCCGGCGCCGGCGCCGTTCCGGCTAGGACCGGCCCGCTCCTCCGCCTCCCGGGGAGATCGCCGGTGGCGCGGCCTCCGGTTTGCCCCCGCCACCGGGTGGCGCGTACATTGCGAAAGCATTCACAAGCGGCCCGCCGGCGTACGCCGCGCGCGGGCGGAACACCGGGGAACCGACTCGAGTGGACGGCCGCGACCGTCATAGCAGCAACCTCCGACGCTCCGACAGCCCGATCGACCAGGCCCTCGCCCTGGTCGTCACGCCGTTGTTGATGGGCCTGTTCGGTGCGTTCCTCGACCACCGCTTCGGCACCGGGCCTGCTCTCATGCTGGCCTTCGTCGTGTTCGGCGCGGTGGGGGCGTTCCTGTCCGCGTACTACCGCTACCGCGAGCGCATGGCGCTCGATGACCGGGGGAAGCCGTGGACGTACCGGTCGAGGTAGGCATGGCCGCCGGCCGGCCCGTGGTGCCACCGTCCGCCGCCGGGGCCGACGCGGTCGACCACGAGAGCCGCGTCGCCGCCGACCTGGTCCGCCGGGCCGTGATCGTCGCGCCCCTGGTGCTGGTGGCCGTCGGCCTGGGGCTCGGGGTCGACGCCACCCTCGGGGCCGCGGTCGGCCTGGCCGTGGTGGCCGCCAACTTCTGGCTGTCGGCCCGCCTGATCGCGTGGTCGGCGCAGATCTCGCCCGGAGTGGTGATGGGTGCGGTGCTCGGCGGCTACATCGTCCGCCTCGCGGCCATCCTCGCCGTCGCCCTGGTCGTCCGGGCCGTGCCCGGGATCGACCTCACCGTCTTCGTGGTCACCGTGGCGGTGGCCCACGTCGTGTTGTTGTGCTGGGAGCTGCCCGCCGTGGGTCTCACGTTGGGCGCACCCGGCCTCAAGCCCCGTCCCCTCCGGGAGAAGGAGCAAGGGTGGTAGTCGTAGCCGAACTCTTCCCGCGAGGGGTCAACGAGCTCTTCGACTGGCCGGCCATGTTCGGCAAGGACACGCTCCTCGCCTTCAACAAGACGGCCCTGATGGCCCTGATCTCGACGGCCATCTGCATCGCGATCTTCGGCCTCGGGAGCCGCAAGCGGGCGCTGGTGCCGGTGGGCATCCAGAACGTCGCCGAGACGGGCTACGAGGCGGTGGAGACCAACATCTCCGTGGAGGTGATGGGGGCCGAGGGCCGGAAGTGGACCCCGTTCCTCCTGACCCTGTTCTTCTTCATCTTCTTCATGAACATCTTCGAGGTGATCCCGCCCATCCAGTTCCCGGCCACCTCGCGCTTCGCGATCCCGGTCTTCCTGGCCCTCCAGACGTGGTTGATCTTCATCGTGGTCGGGTTCATCAAGCAGGGACCGTTCTACATCCTCAAGGCGATCACGCCGCCGGGCGTGCCCAAGCTCCTCTACATCCTCGTGATCCCGATCGAGCTGGTCTCGATCTTCCTCATCCGCCCCTTCTCGCTGGCCGTCCGGCTCTTCGCCAACATGGTGGCCGGCCACGTGCTCCTGACCGTCTTCGCGGTGATGTGCTGGGAGCTGAGCAAGATGGACAGCGGGACCTACCAGCTCGCCTTCATCCCACTGCCGTTCTTCGGACTGATGGCCATGGTCGGCTTCGAGATCCTCGTGGCGCTGCTCCAGGCCTACATCTTCACCATCCTCACCGCCGTGTACGTCGGCGAGGCCATCCACCCCGAGCACTGAGCCGGGTCGACCCCAACAAGGAGAACCGTCACCGTGCACCTTCTAATGACCCTCGCCGCTCTGACCGGTGACTTCCTGAGCGCCGACCTCAAGTCCGGCCTCGCGGCGGTGGGTTACGGCCTCGCCGCCATCGGCCCGGGCGCGGGCATCGGCATCCTCGTGGGCCAGTCGGTCCAGGCCATGGCGCGCCAGCCCGAGATGGCCGGCCAGGTCCGCACCACGATGTTCCTGGGCATCGCGTTCGCCGAGGCCCTGGCGCTCATCGGTTTCGTCGTCATCTTCATCGCCTGATCGCCGACCGCGACGCCACTGACAAGGAGAGGACGCGCGATGCGCATCCGCAAGCTGCTCGCCCCACTGCTCGTCGCCGGCTTCCTCGTGGCGGCCGTCCCCGGTGTCGCCGGGGCGTCGGGCGGTGAGGAGCTCACCCACTGCGTCACCGAGCTGGCCGAGAAGATCGAGTCCGGCAAGGTGCACGGTGACTCGGCCGTCAACTCGGCGCTCGACGACTGCCGCAAGTCGCCGAACTTCCTGCTGCCCCCGCTGCCGGAGATCATCTGGACGGCCATCGCGTTCGCGATCGTCGCCGGGGCGCTCATGAAGTTCGCGCTGCCGGCCCTCAAGAAGGGCATGAAGGCCCGTGAGGACCGCATCCGCGACGACCTCACCGCGGCCGAGAACGCCCGGGTCGAGGCCGAGACGCTGCGGGCCGACTACGAGCTGCGGCTCGCGGAGGCGCGAGGCGAGGCGGGGCGTATCGTCGAGGAGGCCCGCCAGTCGGCCGACGACGTGCGCCGCGATCTCGTGGCCCGCGCCGAGGCCGACGCCGCCGAGCTGCGGGCGCGTGCCGCCGACGACGTGCGCCTCGCCACCGAGAGGGCCATGGCCGACCTCCACACCCGGGTGGCGGAGCTGTCGGTCGAGCTGGCGGAGAAGGTCGTGGAGCGCAACCTCGACCGCGACACCCAGATCGCCCTGATCGAGAACTACATCAACGAGGTCGGCAGCCGATGACCGAGAGGGTCGACGCCTACGCCGCCGCGCTCTTCGAGGTGGCGCTCGCCGAGGGTCGCCTCGCCCACGTCGAGGACGACCTGTTCCGCTTCGCCCGCACCCTGGAGGGAAGCGACGACCTGCGCAGCGCCCTGACCGATCCCGGCCTGCCGGTGGAGCGGCGCGTCGCCGTCGTCGAGGAGCTGATGGGCGGCAAGGCGCTGGCCACCTCGGCGGCGCTGGTGGGTATGGTCGTGGCCGCCGGCCGCGCCGCCGACCTGCCCGCGATCGTCGACGCCTTCGTGGCCCGGGCGGCCGCCGAGCGCAGCCGCGAGGTGGCCGAGGTCCGCAGCGCGCTGCCCCTCGACGAGGGCCAGACCGAGCGGCTGGCCGCCGCGCTGGGCCGGGCCACCGGCAAGTCGGTCGAGGTCAAGGTCGTGGTCGACCCGAGCGTCCTCGGCGGCCTCGTGGCCCGCATCGGCGACACCGTCATCGACGGCACGGTCCGCCATCGCCTGAACCAGTTGAAGGAGCAGCTCTAGCCATGGCCGAGCTCACGATCAGCGCGGACGAGATCGCCGCCGCGCTGCGCACCCACGTCGGCACCTTCGAGCCACGCCTGGCCAAGGAGCAGGTGGGCCGGGTCCTCGAGGTCGGCGACGGCGTCGCCCGGGTGGCGGGCCTCCCCGACACCGCCGTCAACGAGCTGCTCGAGTTCGAGGGCGGCACGCTCGGCCTGGCGCTCAACCTCGACGAGGACTCCATCGGCGCCGTCGTCCTCGGGCACGCCGAGGGCGTGGAGGAGGGCCACGCCGTGAAGGCCACCGGCCGGATCCTCTCGGTTCCGGTCGGCGACGGCCTGATCGGCCGGGTGGTGAACGCCCTGGGCCAGCCGATCGACGGCAAGGGCCCGGTCGCGTCGACCACCACGCGGCGCATGGAGGTCCAGGCGCCCGGCATCGTCGGCCGCAAGCCGGTCCACGAGCCGCTCCAGACCGGCATCAAGGCCATCGACGCCATGACCCCCATCGGGCGGGGTCAGCGGGAGCTGATCATCGGCGACCGCAAGACGGGCAAGAGCACCGTCGCCGTCGACACGATCCTGAACCAGAAGGGTTCGGGCGTGAAGTGCATCTACGTGGCCATCGGCCAGAAGGGCTCCTCGGTGGCGCAGACGGTCGCCACCCTCGAGGAGCACGGGGCCATGGAGTACACGGTGGTGGTCAACGCCCCCGCCGCCGACGAGGCCGTGTTCAAGTACCTCGCCCCCTACGGCGGCTGCGCCATGGGCCAGCACTGGATGGAGAACGGCGAGCACGCGCTCATCGTCTACGACGACCTCTCCAAGCAGGCCGAGGCCTACCGACAGCTCTCGCTGCTGCTGCGCCGCCCGCCCGGCCGCGAGGCGTACCCCGGCGACGTCTTCTACCTCCACAGCCGCCTGCTGGAGCGGGCGGCCAAGCTCAGCGACGCCCTGGGTGCCGGTTCGCTGACCGCCCTGCCCGTGATCGAGACCAAGGCCGGCGACGTCTCGGCCTACATCCCCACCAACGTGATCTCGATCACCGACGGCCAGATCTACCTCCAGGAGGACCTCTTCAAGTCGGGTGTCCGCCCGGCCGTCGACGTCGGCATCTCGGTGTCGCGCGTCGGTGGCGCCGCCCAGATCAAGGCCATGAAGAAGGTGGCCGGGACCCTCAAGCTCGACCTGGCGCAGTTCCGCGACCTCGAGGCGTTCGCCACCTTCGGCTCCGAGCTCGACGCGGTGTCGAAGCAGCAGCTCGAGCGCGGCCATCGCCTCGTGGAGCTGCTCAAGCAGTCGCTCAACTCGCCGATGCCGGTCGAGGAGCAGGTGGTGTCGGTCTACTGCGGCACGCAGGGTGTCCTCGACGACCTGCCCGTCGAGCAGGTCAAGCCCTTCGAGACCGCGCTCCTGACCGCCTTCCGGACCCGCCACGCCGACCTGCTGGGCCACATCCGCGACACCGGCGACCTCCCCGACGAGGAGAAGCTCCGCCGGGCCATCGACGACGTCAAGCTCGCCTTCCTCGACGAGCACGGCCCGAAGGCCGGCGGCGCGGCCGCGGGGGCCCGCGACCCCGACGCCCCACCCACCTTCGACCCCGACGCCGAAGCCCTCGGCGAGGCCCGGTCCGACAAGACCCTGGTGACCGAGTGATCCAGAACGTGCCCGCCCTGCCGAACCCGTCGGGCGGCGTGAGCTGCACGCGGCGAGCGGAGCGACGGAGGAGCGCAGTGAGCTCGCCGGCGAGCGAGCGCCCGCGGGCCGGGTATCCCGGCCCGCAGCGAGGGAGCGCGACAGGGGTGCTGAACGCGTTGTCCGGGGTTGCCCGGTGCGGCGAGCGGAGCGACGGAGGAGCGCAGTGAGCTCGCCAGCGAGCGAGCGCCCGCGGGCCGGGTATCCCGGCCCGCAGCGAGGGAGCGCATAGATATGGCCGGTGGTCAGGAGCGCATCCTCAAGCGGCGGATCGCGAGCGTCAACGCGACCAAGAAGATCACCCGTGCGATGGAGCTGATCGCGGGTAGCCGGATCGTCAAGGCGCAGGCCCGGGTGCACGCGGCGGTTCCGTACAGCGAGCAGATCACCGAGGTGGTCCGCGACCTGGCCGCGGCCGGCGGCACGGTCGAGAGCCCGCTCCTGCAACCCCGTGCCGAGATCAAGCGGGTGGCGCACGTGGTGCTCACCGCCGACCGGGGCCTGTGCGGCGGCTACAACTCGGCGGTGATCCGCGCCGCCGAGGGCTCGATGAAGGAGAACGCCGAGCAGGGTCGCGACTACGCGCTGGTGGTGGTGGGCCGCAAGGCCGAGGGCTACTTCCGCTACCGCAACTTCCGCATCCACTCCACGTTCACCGGCTTCTCCGACCAGCCGAGCTACGACGACGCCCGCCGGGTCGCCCGCGCCGTGGAGGCGCCGTTCCTGGCCGGCGAGTTCGACCTGGTGGAGCTGATCTACACCCGCTTCGTCTCGGCCGGCACCCAGGAGGTCGTGGTCCGCCCGTTGATGCCCCTCGACCGGGAGCTGGTCCTGGGCGGCGACGGGCTTCCCGACCGGGTCGACGGCGGCGGCCCGTCGGCCACCTACGAGTTCGAACCGTCGCCGGAGTCGATCCTCACCCAGCTCCTGCCCCGCTACGCCGAGGCCCGCCTCTACGCCGCGCTGCTCAACGCGGCGGCGTCGGAGCACGCGGCCCGCCAGCGGGCCATGAAGGCCGCCACCGACAACGCCGAGGACCTCATCGTCCGGCTCACCCGGGTGATGAACCGGGCCCGCCAGGACGCCATCACCACCGAGATCATGGAGATCGTCGGGGGGGCCGAGGCGTTGCGCCAGGGCCACGACCGCGGCGACGCCGACGTCTTCACCCTCGACGAATCCCGCTACGGCCACCACGCCCACCGTCCCGACCAGCCCGCCGCTCCCGGCCGGCGCTGATCGATCCAGGAGACCTCATGACCGTTACCGCCGAACCCACCACCGCCCACAAGGACGGGCGGGTCGTCGCCATCGCCGGCCCCGTCGTCGACGTGGAGTTCCCGCCCGACGACCTCCCGGAGATCAACACCGCCCTCGAGCTCGACATCGAGCTGGAGGGCGAGACGATCACGGTCACGGCCGAGGTGGCGCAGCAGATCGGCGACAGCCGGGTGCGGGTCATCTGCATGAAGCCCACCGACGGCCTCAAGCGGGGGACCGTGGTGCGCAACACCGGTTCGGGCATCACCATGCCCGTAGGCGACGGCGTGCTGGGCCACGTGTTCAACGTGCTGGGTGAGCCGCTCGACGTCTCCGCCGACGAACTGACCGGCATCGAGGATCGCTGGGAGATCCACCGCGACGCCCCCGGCTTCGACCAGCTCGAGCCCAAGGCCCAGATGTTCGAGACCGGCATCAAGGTCATCGACCTCCTCGAGCCCTACGTGCAGGGCGGCAAGATCGGCCTGTTCGGCGGTGCCGGCGTGGGCAAGACCGTTCTCATCCAGGAGATGATCAACCGGGTGGCCACCCAGCACGGTGGGGTTTCGGTGTTCGCCGGGGTGGGGGAGCGCACCCGTGAGGGCACCGACCTCTGGCTCGAGATGCAGGAGTCGGGCGTAATCGAGAAGGCGGCGCTGGTCTACGGCCAGATGGACGAGCCGCCGGGCGTGCGCCTCCGGGTGGCGCTCTCGGCGCTGACCGTCGCCGAGTACTTCCGCGACGTGAAGAACCAGGACGTGCTCCTCTTCGTCGACAACATCTTCCGGTTCGTGCAGGCCGGCTCGGAGGTGTCGACCCTGCTGGGCCGGATGCCCTCCGCGGTGGGCTACCAGCCCACCCTCGCCGACGAGATGGGCGAGCTCCAGGAGCGGATCACCTCCACCAAGGGCCACTCGATCACGTCGCTCCAGGCCGTGTACGTGCCCGCCGACGACTACACCGACCCGGCGCCGTTCACCACGTTCACGCACCTCGACGCCACCACCGAGCTGTCGCGCCAGATCGCGGCCCTGGGCATCTACCCGGCCGTCGACCCGCTGGCCTCGACCTCCAACATCCTCGCCCCCGAGGTGGTGGGCCAGCGCCACTACGACGTCGCTCGGCGGGTGCAGGAGGTCCTCCAGCGCTACAAGGAGCTCCAGGACATCATCGCCATCCTCGGCCTCGACGAGCTGTCCGAGGAGGACAAGGTCATCGTGGCCCGGGCCCGCAAGATCCAGCGGTTCCTGTCCCAGCCGTTCTTCGTGGGCGAGGTGTTCACCGGCCTGCCCGGCATCTTCGTGCCGGTGGAGGAGACGGTCGAGAGCTTCGAGGCCCTCGTCGACGGCGAGCTCGACGAGGTGCCCGAGCAGGCGTTCTTCAACGTCGGCGGCGTCGAGAGCGTGCTCGCGAAGCAGAAGCAGATCGAGGAGGGCTGAGCCCGGTGGCCACGGTCCACGTCGAGATCGTCTCGCCCGAGCAGGTCCTGTACTCGGG
>WBZO01000735.1_pt1 | contig 29985 bp, 34 predicted proteins | sample 5204261 | NCBI WGS metagenome assembly WBZO01 (sample SAMN12412400, study PRJNA552823) | activated sludge metagenome | isolation source: activated sludge from anammox sidestream of wastewater treatment plant... | place: USA: North Carolina | collected 2017-09
TTTAGTAATAGCAGGAGCTATGTTGAAGGTAATAATAAGAATGACAGGTAGAGGGAACATCCAGTTGCTGGCACGCACCGTCTTATGCTTGGGAATCCTGGTTTGCGCCCATTCCGCGTCGGCGGAGGATTCGCGTTTTTACTCCCTGAGCAGCACTGGTTATGGCGCGGCACGCGGCAATAATTTCCTGGTGCTTCGCCCCGGCGAGCAGGGCAATACAGCTAATTCCGTCTCCACCACCACCCTGCGCCCGCATGTAGTACGCCCGCAGGAAGCGGAGGCCAGCCCCAGTTCATACCGCGTGGAAAAACCCAATCCCGCACCGGGCACTTTTTATTCGCTCAAGCGCTACCAGCCTACGCGCCGCAGTTATCTCATCAACACCAGCAATCAGGCTTTTGCACTTCCTCCGCGCGGCGCTTTTGCAGCGGCGACTCCCAAAGCCGAAAAAACCAGAGAGCTTGCTTCCAATGCTCCCTACAATCCAGGATTTTACGGCATGGCATATGCCGGTGGCACCGAGCAAAGCTGGCCCATTGCCAGCGCGCAGCAACGCATCAGTTCAGGCTTCGGCATGCGCAACCATCCTGTTACCGGGCGTAACGCGTTTCATAAAGGCGTTGATATCGCCGCGGCTACCGGCACAGGCGTTCTTGCTTCAGCCGATGGCATTGTTGAAGAGACGGGTCAGGATGGCCTGATAGGTAAATTCGTTAAACTGCGCCATACCGACGGCTCGCAAAGCCTCTACGGACACTTATCTTATATCGGCGTTAAACAGGGCGAATGGCTTAAGCGCCAGCAGGAGCTCGGCAAGGTTGGCAGCACCGGCCGCACGACCGGACCGCACCTGCATTATGCCCTCAATGTCAACAATCAGGCCGTTAATCCCATGGATTACCTGACACCCCCTGACAGGCAGCTGGCCGCCCGCTAATCCTAATGGATTTTTAATGCGCGCCGCAGCAAAAACGGCATTAATGGAGTCTGGTACATGCGTTCAAAACTTCTCTCTTCCTGTATTATCGTCACTTTAACCCTCAGCTCCTTATCCCCAGCCCTTGCGGATCCGCCCCATAATAAAGGCAAAGGCCGGGGCCACCTCAAGCAAGGCGTTAACCGGACTTACAATCACATTGAGATTCTTGGCAGTGACAGAGTCATTATTCGGGAATATCTTTCCGATCATTATGCCGGGAGCTGCCCCCCTGGCTTAGCCAAAAAACATAATGGCTGTCTCCCTCCCGGGCAGGCTAAAAAATACAGTATCGGACAACCTCTCCCCAATGGCATTATTTATACTCCGGTTCCGCATGACTTATTAGTAAGGCTTCGCCCCGTCCCAGCCGGATATCATTATGTAATGGTAGACAGGGATGTTCTGCTGATTGGTGAAGCCACTAAAAAAGTAATCGATGCGATTACCCTTCTTTCAGCAGTCAACTGACACAGCAGAATTAAATCTTCTGCCCTGTTTTCGCCCAGTCAGCCAGAAATGCCTGCAACCCAGCATCCGTCAGCGGATGCTTAACCAGCTGGTGCATCACTTTCGGCGGCAAGGTAGCCACATGCGCACCCATTTTCGCGGCATCGATCAGGTGAATCGGATGGCGAATGGAAGCGACAAGAATCTCCGTTCCGAAATCATAATTGCTGTATATCTGCACGATATCGGCAATCAGCTGCATGCCATCCTGCCCGATATCATCCAGCCGGCCGACAAAAGGCGAAATGAAGCTGGCTCCTGCTTTCGCGGCCAGCAGCGCCTGCGCGGGCGAAAAGCACAGCGTCACATTCACCAGCGTGCCGTTAGAGGTAAAATATTTGCAGGCTTTCAAGCCATCCATCGTCAGCGGCACTTTGATGGCGATGTTATCCGCCACTTTCGCCAGTTTCTCGCCCTCGCGCTTCATGCCGTCAAAATCTGTCGCGGTCACTTCCGCGCTCACCGGCCCATCCACGGCGGCACAGATATCTTTCAGGATTTCGAAAAAGTCACGATTCGCTTTCGCTACCAGCGAAGGATTGGTGGTCACGCCATCTAGCAGGCCTGTTTCCGCCAGCTCGCGGATTTCATTAATATCGGCGGTATCGACAAAGAATTTCATGAGGTGCTCCGTATTTTTCGCCCTCTCTTTAAGCCGACATGCAGCATTACGCAACAAATTCCAGTTTCTCAAATTCGCGGAGCAACAGCACATCCAGCTCTTCCATCGATACCTGCTTGCCCAGGACAGCCAGCGAGGTCACCCCATGCTCGCTGATGCCGCAGGGAACAATGCCTGCATAATGCGCCAAATCGGGATTCACATTAATGGCGATACCATGGAAGCTTACCCATTTTTTCACCCTGATGCCCAGCGCTGCGATTTTTTCTTCCCGCCCTCCAGGCCCAATGACCCAGATACCAACACGCCCATCCCGCCGCTGCCCTTCCACGCCCAAAGCGGCCAGGGTACGAATAATCCACTCCTCCAGCAGCCAGACGAATTTCCGCAAATCGGGCTTACTTTGAAAGCGCTTCTGCAGATCCAGCATCACATAAGCCACGCGCTGCCCCGGGCCGTGATAAGTATACTGCCCGCCGCGCCCGGCTTCATATACCGGGAAATGCGGGGATAATAAGTCCTGTCGTTTTGCGCTCGTACCGGCCGTGTAAAGCGGCGGATGCTCAAGCAGCCATATCATTTCCTGTGATAGACCAGCGCGAATTGCTTCCACGCGCTGCTCCATCACCACCAATGCTTCCGGATAAGCCACCGGCGCATCGGATACCTTCCATTCAATATTCATCACTTCCTTCCCCGTCCCGGCGGCAATTGCATGGAAAGCATTATCTCTTCCATACTGGGCCTGTCACTTACGGAATGGTTTGGCGGTTTATTAACAGGCGAGAGAGTTACCAGCGATCTCGCATCCAATGGCCTGCTTCGTGTCACTGCATTACATAACGCCCGCTCTACCGCAAGCACTACACCGGGAGGCGAAACCATATTACGCAGAATGAAAAACTCTTTATCATGCGCATATTGATGGTCGCCTATTCTTTTTAATTCCACCTTGTTCTCGTTTACTTTCCATATATCTAGCTGAGGCGTTGAATGGGTAGTAAACAGAAGGCCATTGCCAACCGTGGCAGTGATTGAAAAACCGCCTTCCTTGTGATTGGCCGGTCTTCTGCTTGCGAATTCGGGAACACGTCTTTGTGCAACCTTATCGTCAAGGCTTCTGAAATAAACTGACGTAAAAACAGGTTTTTCTTTTTCACCTTCTGCCAAAAAAGGAGCTTTCGAAACATTGGCGATGCTGACCAGAACAACGCTTCGCAGCTTCTGCGCAATCATCTCCTCATTCAACCCTCGTTCAGCATATAAGATGACCAGCGAACGGCGTATATTTTCTGCCAGTATGCCACCCGCGCTGTAACCAAACAATGTCAGCGTTTTTCCCTCATCCAGCGCAGGCATTATCATACTACTGGTCAGTGTCATCGCATGAGGATCTATATAGTCCTCATTCTCATTCGTAAGCGGCGTCTGATCCAATGTTCGCTGTGAGGAGGAATAGGAAGCGACAATAACATCAGGCAAAGCAACAGACGGCAGGTTACCCAGGAGGCGATCCATGTGAGAAAAATAACTGCCAAGGCTTTGCCGGTAGGCATGATGCGTATCTGATCCCGGCAGCACCAGCAGCACATTGTTTTTCAGCTGTTGCGATGAAGTGATTTCATCCATGTGGCGATGATGGCCTTTGCCTGTGCGGCGCCAGAGCCTGATTTTCAAATCATCCGTCACTTTATTATCGCTGGTCGGGCGCCAGGCTCATCGTGCCTGCAGGGAACGGGCGCGATTCGTTGTAGACGCAAACCACTTCTGTACCCTCCCGCAGTGTGTAACGGCTGGCCACGCGCTCGACTACAATATATGTGCCGCGCGTGCGATAATTCACTAAATACTCCTTACCGAACTTATCCACCATATAGATAGCCGGCACTTCGGTGTTCTTCCCCCGGAACTGGAAATAGGTGAATTCGCCGTCGTCATAAATCTTCACCGGCGCAATTTCGTATGAGCCCCGAATAGTATAATTAAAATTGAAATTCTGCATGCCGTCCTGCTTCGGGTCAGGCACAGGATCAAGCTTGGCCAGGCGGGTGCTTTCTGTCGGATAAATAAACCGCAGCACCCATATCAGTTGCGGATCATCGATGCTTTCCGCTTCGCGGGCATGCAGTTCGAACAGGTAACTGCGCTTGTTGGTCAGTACCGTCATATTGGTCTGGGCATCCTGCTCGATGGGTTTAAGGAAAATCCGGTTGCCCGAGGGGGTAATCATCCAGGCGGTGGAGTCGCCCATCGAGATGGTCTGGATTTCCTCGCCCTGCTCAAAAATGATGCTGGACTGGTAGCCGTAATGGCCGGTGTATTTGAAGACTTCGTCAGGCGTATACATCACCACATGGATGCGGCTGTCAGAACTGATAGGGCGGGTATCCCGCGTCGCCATGGCGTCTGTGGCTGCCAGCAGGCAGGCAAGCGCCAACATCCATGAAGAAACCCATCCCTTCATGGAAACGCTAGCGAGGCAGATTCCCAACTTCCTGGACTGCATATTCCACCACTTCAAACGCAACATTCTGCATAGGAGAAAAGGCTTTTTTCTCTTCGTCCCACTGCATAACCTTATTGGTTTCCTGATCTACCGTAAGTGGAGGAAATCGAAAAGAGATAGTTGCAAGCCATTGGTTGGTTTGTTCTTCAGGGCCTTTGGCCAGGGTCGTATAAAAATACACTTTAGCCAGTTTGGGCTCCTGCTCCATCTGCATCGTGACTTTCTGAATGCCAACGCTGCGCTGCCTGTCCCGGCCATATTTATTATACGGGCTGGCCGGATTCTCCGGATTCACCTCTTCCATATACTGTGCGAATTCTGCATCACCCGTGGTTGATTTTATACGGGCAAAACGTCGCTCCAGATCCGTCACATCATACTGGTAGCGTTCCCGGGTAATCACATAGTTCTTCACCAGAAAACGTGCTACAGCCAGGCTCAGATCTTCCGCGGGCTTCTCGCGAAGCGGGGTGATATAGGGCACGTCATCCGTGATTTTTTCCGTCTTAATTACATAAGGGATGGCCGGGTTAAGCGGAAACATGGAGCTGTAGACCACCAGCGCAAAAAAACTCGTTACGGCTGCAAAAAGCGTAACGATAATAAAGAAACTGCGCTCGCCAAGCATCCGGTGATAAAGCTCATCATACCAGCTGCGCGCCAGGGAGTAATATTCGCCGGTTTCAATCAGCTGCTTTACCTTGGCCGTATCGACAGGATAGATCTCTGTATGCTGCATGGCTGCAGTTTTGCAAAACTTTCACGTAATTGAAATCTTTTTATGCTAGACTTTAAATTAGGAAGTGAGGTTGCATCTAACTCTATGAATGCAAAAGCATCCAGAATAACCGTTATTGCCGGAGCCGCCATGGCGCTTAGCCTCCTGGCTGCTTATCCGGCCGGGGCCTTAAGCCTGGATGACATGATCAACAGCATGATGGGGAAACCCGCCTCCCCTCCACCAGCCGCCGCCGTACCCCCTGCCCCTGGCACTTCGCCAGCACCTGCCGCAGCGCCTGCAGCTAATTCACCGGACGCCCTGCTTGAACAAATGAAGAATTCCGCCAATCCCAATGATTGCCGGTTGACTAACAGCTGCGCATCCGCGCAACAAAAAACTCCTGCTGGCGCTGCCGTGCCTGCCCTGCCCGCAGCCCCGGCCGTCAGCCCTGCCACAGCGGCGGCCACTGAAGCAGCTGTCGCGCCTTCAAGTGAAAAAAGTGTTTTCTCCAGCCGCGGGCAATGCGGTTTTGTCGGGATGATTTTTGGCTGCCCGGAAGGAGGGGTAAAACCCGCCCCTAACCTGCCGGAGCTTAACAGCGTCATTAACAATCTTACCAGCCTGTCTGCAGCTTCTAACGCCACCCCGCAGGGAAAACTTGAACTAATCCGCCTTGGTAATCAGCTGGGCCGGATCGATGCCTCTGTTCTTCAGCAACAGATTGAGCAACTTTCCAAGGCCGAGTCTCCTCAGCAGGTGGGAGCGCTGAGACAGCTCGATTTACCGATGATGAATGTGAATGCAGCCAAGCAGCCGCTTAAAACAATGGAAGCCTTTATTACGGATGCTGCGGGTTCCGGCAGCCATATGGAAGATAACCTGCGCGCTTCACTCACTTTGCTCAAGCAGCTGGCCGATAAGGTAAACGACCCTAACGCAAAAGATTCGCTGGACGCACGCATCACTAATCTGGAAGCATTGGTGAAATCCAAAGCGATCAGCAAAGCCGCACGCCAGACTATCAGCCCCTTCTTTAATGAAAACGGCACCCCGATCAAAAATCCCCGCAGCGGCACGCCCGCAACCCCTAAGCAAATCGCCATTACCGTCACCTTAATGTCGATAGAGGATGGGGTGGACGCCGGCATGCGCGACCAGCCCGTCCCGGCCATGACCCGCCGGCAGCAATCTTCCTCGCTGGATGATGATTATTAATGTCATCCGACCGTAATATAAAAATTTAAGACTTTCATAAAATTGAAATGTTCTGCACATAAAATGGTAGATAAGGAATACTACCTCACAACGAATTCGGGTGTTTATGCGTCACTTTTTCCTTTCCTTTATCGCAGTTCTGATGGCTGCTGGCACTGCTCAGGCCCTTTGCACCGCGCCATCAAGCCCGAATGATTTGGCAGGCTATGCCAGCTGGCTTTCCTGCTGCTCTAACAACCCCGGCGATCCGGGCTGTACCAGTACAACCACTGGCAGCTCTGGTTCAGGCTCAGGCTCTTCAAGCTCCAGCTCCACTTCCAGCGCAAGCTCGAGTTCAGCTTCCAGTAACGCAGGCAGCGGCACCGCACTTTGCGGCAATCCCGCCCAGGTGCCCCCCGCCATCTTCAGCAGCTGTTGCGCCACGAAAGCCAGCCAGGGAATTTATCCCACAGGTTGCCCTTCGGCTTCTCCTTCCGTACAGGCCTCGACCGGGGGCAGCGCTACCTGCGGCAATCCCGCCCAGGTGCCGCAGAATATTTTCAACGGTTGCTGCACCAATATGGCCAGCCAGGGGATCTACCCCACAGGATGCCCGCAACCGGCCGGCGGCAGCACCAGCAGCAGCAATTCCGGCAATGCCAGCGGCAGCAGCAGCTCAACCGCAAACAACTCGAACAGCAATTCTCCCAGCAATACCGCTGCCTGCCCTAATGGCTACACGCCTGCCTGTTCAACGGCCGGCTGCACCCACGCCGATGCGCAATACGGCATTACGCAACCCGGCTATCTGCCCGATCACAACCAGTATATGATGCTGGATTACAATGATGACGGCGCAACCCAGGGAGCAAAATATTCGCTTTATTTTGCAGGCGAATATCGGCGTGACAGCGACTGCTCCAGCCATCCCATCTATAAGATCAATCTGCGCAATCCCTGCCGCATTGTGACGAAAGCCGCCACTCCGGTTACCACAATGAATAAAACCATCGCGGTCGTGCAGTCAGACACTTTATGGGGTGAAGATGTGCACTTGCTGGGCGACAGCCAGACCATTTCCAATAACGGCGTAATTCGCGATCTATATATTGAAGGCGCGGAATATGGCGAATACTTCCGCGATACGATGATTGCTACGGCGACAGATCCTTCGTCCGACAGCTATCGGGGCACCGCCGTTAATTATGATTTCGGCGGCACAACGGAGTATCAGTCCACCACCTGCCCGGTAGATACTGCTTCTTCCTCCAGCAGTTCTTCCTCCAGTTCTTCAAGCGGTTCGAGCTCTTCAAGCTCAAGCGGTTCATCAAGCTCCAGCTCCAGCTCCGGCAGCAGCAGCTCCTCTTCTTCTGCGGGCAGTTCCTCAAGCAGCTCCTCCACCAGCTCTTCGAGCTCCTCTTCGAGCAACAGTTCTTCCTCGAGTTCCACCAGTAGCAGCTCTTCCTCCAGTACCGGCTCTTCCTCCAGCAGCAGCAATTCCAGCTCCTCTGCGGGTAGCAGTTCCTCGGCGGGAAGCAGCTCCTCCTCCAGCGCGAGCAACGGTTGCGGTGTACTGCTTACTGCGCTTGTCGGTTGCCCTGCAGGCGGTTTGCCGGCAGCACAATCCCTGCCACAGCTGACCGATCTTATTAATGCGCTGACCGGCCTTATTAACGCTGCCAACACTGCCGGCTCAACACTGCAGGACCTGCTTAACCAGCTTGGCGGGCTCAACCCCGTTCAGGTAACCCAGCAGGCGCAGACCCTGGCCGCTTCCGGCACGGCGAATCAGCTCAGCTTCCTCTCCTCACTGCAACCGCAGAGCCCGGCCAATATCAAAGCCGTGGTGGATGAGCTGATGAGCAACGGGCTGGATGCAAAGATGACAGCTATGGTCAGCAAATTGCAGATGCAATATGACAGCACCAGCAGCGCTACCGAGAAAAAAGCTATCCTCGGCCATCTGGAAAATCTGCGTAAGCTGAGCCCTTCAGTGACGGATATTGCCAAACAGGCATTGATTACGCCGTTCCGCGACCCGGTTACTGGTAACTTCAGAACCAACAGGCAGACCGGCCAGGCGCTTACTTCCGCAGATATTGCGAAACTGGTTTCGGAGCTTTCGACAACCGACGATATTAATGCAGCGCATACCCGGGGTGATAGCTACTCACGATAAGCGACTGTATCTTGAAAACTAAAGGGGGCGGAATTCTGATTTCTGCCCCCTTTTTTATTGGCTTTCTGCCTTCTCTATCGTCATTACGCTGTAACATAAAATTTATCGATTTTCATAAATTTGAAATGTTCTGAGCCTAGAATGGTAGTTAAGGAATCCCGCCAAACAACGAATATCGGTATCTATGCGCAAATTATTTTTATCGCTTTCCACAGCGCTTCTGGTCTCAGCGGCTGCTTATGCACAGCAGCCCAGCTTTCAGGATCTGATTAACTCCATGAATGCCCAGGTAGCCCCCAACGGCGCGGCCACCAGTAACAATAACCCTGCGCTGCCCTCCTTATCCGGAATGGTTGGCAATCTCGGTGCAAGCCTGCCTGCAGCACAAAACCTGCCCAGCTGCGATCAAACCAATTCCTGCGCCAGCAATTCAAGCAGCAGTAGTAGCTCCTCTTCTTCCTCTTCATCCAGCTCTTCATCCAGCTCTTCCTCGAGCAGTTCGAGTTCCAGCAGTAGTTCGTCTTCCAGCAGCAGCTCTTCGAGTTCATCTTCCAGCTCCAGCAGCTCCTCTTCATCATCCAACTGCACCAATATTTTAGGATGCGGCAGCTCTTCCTCGAGCAGCAGTAGTAGCTCCTCTTCTTCCTCTTCATCCAGCTCTTCATCCAGCTCTTCCTCGAGCAGTTCGAGTTCCGGTAGCGGCACAGGCACCGGCAGCAACTGTGGTGCTTTGCTGACGCTTCTTGTCGGTTGCCCTTCCGGCGGCTTACCCGCTGCACAATCCCTGCCGCAGCTGACGGATCTCATTAACGCGCTGAGCGGCCTCGTTACGGCTGCGAATAATGCTGCACCGGGTCTTATGGATCTGCTCAACCAGCTGGGCGGCCTTAATCCCATCGTGCTTTCGCAGCAAACGAATAGCCTGATTGCAGCTGGCACCGCCGCGCAGCTTGACTTCCTTGCACGGCAGCAGGCGCAGAACTCCTTTAACGTTAAGGATGTCGTGGCCGATCTGGTCAATAATAACGGCAACGGCATTCAGAAAAACGTGAAAGATCTGCTGCTGAAAATGGAAGCTAAATATAATGCCACCAGCAGCCCCACTGAAAAACAGGCCATCGCCGCCCATATCGCGAAGCTTGCAGGGCTTAATAACAGCGGGGTCATGGTGGATGCCGCCAAGAAAACACTGCTGACGCCATTTACCGATGCCAGCGGAAAACTCATCAACGACCCGCGAACGGGCAAGCCATTCACTGCCGCCTCCATTGCCGATACTATCAATGCACTGGCTGCAGAAAAAGTTTCTGATGGCCCCATCCATGCCAGCACGCGCGGAGATGTGGAGTAAAAGCAATCAGTCTTTGATCAGCGTCGACGAGTCGTCTATGTTGTGAAAAGGGAAAATGAAAACAGGCGCATGATATCATGTGCCTGCTTTCGCAAACAAAAAGAGCGAGGAATTCGCAGTTTTGCGGTAACGCATGATGCCGATACGGGAGCAAAAAAACCTATACTTAGCAAGCGGCGTAACGTCGCAAAGCGGGTTTGTATCTTCTGTCCGGCATTGCGCCTTGGCATTTATCACAGCGCTTTTTGTGACCTTACTCTTGCTCGCCACTCCCGCGCAGGCGCAAACTTCCTCCACTTCTTCGGGCGCCGCCCAACCGCCACACCCCAATCTTTCGGAGTTTCAGAACCTGATTAATCAGCTCGGTTCTATCGCCGTCGCTATTCAGGATGCCCAGAGCGCGAAGGAAAAAGCAGAAGATATCGGGGAAATTATCAAGTCGGTGGATATTGACCTTGCAATGATGCAGGCCAGCAACCTGCCCGTGCTGGTTATCAACCCCTCTCTCTTCCCGTTATCGCTGCCTAATTTTGACCTGACGACCTATTCCAAGCTTATGGACAGCATCCATAATGGTAAATTGTATAACCACCTTATGATTGTCTATACGGAGCTGGAGTTTAAATACAATGGCGAGCTGAACCCCGTCAAAAAGCTCAAGCTTTATAAAAAGATGCAGAAAGTGCATCAGGTGCTTACTAATTTCATCCCGATTAAAGTCCTGCTGGAGACTGTACAAAACATCGTCAAAAAGTTCCTTGATAATGCAGGTTTCGATAACATTATAAACGGCCTGAATAACCTGCTTACTTCGTATAACGCCGGCAATCTGAGCAACGCAGCCGATCTGGCCGCACAACTTGGTAATATTGATCTCTCACAGTTAGGCACTATTCTAAACCAGTTGGGCAATCCGGGCGTGGAAGCGCTTGGCAATTTCCTGCCCAATGGCGTTAATGCAACTTCGCTCGGCAATGTATTCAACGGCCTGGAAAATGGCGTACTTAATAATGCGCTAAACGCCCTGAAAGGCAAACTGGAAGACCTGCTCAAAAATGCATTGCCTTCGGATCTTCCGAACCTCAATGGATTGCTCGGAAATATTACTAACCTGCTGCCCGGCAGTTCCAGCGGCGGCGGCCTTGGAGGAGTTCTTGGCGGCCTGGGTCAAGGCAGCATTCCCGGCCTGGATGGGCTTAACATTCCCGGCATGGGTAATCTCGGCAATATCCCGCTGGATCAAATTCCTGGGTTGAGCGGCCTGCTGGGCGGCGCTTCCAGCGGCAGTGGCGGCGGTCTGGGCAGTATTCTGGGCGCCTCTTCGGGCGGGGGTACGCTGGGAGATCTCTTAAACGGGCTGGCAGGCGGTCTTGACCTTGGCAGTATCTTCGGCGGCGGCGGATTATCACTTTGCAAAAAATATAATGCGGATGCCGAGACGGTTGACCAAAGTGGCGATCCGAAAAACGGGCGTGTGGTCGACGGCACCAAGACAAGCAAGGATGAATACCCGCATGATGAAGTGCCCGACTGCCCCGAAGTAGATTGCAACACCGACACCAAGCTTGCCGATCGGGTTAAGGAGTATTTCCAGTACAGCCCGCCTGCAAGCAACATCAAGCCGCTTGAAGATGCGGGCTATGAGATCAATAAAGGCGATCGCTTTGCCAAAGGCAGTTCACAAAAACGGCCCGGCTTTGAGATGGACAATAATATTGATTGCTCCACTCTTCCCGCCAACAACAACCCGGTGAATGAACCCTGCCAGGATAACCGCTGGCGCGATGCCTGCCTTACCGGCAGCTCCCCGCCAGATTTTGACTATAACCTGTATGGGCGCGAATTAACGGCTGCAGAAGAGCCCTGGCCGGGCGTGGCTGGTAATAGCCGGCCGCTGATTAACCTGCAGGATAATCAGCATATCAACTGCATGGTGCCCAAAAACACTGAAATCACTTCCCCGCTTAATTTTGACCATGGCTGGCGCTACCGCTTCATGTGCCCGGGCCATAAGGAACTTAACCGCGTTTCGACAGATGAATACTCGGCAAAATCAGATTATTTCCGTGGCACATTCGGTTGCTTTGTACCCCTCCTGCCAAGCTGCGATCTTGAAAGCGACTGGAAAATCGACAGTGACGACTGGATGGGTAAAACCTATGGCACATATAAGAAGCTTTTCCGTGGCGGCATTAACTTCGGCAACGATCTCAAGCGCACTGTAAACACCGTGCTGCTCTCGCTTCCCAAGGCCTCGCAGGATATTATCAAGAATATTCTGCTCTATCCGAAGAAATCCGGTGCCCCGGAATGCAAGCCTGCTTTCTGGGTACGTCAGATGCTGGCCAATTGCGCTTTCCAGTCAGTTATTCTCAAATCACCCAAATCCGATCTCATCCACAATCCTGATTCCGGTCAGAAAGGCCTTTCGCCGCGCTTCTGCCAACCCATGAAGACGGTGGATGTTGTTTCCACGGAAGAAGAATATAAACCTGCCGATTATCTGCGCCGAACGGCTGAGGGATTACTCAAGAACGATTACTTCCCCTGGGTAAAATACGATCGCTTCAAAGGCTCCAAGGCCAACGACATGCAGAAGAAGTGGGAGGATAAGCAGCCCGATCGCGTCATTAAGGGCTTGCAGGCCTTCCAGAACGACACGATCGAAAAAACCATGCAGGGTGCGGATGTGCTGACCATCAGTGACTACTCGCAGCACCCGGTTGAGCGCATTGTCGATGTAATGCATCCTTACTCGCCACGCTATGATGTCGCCATCTTCGGCGACGGCGACTTTGAGCAGATTACCGACCGCAACATTTTCGCCGGAAATTCTATTTCAGTGGCTGGGGTCAAACTGGTGGACGGTGGCGCCACTGCCACCAAGATGTTCCCCAATCCTCTCATTGACATGAAGTGCATGCCGCTTAAGCAGAAAGGCTATTTCGAATATGGCGACTGCACGGTTTACTGCTCAGCGGTGCTGGTTGACGTGTTGCGCTTCCGCTACGAGGATTTCCGCCTGTGCATGGGCTGCCAGATCGACGCCAACCAGTATGCCTTCTGGAAAGAGGTGAAGAAAAACATCCCGCATTATTTCAGCCAGCGCTGCTTCATCCAGAATAACAGCGATGATGAGGAATATACGGATTTCGATTCTTCGGAAGATGATGACTGCACTTATGGTGACGATATCTGCCATTCCTGCCGCGACGCGATTGTCAATTGCGCAGTCTGCGCGGTTTCGGGCGCGAAGTGCGATGAATGCGGCGAAGACGTCTTCCATTGCGTTCAGTGCGGCATGTATTCCTATGCTGAAGCAGTAGACCGTGCACGCCGCCGCGTGAACCATAAAGCGGAACCGGAATATGGCCCGACCGCTACTTATAATGATGGTGAAGACAGCAAAAACTGGCCTGTCTGCAGTACCCGTTTTGATTATCCCGGTGACGAAGATCTCTGCAAGCAGGCGAAAGAAGATGCCGGCAATTGCGAATCCCAGGGCAATCTGGCAAAGAGCGATGAAAATATCGGCGAGGAAAAGGTCAGCGAAGCAAAAGAATGCGTCAATAAGAACATCGACGATATCTGCACCGCCGCCGCCAAACCGGTCTATGGCCTCAACTTCCTGCGCCTGGGGCTGCGTAAACAAGGCATGGAATCAGACGATAAGAACTGGTCCTTTGTGAAGTCGATTCCCGCTAACCTGAAAGATGAGGATCCGCCAAAGGCACTGCATTTCCGAACCTATTTCAAAAATCACCGCCCTTACATGCGCTGGTGGGATACTGGCAAGGAAGCCTTCCAGATGGATCCCGACAAGGCTGATTACTTCTGTGATCTGGGCGCCAACGATACTTATTTTGGCGTGGGACGCCCGTTCAACTCGCTGCAGGGTCGCCCTGCCGAAATCTGCGGTTACATGGGTGGAGCCGAAATTGGTGGCAACTGCTTCGATATCAAAAAATGGAAGAAAGATTATCCCGATCTCGCAGGTACCGAATGGGCAGAACTCGTACTTTACCAGGCAAACTGCTTCCGCACCAATGGCCTCAACTGCGTCTGCAATAATGAACAGACATTTAAACAGAAAAGCAGTGAGGAGCTGGCGCTGGCCAATTACAGCGGGTCTGCGAATGTTTACCGGGAATATGCACGCGAAATTAAACAAGGCGCAGGCACCAGCACAAGCGTTCCGGGCCTCGGCAATTTCACGCCTCCCGGCAATGGCCAGCCTGGCAGCTTCACACTTCCCGGCGGCGGTGTCTTTACCCTCCCCGGTGATACGCAGGGCGGCGGCATCACTCTCCCTGGCGGCCTGTCGCTTACCATGCCCGGCGCCAATGGCCAGGGCGGTAATTTAACGATTCCTAATGTAGGCAGCTTTACCATGGGCCCCAATGGCCAAGGCGGCACTATTACTCTCGCGGGCGGCGCGTCTATGACACTACCAGGCAATGGCCAAAGTGGCAGTCTCTCAATCCCAAATGTCGGTTCTGTCACACTTCCCAGCAATGGTCAGAGTGGGGGCTTCACTCTCAGCGGAGGTGTTTCTGTTACCTTCCCAGGAAACGGGCAGAACGGAGTCATTAATATTCCTGGCCAGCCCCCTATTCCTATTTTGAACTCCGGACAACCCGGAAGCACTATTCCCCTCCCTGGTGGCGGCTCCGTATTGCTCCCTACTGCTAATCAGCCCGGAACCATCACAGTCGCAGGCCTTGGCACCTTCACTATTCCTGCTAATGGCCAGGGCGTTACGATGAATGTTAATGGTGTGGGATCAATTTCTTTGGGTGGCAATGGTACTCCCCCCTCGCTCACTCTTGGCAATGGTACAGTCATCAATATGCCGGGTAATGGGCAGAACGGCGGAGTCAGCCTGCCCGGAGGCGGTTCAGTAACCCTGCCCGGCAACGGGCAAGGAGGCACTATCGATCTGGGCAATGGGCAGGGCACCATTAATATCGGCAGCAACGGTAAGCCGACGACTGTTATCGTCAAGGAAATCGAGAAAGTAGATATCCCCATGGGCTGGCGCGGCTATGTCACCACACCGCGAACCAGTTATCCGACTTCAGGTGGCGGCGGATTGGGTAATCTGGGTAATTTAGGTAATTTAGGAAACCTCGGTAATCTGGGGAACCTGGGCAATACCCTGGGTAACACGCTGGGTAATCTGGGCAATAGCCTGGGCAATATCCTGAACAATATTCCGGGATTAAGCAGCCTTGGCAATGGCGGATTCTCATTACCCAGTGGCGGCATTCTGAATCTTTCGGGTAATGGCAGCTTTGGCGGTCTTACTCTACCCAATGGTTCTTCGCTATTACCCACCCAGAATGGCGGCCTTACAATTCCTAACCTTGGCACTTTAAACATGTCAGGCGCCAATGGTGCGCCCAGCCTTACACTAGGTAATGGCGGAATCTTCAGTCTTCCCGGTAATGGCCAATCCGGCAGCTTCACGATGCCCGGAGGCGGAATCTTCAATCTTCCAGGCAATGGTCAATCCGGCAATCTTTCCTTACCTGGCGGCGCAACAATAACATTGCCGGGCAATGGGCAGAACGGGGTGATTAATATTCCGGGTCAGGCACCTATTCCCATTTTAAATTCCTCCATGCCGGGTTCAACAATTCCATTGCCCGGAGGCGGTTCTTTCACGCTGCCAACTGCGAACCAGAACGGCACCTTGAACCTTGGTAATGGCACTTCTGTGACCATCTCTCCCAATGGTACAGGAACCTTTACAGCATCCGGCATTGGCACCGTCTCCTTTAATGGTAATGGTCTCAGCGGCAGCGCAACTATACCTAATCTTGGCACGCTGAACTTCGGGCAAAATGGGGTGAGTGTTGACATCACCGGCTTTGGTAATCTGAATCTTTCTGGCGTTGGCGGCATCGGCAATCTATCTATCCCCAATCTGGGCACACTGAACCTTGGGGGCAATGGCGGCCTCACCTTACCTGGCGGCAACAGCATTCCCTGGTCCAACCTGCTCGGGGGCGGTGGCAATAATAGTGGCAGCACCGCCACTTCAGGCAACTCCGGCGGCACTAATCCGCAATTCCCGAATCTTTATGGAGATGTGGGAGGATCGATGATTTCTGGTGGTCTGGATAAAGCGGAGGTCGGCGACATTATTATCTGGGGCCCGGGCAAGGGCACCCTTCCGCATGTTGCCATTGTCACTTCCGCCCAGAACGCGGCAATGTATGGCGGTGATGTCACGAAAATCCCTGTGCGAAACACACGTTTGAACAAGGACTCCAACTACCGAGGCTATGTTGAAGTAATGGATGCCAATAACGGCAAAATGCCTGATGTCTGCGGCAATACCACGATGCTGGATTACGGCACACCGCGTAAATTATATTCCAAGCTTGATGACCTGCCGGAAGATCTGAAAAAGCTCTACGAAGAACAGGTTGTTTCGACTTATTTCTGCGACGATACCGATACGGCGGTCTGCGTTGAACGCAACTGGGACAGCATTTCGATTTACCGCCCCAGCAAGGCGCCAGAGCGAGCCAGCGAACCTCCCGTATGATTTTTTAACCCGACACACACCTCTTGATGAGGAGTATAACCATGAACAGACATTTTAAATTCTTATCGTTTCTCATTACCCTTTCCTTGCTGGCCCTGCCGCAATCGGCGCTAGCCTGTAAGGTGCTCGCCAAAGTTCAGGCAGATGACACGGTCGATGTTTCGGCGGAAGAAATTCAAAAATGCATTGAACGCGGCGAGGATGCGCCTTTTCATCTGCGCGCAGCTGCGGGCCTTAAAATCAAAAATACCGCCAAGGCAACCGGCAACCTGCAGGCAGGCTTCTGTAATGTCGATGGCACCTGCCCTAATGCCGCGCGCGAGCGTACCGTGGATTTCGTTGCCGGTGCGGGTTCACAAAATAATCCCAGCCTGAATCTTCCCGAGATTCCATGGAAAGATATGGATAAAGTGCAGATTCCCTGCGGCGCCGTGGGCGGGCTCGCCGAGATTGCCCTGCAATCGCTCTGGGGGAATGTGCGCATCAACCTCCCCTCTTCAGCAACCAGCCTGATTAATACGGCCCTGAACAATCTGCTTGGGGGGATGTTCAAGAAAATTGATTGTTCTGATGGCACCTTCTGGGGAACATTAAACAACATGCTCAATGTGATTCTGCCCACCCTTGGTATCGGCGGCAACAGCGGCAATAACGGCTTCGTCTTCAATGTGCAGAACAGCACTTTCATTGCGCCCAGCGGCACTCTACTGGTGATGCCTAAAAAAGCGACCTTTGCCATCGATCTGTCGATGGGAGGCGCAAATTTCAATCTGCCCGCCGGCGGACATTTCATTGATACCAGCGGTTCAACCGTTAACCTGGCCCCTGGCAGCACCGTTCAGTTCCATTCGAACGGTGATGTTACCACCAACTCGGGCAAGAGCTTTAAAGTCACGCCAGCGGGTGTTGTGACCTTGGACCCGCATGGCGCTGTTACTATTCCTGCTGGTTCGGTCGTACCGGTCCCCGCCAATACTACGCTGTTCCCAATGGGGCCGAAGAGCAAGCCGCCTGCCTGGGCGAAATCGACCTAAGCCAGCAAAGCGCTTGCTTCGCGCACGCCTTCGCCATCCCCTACATGAAACCAGCGGCCGGGATGAATGATTCCATGCAACCGGCAGGGATTTTCTTTCAGGGCTTTTTTATAAAGCATGCTCAGTGAAAATGGCCCGACCGGTGCTTCGGCCAGAAACCTCCGGTGCAATAATTGGACGCCGGTAAAGACATAAGCGGGGCTTCCGGGATCGCGGCTGGCAAGGCTGCCGTCGCTATTTAATTTGAAATCGCCATCACCGCGATAGCCCACCGCCCGCTCGACAGGAATAATCAGAAGCAGCGCATCCATCCTGGTGCTATCCCACCTGGCCTGCATCTGCTGCAGCACAGGCGGCGTTACGTCCTCGCATATCACATCGCTGTTGAGCACAAAAAAACTCTCATCCAGCTGCGGCAGCGCCTTCATCACGCCGCCGCCGGTTTCCAGTAATTCATCTTCCCGTGAAACGGTAAGCCGCAAATCGGATTGAGCCGCCAGATGCGCTTCCATCTTCTCAGCCAGATAATGCGTGTTCACCACGGCCTCATGCATCGCCGCGTTTTTCAGCAACCTGAACGAGTAATCAATCAGCGGCGTCCCCGCCACTTTCACCAGCGGTTTCGGCAGATCCGGCGCATAGTCGCGCATGCGCTTGCCCAGGCCTGCTGCGAGAATCATTGCTTTAATGGCCGCCATTACCCTGCCAGCTTCTTGGCATCAATTACTGGCACGGTACGCTGCTTTTCGGGCAATGTTTTGTCCATCCACTCCTTAAGCGGCTTCATTGCCGGGTGCTTAAGGTCCTGCTGCAGATGCGCCCATACTCTCGGGATCATATTCAGGTAGTTGTGCTTGCCATCACGCTTGGCCAGCCGCGTAAAGATACCGATAATCTTGGCATTGCGCTGTGCACCGAGCACCGTGTAGCAGACGGTGAAATCTGCTTTGTCCCACTGCATTTTCTGCACATATCGATTAAAGGTAATCTGCATGATTTCCGGCGGCACGTCGCGGCGTGCATCCTCCAGCAGCGAAACCAGGTCATAAGCCGGCGAACCCAGCAGCGCATCCTGGAAATCCAGAAGCCCGACATTCGCCACGCCCTCGCGCTTGGGCAGCCAGATCAGATTATCCGCATGGTAATCACGCAGCACTACTACCGGTGGCAGCCAGGGGAGCGCCGTCAGCACTTCGCGCCACAAGGCCATATATTCTTCACGCAGCGATGCTGCTTTTGCTTCGCCGAGCATGGCTGGCAGATACCAGTCTGTAAAGAGTGACGCCTCTTCCAGCAGCTTTTCCATGCTGTATTCAGGCAGGTCGATGCTGTGCTCCGAGGATTGATGCAGCTCCACCAGCACATCCGCCGCGGCGAAATATAAGCTGCCCTCCCGCTGCGGATACTCCTTCAGATGCCGCGAGAACAGATCCTGTCCCAGATCTTCCAGCAGCAGGAATCCATGCCCGGAATCCGCGGCAAGCATCTGCGGGGCACTGAATCCGCGCTTAAGCAGATACTCCGCCACTTTCATGAAAGGCGCCAGCGGTTCCTTTTCCGGCGGCGCATCCATCAGCACGGCGCGCTTTCCATCTTTTTCCACCCAATCGTAATGGCGGAAAGAAGCATCCCCAGCGAGCCTTCCCCGCTGTGCGCCTCCCCAGCCTGCTTTCTCTAGAAACGCGGCGATGTCTTCATCATGCTGCGTCATGGAATCTCTCACTAATCTGAGCGGCGGTTTCGACATGTTTTCCCTCTCCATTGAATTTTATTTTTCTTTCATTCCCGGCAGTCACTTCCAGCTGCACTTCCAGCCGGTCCTGCGGCAGATAACCAGCAAAGCGATCAGGCCATTCAATCGCTACAATGCCGCTTTCCAGCAGTTCTTCAAGCCCCAGTTCGGGAATTTCACTGGCATCTTTCAACCGATAGCCATCAAGATGCCATAAGGTTGTTTCACGACCATCGGCCCTCACATCATATTCCTGCATCAGCATGAAGCTGGGGCTGACCACATCGGTTTTATTTTCCTGCAGCGATGCAATCAGATAGCGCATAAGCGTTGTTTTCCCTGCGCCGAGATCACCCTGCAGGGTGAGGCAATCTACTGGCTTAAGATATGCCCCGACCAGCTCTGCCAGCCGCTTGGTGTCCTGTTCGCTTTTCAGCAGAATTTCCGTCATCTTTCTTCAATCCAGGCCATTTGTATGGCTTCGAGAATTTTCTCGTTGCACCCGTTGGGATCATCGGCAAATCCCGGCAGACCTATCACCCATTCCCTTAAATCCGTAAATCGCAGATTTACATTGTCTTGATCGGGATATTTCTCTTCCAATTCAATGGCTATTTCCTGAATGTCTGTCCAGCGCATGAGGCCTGCATTAACCTTCGTTTAAAATATTTCCACTATCTTGTGGGTCTATATAAAGCAAAAGCGCATAGAATCAAATACTGGGAGACTTTATGGCCGTGGATAAAAATATGAGCATCCTTATCGTGGATGACTATAAAACCATGCTGCGCATCATTAAGACCCTGCTGAAGCAACTCGGTTTTGACAATGTGGATGAAGCCACTGACGGCGGCATGGCCATCAGCATGCTGAAGCAGAAAAAATACGGGCTGGTTATATCTGACTGGAACATGGAGCCCGTCTCAGGTTTTGAACTGCTCAAGCAGGTGCGTGCCGATGCCGATCTTAAATCTGTGCCCTTCATTCTCATCACGGCCGAGAGCAAAACTGAAAACGTGATTGCCGCCAAACAGGCGGGCGTTAATAATTATATCGTTAAACCCTTCAACGCAGACACGCTTAAAGCCAAGCTTATCAGCGTTCTGGGTGAATTCTAGAATTGCCATGAGCACGCCTTCACAGCTCGGCGCCTCCCTGCTTAAATCGCTGGTGAAACTGCGCGAGCAAAAAGGCGTAATCCGCATTGAGGATCTGGGAGAAATCATGGAGGAAATGGCCTCCAGCCTCCATCCTTCCGGCGCGCCGGAACAGTTCCTGCGCAATGAATTTGCGAAAATTGCCGATCATATCGATCAGGCTAAAATTGAAATCGCTTCCCTGATTTATAACGAGGGGGAGGAAAATAATACCGGCCGACAGCATATAGGCCATGCCACCGATCAGCTTGATGCCGTCGTCAAGGCGACAGAGGAAGCTACCAACCAAATCATGGATTCGGCTGATAGTATTCAGCAGGCTGTCGAGGCCAATGCGCCGGATATGAAAGATACGGTCAATAATGCGGTTGCGCAGATATACCTGGCCTGTAATTTTCAGGACATTACCGGGCAGCGCATCACCAAAGTGCTTAATACGCTTGAATATATCGACCAAAAAGTCAGGGGCATTCTCCAGCTTTTTGGTGAAGTCAGCGACGACGATGCCAGAAAACTGGCCGATGCCACATTAAATTCGAATGAAAAGCGGCCTGATGCTGCCTTGCTGCGCGGCCCTGCCCTGCCCGACGAAGCTCCCAGCCAGGAAGATATCGACGCGCTTTTCAACAGCATTCGTTAACAACACTCCGAAGTGGCCGCTGCCACTATTTCCCTATTCTCGCATTCCAACTGGCATGGCCCTTGCACATCACGCGCGCAGCGTTTATTGCTTTAGGTGCGAGGGGTACTGTCACGCGGATGCGGAAAAACAAGAGCTTACGGTGGGGACTGGCAGGAGCGGCAGCGTCATTGGCGCTGGCGGTCACGGCAGCATTCGGCCAAGCGACGCCCGTGGTCAAGGCCAGCAAGATCCGCGATTTCGGGCGAATCAGCTTCGAGTGGCCGAGTGAAGTGCGCCTGAAAGCCGGCACTACCGGCAACCAGCTACAGATTACCTTCGAACAACCGGCCAATATTGACCCCGCGCCCATTTTGCGCAGCCTCAGGCCATATGTCACCAATGTGCAGCAGGGGGCTGACGGTCGCAGCCTTATCCTGACCACCAACCGTCCTTACCATATCCGCAGTTTTGTCAGCAGCAATGTGAATGGCATTGATATTCTGCAGCTCAGTGAGCAGCCTATGCAGGCGCAAATTACCCCCCAGCCCCCGGCCCCAGCAAAGCCTGAGGTCCCTGCAAAGTCTGAAGCACCTGTAAAACCGGCGCCGGTTCCTGTAGCCAAGCCTGAAGTCAAACCTGAACCTAAACCGGAAAAGCCGGCGCAACCCCAGCTCGCTTTTGCTACCCTACCCAAACCGCAAGCCAAACCGGCCGCCCCTCGCGAAATCATGCCGGAACCAAAGCCTGAGCCTAAGCCAGAGCCAAAGCCTGAATCAAAACCAGAGCCCGCGCCGCAGCCGGAACCACCGATAGAGCCAGCACCAGAACCACAGCCCGAACCTGTTGCAACCCCGGCGCCGGTGCCTGCGGCTGAACCTGCAGAGCAGGAACCCGCAATGCCTGCGGCGGAAGCCCCTGCTGAGCCTGGCACCGAAACCGCAGCCACCCCTGCAGCAGAGGAAATTGCACCGGTGGAAGATGCACCCGCTGCTGAAGAATCCGCGGCACCTGTAGAAGCAGAGGTTGCGCCTGAGCAACCTGCGGTCAAAGAAACCCTCGGCCCGGATGTATCCGTGCCCGGCGAATCGCTCGCTGTCACCGTTGAATCCAACGACAGGGAGACCCTCCTGCGTTTCCCCTGGAAGATGCGCGTGGGGGTGACTGCTTTCCATCGCGGCAACCGCACTTATTTATATTTTACCCAGGCTGCGCCCCTTAACCTCGAGGCCGTGCGTGCCGCCAAGGGAATCGACGGTGCTTCCTATGCGCCACTGGGTACGGGTGTATTAGTAACACTGCTCACTTCCAGACCCGGCCTGCTTATCGATAAATCGCCGAATGATTATGCCTGGGGCTTCCGCCTCACCAACATGATCATGCCGCCGCAGCATCTCATCCGCAGCATTCCGCAGGTGCAGCCGCCGCTGAAGCCGCATGTATTGCTGCAGGTACTTGAAACAGGCGATGGTGTTGATTTCGTCGATCCGCAGGTGGGTGATAAGCTCGTGCTGGTCCCGAGCTTCCATGGCGGGGATGGTTCCTATCCGCAGCGTAACTTTGTGGAATTCAGCCTGCTTCCCACTTCACAGGGGCTGGTGGTCAAACCCAATGTCGATGACCTGCGGGTCGCCCGCCTGCGCAACGGCATGAAAATCACGCGTCCCAACGGCCTTCAGCTTTCTGATAATCTGCCGCCTCTGGCCTCGATGGAACTTGCAGGCACCGTAGAAGGCGACAGCACGCTTTTCCCCTATTCGACCTGGAAAACGCCCGAAGGCAAAGATCCGTTTGATTTCGCGGCAGAGGTGCAGCGTGAAATACCCATGGCGCCGCTTGCCATGAAGCAGGCATACCGCCTGCGGCTGGCACAGCTTAACATGGCGGAGGAAAAGCCGCGTGAAGCGCTGGGCCTGCTTGAACTTATCAACCGCGAAGCGCCGGAATTCTTCCAGCAGAATCGATTGATTGCCATGCGCGGCGCAGCGAATTTCCTGATCTATCGTTTTGGTGAGGCCGCGCATGATTTTGCCGATGAGTCGCTCAATGGCAATCCGGAAGTCGAATTATGGCGCGATACGCTCTCCATTCTCACCAAAGGCGATGGCAAGGCTAATTACCTCGACTATTATAAAAACTTCATCAGCAAATATCCGCCCTATATGGCGAATCGTCTTGCGCTGGTGGCGGCCGACATGCTCATTCAGCATCAGCAATATAACCTCGCGCTGAAAGTTTTCGACCAGCTTAACCGCGCAAAAATCATCGACCCCATCAAGGATCAGGTGGAATATATGATTGCGCGCGTATCTGCAGGGACCGGGCAGAAGGTGGCTGCAGAAGCTATCTGGAAAAAGCTGGCGGAAAGCCAGGACCCGTACATACGCTCGCGTGCAACCTTCTCGCTGGTGAACTTCCTGCTGCGTGAAGCGCGCATGACCATTCCGGAAGCTATCGCCAAGCTGGATCCCATTCGCATTGTCTGGCGTGGCGACGAATTCGAGCTGGGCCTGCTGCGGTTTATGGGCGATCTGTATGAGGCGAATAATCAACCGCGTGAAGCCCTGCGCGCCTATCGTGAAATTCTTGAATTCTTCCCTGATAATCCTGAAAATATGGAGTTGCTGAGCAAGATGACGGATATTTTCGTCGCGCTCTTCAACGGTGGTGCTGCAGATAAGATGGAGCCATTGGAGGCGCTCGCGCTTTATTATGAATTCCGTGATCTGACTCCCGTAGAAGAAGCCGGCGATAAAATGGTACGCAACCTTGCAGACCGGCTGGTGGGAGTTGACCTGCTCGATCGCGCCGCGGCCCTGCTGGAACACCAGATTCGCTACCGCCTTGCCGGTGAGGAGCGCAGCCGCGTGGGCGCAAGGCTGGCCCTTATCCATTTGCTCAACAGGCAGCCTAAGGACACCCTGCGAGTCCTTGAGCTGACCGGTTACGGACAGAATCCGGAATCACTGCAGCACACTCGCACGCTGCTTACCGCACGCGCCCTGTCCGATCTCGGTGAAAAACCGCGCGCGCTTAAACTGCTTGAGCATGATGACAGCACCGATGCCGCGATTCTGCGCCTTGGTATCAACTGGGAGCAACAGGACTGGAAAGGCACCATTAAAACCGCTGAAGGCATTATGAGCCAGCGCCGCGACCCTGCCGCGCCTATCAGCGAGGAAGAAAGCCGCGTGCTGCTTAAACTGGCGCTTGCCTATGTCTTTGAGCACCAGCCCGATCAGGTGCAGTATCTGCGTGATTACTTCCTGCCGCTGATGAAGGGCAATTCGCAGGAAGAACTTTTCCGCTTCATCACCAGCGATAAACCCGTGGATTACCGTAATATGGCCCAGCTTTCCGCGCGCCTGAGTGATACGGAAAGCTTCTTAAGCAATTATCGCAAAAAACTGAAAGAAGAAGGCCTGAGCAAAGCGATAGAATAGGTTATGCCTTATCTACCGGCTCGCGCGCTTCTTTTTCCTCGATCACCACGTATTCGGCTTCAATGATGTCTGATTCAGCCTCTGCCGTATCACGACGGAATTTCGGCCCCGGTACCACGCCGGCAAGGCGCAGCCTGAAATAAACCCATACCAGTGCGACCACTGCCAGCAGCGCCATGCCCACAAATAATCCTGCCATCAATGCGCCAACCAGCACGGCCAGCCCAAGGCAGGCCAAAATCAGCCTACGAAAGAAATCGGTCATTTTTCTGCTCCTTTTACCGGCTCGCACCGCTTACGGCTGAGCGGTATATCCCCCAGCCAGATTTCCTGTGCGACAAGCGTTGTTATTTTTTCTACGCCATTCTCAAACCTGTTTATCATCGCATATTTCCTTTGAGGCGGAATATCGACTCGCACTTCTTTTCCATTCACCTTCTCCTGCACATACTGCTTATATGCCTTGAGGCTGCCGATGCGGGCACCTGCAGGGCAATGAACGTCCACTTTCAGCACTTTACTGAGAATCAGCGCCCCTTCCTTATCCGTGCCCTGCACTCGCTGTGGCGATTCAAACAACTTACGGTACGCTGCATACTGCTTCACTCTCTCCTCGGCCAGTTGCTTCAGCCGCGATTGCATCTCAGGCATGGCTATCGCCATTTTCTTCATCATCTCCACATGCTCCGGCTTAATGCCGAAAAACCATAATTCCCGCTTCACCAGGCTGTCGTTCAAAGGTAGCAGCAGAATGGCAATCATGAACAGAAACAGCCAGAAAACACCCCGCACGCGAGCGAATGATTGCTTGCGCAGGCAGTAAATCGTCAACACAACAGCCGTGCAAAAAGCAAGCAGCGAGACCACGGCATAGGCAATCCCCGCGACCAGCAGGAATTTTATGAATCCTTCCATACCGCTGCCCAGGGCGCGGTGGGTGGCAAGATATCCTTGTATGAATAACGCAGCGGTCAGGCCCAGCGCGCCACAGAGAAATATGAAAAACCCGCGCATGACGTTTAGACGCCGAAACTGCGAACCAGCGACCCGCAAAGCATATACCAGCCATCTACCAGCACGAAAAAGATAAGCTTGAATGGCAGCGAGATCATCACCGGCGGCAGCATCATCATACCCATCGCCATCAGGGTGGAGGCCACAAGCATGTCGATGATGAGGAAGGGCACGAAAATTAGGAAGCCAATCTCAAAAGCGCGCTTAAGCTCACTGATCATGAAAGCGGGAATCAGCACGCGGTAGGGTGTATCTTCCGGCTTTTCAATTTTAAGATCGGGGACCATCTGCACAAAGAGCGATAAATCCTTGTCGCGCACATGCAGCATCATGAAGTCATGGAAGGGCTGAGCCGAGCGCTCGATTGCTTCTTTCTCGCTGATCTGCTCATCAATGAGCGGCTGTACGCCTTCTTGGTAGGATCTCTCCAGCACCGGCGACATGATAAAAAACGTCAGGAACAGCGCAAGGCTGATGACGACCTGGTTCGGTGGAGTGGTCTGCAAACCGATTGCACTGCGCAGGAATGACAACACCACGACAATGCGTGTAAACGAAGTGACCATCACCAGTATCGACGGGGCGATGCTGATAATCGTCATCAGCAGAATCAGCTGAATCATGCGCGCCGCGGCCGAGCCGCCGCCCAGCGAGTCGCCGCTGCTCCCCAGATCCAGCGAAAGGCTTTGCGCCGCTGCCGGAGTAATGGTCAAGGCTAGGATGAATAGGGTCCAGAGGGCTTGTTTAAGCAGCTTCATCTTTTTCCTCTTTTTTCTTCGCAGGGAGCTTCTTTGCTTCCGCAAGCGCCACCAGCTGCTCGCTCTGCGGACCCATCATTACCAGGTATTCGCGGGCATCACATTGCACAAGCACCAGCTTGTGCTTGGGATCAAGATAGAGCTGCTCGATCATGCGCAACCGGCGGCCTTCCTGCATTTTTTCTGCAAAGCGGCTTGCGCCCCAGCGGCGCAATCCCCAGCCCATCAGGCCAATCAGCGCCGCCACAAAAACCAGCGATAGCAGCGCCTGAATTATGCCCGCGCCTTCCACTATTCCTCTTCCTTTTCTTCAGGAGGAAGATTGACGCCCGTCGCGCCTACGCGCTGATATGCCGTATTGGCTTTCTGCTGTTTGTTGAGTTCTTCCAGCTGCGCCATTACCAGATCTTTCTGCTTCGTCAGCGCATAGGCCAGCTCGTCCAGCTCTTCCACCAGGCTTTCCATGCGCGGGCGTAGCTGCTGTGCGTCTTTTGAATCCAGTGTCTTGATCAGTTTGCACAATTCTTTCACCTGATCATCCATTCCGGCCAGTTCCGGCTCGCCACCCTCTTCCAGCAGCTTGCGGCATTGCGTTACAAAGTGGCGGATCTGCCCCAGCATCAGCACCGGGTTACTGGTAATGGTGGGTAGAATTTCCAGTTTGGGATTAGAATCCATTTTTATTTCCTCTGCAGATGCGCATTGGCGCGATAAACGTAAGCCAGAATTTCTGCCACGGCAGCATAGGCTTCCAGCGGTATCGGCGAATCTATATCCAGATGCGACAGCACCTCGACCAAATCTGCATCCTCACGCACTTTGACGCCATGGGCAAAGGCCAGTTGCAAAATCTGTTCCGCAACTGCGCCGCGGCCGGTGGCGACAATCTTTGGCGCCGGATCTTTCTCCCGCTCATATTTCAGCGCCACGGCCTTCTGGCTTTCCGACGGCTTTTGGGGCGTAATGAATTTTTCCTCACCCAGCTCGGTCAGGTTCAGACCATGATACGGTTTCTCGTCAGTCATTGTCCTCATCCTTCTTGGCATGAGAACCGATGGCGCCCAGCAAGTCCTCCAGTCCAATCTGGTCGGATTGCGATGCGGCAATATTCTGCGCGCGGATATTTTCGAAAATTTCTTTGCGCAACACTGAGGCGTCAGGGGGGAAGGTAAAGCCCAGCTTGACCGTGCGACCGCGCACTTCCACGACCGTCATCTCAATATTATTGTTGATGATAATTGATTCGCCTACTTTGCGAGAGAGGTATAGCATGCTGCTTTCCTTTAGTTATTACGCGCGCCGCGCTGCTATCCTTTTCCTTTATTACGTGGCAAATTGCAATAGAATCCTAAACGCGGCAAATATTGCCTAGATTAGGCAAAAAATGCCGGATGAAAGCTGGTCCGGAATTTGCTATATGTTCAGCAAAGGGAATCGCAAAGCGATAGGGCAGCCCCTCTTAAGGGAACACAGATATGGATTATTCGAGCATCAATCTTTTCAAGCTCATGCAGACCAAGATGGCTTATCACAGCCAGCGTCAGGATGTGCTCGCCAACAACCTCGCCAATGTCGACACGCCGGGCTATTCCCCCCGCGATCTCAAGCCGCTCGATTTCAACCGCCTTGCGATGGCAGAATCGCACCGCCTGCAGATGCGCGCCACCAGCCCCAGCCATATTAGCGGGCTGCCGAGCAAATCCGGGATTTTCCGGGATGATAAAATGCGCGATCTTTATGAAAGCAAACCCGTCAAAAACGGCAGCTCCGTTGAGCAGCAATCCATGCTTATCGCCGAGAACCAGATGGAATACGTGAAAGTGACCAATCTATACAGCAAGGTCGCCAATATGTTTAAAACCGCCATAGGCAAGAATCACTAGGAGTCGCTAAATGGATCTTATCAATTCGCTCCATATCGCCGCTTCCGGCATGAAAGCACAGGGCGCCCGCCTGCGCGTCGTCTCGCAGAATATTGCCAATGCCGATTCGCTTGGCCGCTACCCGGGGGATGAACCCTACCGGCGCAAAACGATTTCCTTCAAGGATGAGCTTGATCGTAAGCTTGGCGTTGATTTGGTCGATGTTGATAAATACGGCGTAGACAATTCCGAGTTCGAAAAGAAATACGATCCCAGCCACCCGGCAGCCGATGCGCAGGGTTATGTGCAGGTGCCCAATGTGAACCCAATGGTAGAGATGATCGATATGCGGGAAGCGCGCCGGGGTTACGAAGCGAATCTCAATGTGGTAGAAGTTTCAAAAAGCATGATTATGCAAACCATCAACATGCTCAAATAATAAGGGAGTAAAACCATGGATATACCTTTAAGCAAAGCGGCGGCGGCCTATAAGCTGGCAAGCGCGATGGGCACCAAAGGCGGCGCCGAAGGTGGAGATATTGTTGGCATTGCCGAAAATCCGCAGGGCCCTTCTTTTGAGAATATGGTTGCCGAAGGCCTCGAGAAAGCGCGTGGCACTGGTTATAAAAGTGAAGCTATCAGCACCGAATCACTTGCCAATAAGACTGAGCTGCATGAGCTGATTTCCTCCGTTACCAACGCCGAGCTGACATTGGAAACGGTGGTGGCGCTGCGTGATAAAATGATATCCGCCTATCAGGACATTGTGCGCATGCCTATTTAAGCTTTAGGATGCAGGTGCATTTCGCTTGCACTATCGCCCAATGCCTATAGCCTGAGGCCTTATGAATGAAATTGAAATCATCGATATTGCCCGCGACGCCATCTGGACGCTGATTCTGGTTTCGTCGCCCATTATGGTGGTGGCGCTGATTGTGGGTCTTTCGGTTTCGCTCTTCCAGGCTCTTACCCAGATTCAGGAGATGACGCTCAGTTTCGTACCGAAAATTCTGGCGGTGTTTCTCTCGATGGTATTGTGCATGCCCTTTATCATGAGCACCCTGACCGATTTTACCGAAGATATTTTCGAGCGTATCAGCCTGGTAGGACAGGATGACCGTGAGATGCCATGAGAAGGCTGAACTTCCATGACACTTGAACCCTTTCTCGTTTCGCAACTCTTTGCTTTCCTGCTGGTCTTTGTCCGTATTGGTTCAGGCATTATGTTTTTGCCTGGTATTGGCGAAGCCTATGTGCCGGTGCAGTCACGACTGGTTTTCGCGCTGGTTTGCGCGCTTGTCATCATGCCGGTGGTGGCCCCCTCTTTACCGCCCGTTCCGGAATCTCCTCTTTCACTCACGGCGCTCCTCGGTATGGAGATCGTGATCGGAAGCTTCCTGGGTATGATGGCACGCATACTTGTATCTGCCATGCATACTGCGGGCATGATTATCTCCTACCAGTCCTCGCTGGCTTCCGCGACGATGTTTGATATGACGCAGGCCAGCCCTGGTACCAGCATCGGTAACTTTCTGAGCCTCACAGCGGTGGTTCTGCTTTTCTCTGCCAATCTGCATCACATGATGCTGCAGGGGTTATTTGAAAGTTACAATCTTTTCCCTGCAGGTCTCAGCGCGCCTATCGGCGATATGACCAGTTACCTCACTCGCCTTGCCGCCGATGTTTTCCTGATGGGGATGAAAATTTCCTCGCCCCTGCTCGTGGTGGGGCTGGTAAGTTACATCGGCATG
>WBZO01001897.1_pt1 | contig 29915 bp, 21 predicted proteins | sample 5204261 | NCBI WGS metagenome assembly WBZO01 (sample SAMN12412400, study PRJNA552823) | activated sludge metagenome | isolation source: activated sludge from anammox sidestream of wastewater treatment plant... | place: USA: North Carolina | collected 2017-09
GAAAAGTGTCGTAGATTATGGAAAAATTGTGAGAGATACTTAGGTACTAGCCTACAGATGGTATCTCTTGCTTTTGTAGGCTTAATTTTGAAAAGATTCTAAACAGGTTCTTAGGTATAACCCAAGTGATAAACGACCAGTTTTATCTGCACTTGATCTAGGGACATTTCTGTTATCTCAAGCAAAGAATGTCAAAGAAGCATACAACCTTATAAATTCACATCAAATTATTGACTGGGCAGTTGAAGCCAAACCAGGGGTTTATATATCAAGTATTCCAATTCATTATATTATTCGTGATAAAAGTGGAGATAGTCTGGTGGTTGAGTTTATTAATGGAAAAGTTAAAATATATCAAAATGCAGGAAATGTATTAACCAATGCCCCTGATTATGCCTGGCAGCTTAATTATGCTAAACAATATGCCTCATTAAATGTATCTAGTGAGAAAGCAAATAAATCAATGGCAAATTATGTTTATAAATATAAGGAAGTTTATGGTGATGCACTTCGCCCAGCGGTAAATAACCTTCTTGGATTGCCGGGTGATTATACTTCAACATCGCGATTTGTTCGAGCTAGCATACTTCTTAGTAATATGTATCCACCAGCATCTGGGGTTGAAGCAATCTATCAATCAAAAATGATAATGAATTCACTAATTGTACCTTATCTTCCTGGCGTTACACCAAAAACAGCATTAACTACTACTACATTATGGACTACGACGAAAGATCTTGACAATGTGACAATTCGATATCAGGATATTGCGTTCTTTCAAGCAGATCAAAAAATTGTGCCCGCTAATGTAGATGGTGGTAGTCAGTTTATCGATCTGAAATCAATAAACTTTAACAAAGTACCTGATGAATATGCTACTCAGGTAATAAAAACCATAAAATCAGGAAATTACACGGTAGTTGATTATACCCAGATCAAAAGTTTCTAGAGTTAGATTTAATGTTTTAAATAAAAAGCCGCATTTTTAAAATGGGCGGCTTTCTTGTTTAGATTTTGAGATAATGAACTACTGATAGTTAAAATTATTGCTATTTTTACAATCCAATGGATATTTACTATTATCATCTTCAGATGAACCAATAATTTTCAGTATCCGCTTATAAGCATCAATCCGATTTTGCGCTTTCACATCCTTATCTGCGCCGCGAGAGCTGCCGCATTCTAACCCGCCATTGATGATATTAATTACAGTGCCAAAGCCAGGTAGCCGATTATTCTTTTTATCTGCTGCCGTTGGTTGCCATTGATTAGTCATGACTGCATGTGCTGATGGTTTAGGTGCTTGTGGTGTCATCCAGAACCAGATTGCAGAAGCCCATAATAAACTACTACGAGTTTGTTGATTTGCCTCTGGGCTTGTAACTAATCCGGGGTTATCCAGCAAATTGTAGCCATGTTTTTTGACAAAATCAGTATTACCAAAAGCAATATAATTATATGGGTAACTAAGCTGGATTGCACCACGTCCGTAATAGTAATTAGGCGAAGTAAGGCAGGATTTCTCTCCTTCAGGATTACTTGCCCATTGACAATACTTACCTTTAGGTTTTTTGACCTGAAGAACGTAATTAATTACTTTGGTTCTGCTGGCATCATCTAATCCCCAAATATTTACTCCTTGGGCGGATAATGCTTTTTTATCATCATCATTCATCCATTGAATTAATTGTTGATTACTAATCTTATTAAAATCTGCGGGGGAGTTTAATTTTTCTAAGATGTCAAAAGGAGTTTCTGAAGCAAAGCATAATCCGGTGGTTTCTTGTTGGACATTGGCAAGAAGTGCCGCCAATTCACGTTTGGCATTATGGCGACCTTCATTTATGGATAAAAAGCCGGGAAAATACGGTGTTGTTTTAGCAAAATTTTCATAAGTATATAAGGTTGTTATTAATTTTATTGTTGATGGGTCTGGCTTTTCACCACTAAAATCAATTTTTTTGCCAGAGTTATCCACCACCATAATGGCTGGACAATTTTGTAATTTACCAGCAAGCTCATCAAGAGTTGCCCTAGATTTGCCATAATTTGGTGCATTTTCTTCAAGGCATTTTGCCTGACCACTCCAGTCTTTCATATCTTCATATTTTTGACATTTTTGGGCTGCTGCCGCATATTCAGGTAAGCTATCTTTAAATTGCTTATAAGCTTTTGTATATTCTGCTTTCAAATGTTCGCCGTTAGATAGAGGAAATATCTCATCAAACTGCTTTTTTGTAATCAGTCCAGTTACTTCATCCGCATTTACTGTAGAAATCATAGTTAAAGCTGCTAATAAGCTAACTTTCATACTTGATAGTTTCATTATTTTCCCCTTGTGTTAGTGGTTTTATCTTATTGATATAATGTATTTTAGCAGATGACTATACAAGTGGCAATCTATAAATTCGTATATTAACTATGCATTTTCGTATGGCAAGTAATAGAAATATTTTGTTTAGCGCTAGCGTATATTAGTTGAGTTAACTAATATCTTATCGCTAAATTGCAAATATTGAATATTACTAAGCGTCTTAATTCCATCTGGTCCACTAATAGTTGTAATTCCATTATTGGTAGAGATTGCATACATGCTGGAAGCGAAAGTAAATACTACAGTATTTTCTCCAAGTCCACCATTTATAACATCATTACCTGAATATGGATAAAATATATCGTTCCCAAAGCTTCCCCACATTTGATCATCGGTTTCAGTACCATTTAACCGTCCACCACCCTCGGTAATCACTAGAGGCAAGACTCCCGATGGTTGTGCTTGCTGTGCAATACTATTACCGCTGTTACTCCAGTAGATCATGCTATAACCATTATCAGCACTATCGCGAAAATCCATAAATAACGAACTTGGAAATGATTCATTACCATAATAACTATAGGCGGGTATAGAATACAAATCTTGTGTCAGGTAGATGCTGGTTTTTCTGAATCCATCTGGTAGGATTGCTGATTCAAAAGCCGCAGCTATTTGCGTAGGAGTAGTAAAGGCTAGATTAGTTGATTTCATTATGTAGATATTACCCCAGTTGTCGGTGATAAAATGGCGTAAAATTGGTTCACCTAGATGATTATTTTTGGTGAACAAATAAAGCTGATTCTTGTTAATACTTGAATATTTAACTTCACCTGCTGGAACATAATTACTAGTCTGTGCTGCTTGCCAGCCATTTACAGGAGCTGGGGCTGGATATGCTGATGACTCAAAAGGCCAAGAGTAACTTTGACTAATTACAATTAAACCCCAAGTATGTCCTTGACAGTCTGTATATGGGGTTAAAGGACCGGGGGCTGCCATTGGACTACCTGGAGTATTGGCATAATCAAAAGTTGCATGACGTGGCGTATTTTTAATCCAGCTTTCACCACAATTGAAACTACTAAACTCTTGATCAGTGCTAATTGGATTTGAACCATAGTCAATATAAACATAGACATTACCCTGATAGTTGCTACCAATTTCTCCAATATAGGCAATTTCGTAACCACTACTATTTAACGTACTCTTATAACCAGCAGACTCGGCAATACTTATTGAAGAGTTGACATTAAATGGCTTACTTGTTGCTGATTTATAGCCTTCTGCGCTAGCAAGAAGAGTGTAACCATTTCCAGGCTGAGTAACTGATAGACTTTCAAAAGTTGCTATGCCATTTATTGCATTGACTGTTACATTGCCAAGTAGTGTTCCAGCATAGATTTTTCCCAAAGGTTGATTGGCATTTGGTTGATTAGCTATAGACAGTGTTACAGCTATATTTGCCGAACTTTCAAGTGTACCGTTACTATTTAAAATAGCAACTTTAATTGCTGGGGAAATATAATTTTGTGTACCGGTTGGGGTGCTATTACTAGCAGGTTCAACGTTAAAAGCTAATGTTGCCCCTGCATTATTACTTGTTCCGCTACTACAGGAGGATAGTAATATAATGCTACAAAAACCAGCGAAAATCAAGACTGTCTTCAAACTATTTTTCATTATGGATTTCACTTTTCTATGTTATCTACTATACTAATTAATATAGCATGAGGAAAATGATATTATTTAACCAATTTGGACAGACTAGTACTTTAGGCTGGTAATTTCTGGTGTTGATTTCGGTATCTAAAATCAATGCAAGCCTGAATAAAAGAAGAGAATAGGCTGTTATGCTCATAAAATTGTTTGCATGACCGCTCTGGGTGTCCCTGAATACCAATCAGGAAATGCTCCGGATCTGGACTTTCAACAATTTCAATCAAACCATCTTTAGCAAAGCCTGTTGCAATTAAATCATGCCCCAAATGTTTGATACCCTGATGATGAATGCTGCATGTCATAAAGCATGTTGCGCCGAAAACCTGATGCGCATGCGAGTTTTCCTGCAAGAGCACTTCATGATCCGGGATAATGTCATCAGGTAAAATAGTATGTAGTACCTCATTTATTTCAATTTCCTGAAATAAACTGCCACCCTCAGCTACATTAATCAGCTGATAGCCACGACAGATACCTACAATTGGAATTTTGCGCTTTTTGGCTGCGAAATAAAGGGCTATTTCAAATTCATCTCGCAAATGGTTGGGTTTGTCGCGTAATGGGCGCTTATATGGCGTGCCAGAATCCTGAATGCTTGAACAGTATTCAATTAGGCACTCCTCACCATAAAAGCGTGGATCTACATCCTGTCCACCAATCAATAATAATCCATCTAGAGAGTCAACAATATGTGCTGCATCTTCAGATTCAATTTTACTACTGATTATTAATGGTATCCCACCATTTTCACAAATGGCATTGATATAATTTGATCTTACGAAGACAAATTCATCGTGACTGGCAGAGGTTGCCGCAATACTGTCCAGATTTGAAGTAATACCTATAATGGGTTTTCGCACATTATTCTCATTAATACGTTATTAATTAAATTCTTTAATAATTTCAAGTACACTACTTACATCATTCATCAGGAAGAAATGTACACATGGCACACCACGAGCAATTAAATCTCTAACTTGTTTTTTTGCCCATTCTTTACCAATGGTTGCTGCATGTTCAGGTTTTGCGACCAATTCACTTACCAGTTCATGAGGTAAATCAATATGGAATAATCGTGGCAGGCTATTTAATTGATTAGCTGTTTTAATTACTTTTATGCCCGGAATGATTGGCACATTTATCCCAGCCTCGTGACAGGCATCAACGTAAGCAAAATATTTATCATTATCGAAAAACATTTGGGTAATTACATATTCGGCACCAGCTGCAACTTTTTGCTTTAAGTAATCAATATTAAGTTGCATATTGGCTGCTTCAAAGTGTTTTTCTGGATAACCAGCAACGCCCATACAAAAATCTACTGGCGGATATTCGGTATCAGCTATAAATTTACCTTCGCGCATTTTAGCAACCTGACGTACCAGATCAACTGCATTGCGATTGACGGTCTCATTGTCAGCAATTTGGCGATTATAGTTAAGATTATCACCTTTTAGAGCCAGAATATTTTCTATTCCCATATAGTTAAGCTCTATCAGGGCATCTTCGGTTTCCTGCTGGGAAAATCCCTGACATAAAACATGGGCAACAGCATCAATTCCATACTTATTCTGAATTACACCGCAAATGCCCATTGTTCCCGGACGTTTTTTATGTATTCTTTTACTAATTGTACCATCGCTATTTTCAACATATAATAACGATGAAGCGTGAGTTGTAACGTTAATCCATTTCGGATCATAGGGTAAAAGCTTGTCAATAATTGAAAATATTTCCGTTATCGGAGTGGAGCCACGTAACGGGGGTACAATCTCATAACTGAATAACGTTTTTTTTGCCTGACTTAAATGATCACTTACTCGCATTTTTCTTTGGACACCAACGACTTAAATTAATTGCAAAACATATTTTTACTAGTAAATAGCCAATTAAACCACTACTGATTACATCTAGCGGCCAATGCCACCCAGTACAGATACGAGCAAAAGCAGTTGCTATTACCAGAAATAGCATCAAAAACTGCAAGCCACGCTTATTGGCAAAAAACATATTGCTAATTGCAAAGGCAAATACTGCCATGTTTCCGGTATGTCCGGAAGGAAAAGATTTATAAGCTGATTTTACCGCATCTTCAAAGTAGTTTAGCCAGAAAAAGCTATTCTCAGGTAGTACAATGTATGGACGTGCTTCACCGACCAATTTTTTTAGTGCCGCAAAAACTAGATAATAGAGCACAATTAGGAGTAAAACATTTGGTAGTGCACTGCGTTTTTTAGCAACAGTAATAAGTATCAACAATACAGGAAGGATAAAAAACTTTGAATAACTAACCAGATTGAATGATGCCCAGAACATGTTTGGTAACAAATCATGATGACTATTTATGGCTATAAAAAGTTCGTGATTTTTACCAGATAGCCAGATTACGATGGCAAGTGCCAGAAAAATTAAAAATAGCCAGCTATCTTTAAGACAACAGCATTTTGATTCACATTTTTGTAATGGGCAAACCATTAAAATTTCCTTACTAACTAAATGATTTTATAAAAATAGAGATCAGGGCAATGTTTTTTGTGGTTTTTATACCTAATCATCCAATCCATTGCCCATAAGATATTCTTTCAATTCCAGCGTAATCTTTTTCTGAGCCGATACTTTGAAAGCCACATATTCTTAAAAGCTCTCGAACGTCATTTGCCTGATCGTAACCATGTTCAATTAATAACCAACCATGATTTAATAAATGTTCCGGGGCATCTTTTATAATCTGTCGAATTGCACTTAGTCCATCAGCAAAATCAGTGAGTGCTGAGATTGGTTCATATGCTAAATTAGTCAGATGATTATCCATTGCATGTATGTATGGTGGATTACTCGCAATTATAGCAAATTTTTCATTAATTGCCTGAAACCAATTACTTTCAATGAATGAAATTTCTGCATTAAGTAGTTTGGCGTTTTCTTGGGCAATAGTTAGTGCTGCTAATGATATATCACAGGCAGAAACATTTAGGGTTGGATTCTCCAGCTTACAGCTAATTGCGATGCAGCCGCTACCCGTCCCCATATCCAGCATTGATGTTTTATTTTCGGCAAGAGCTAGAATCTTTTCAACTAGAATCTCGGTATCTGGTCGTGGTATTAGAGTATCTGGTGTAACCCTGAACCTTCGTGAAAAAAATTCTTTATGTCCAATAATGTATGCAAGAGGTTCCCCATTTTTTAATCTTTCAATCCAGTTTTGATATTTTATCCATTGCTGATCAGATAAAATCGTATCATCTCGACTTATAAGCTGAGCATCACTGAATCCTGTGATTTCACGTAGGAGAACCCGTTTATCCAGTCGGCTAATATCATTTTTTGTCAATAATTGGCGGATAGTAATCATGTGCTACTATTCTTTCTTGAGTAAATTATCTATTGGTTGTTGAAAGTATTGATCTAATGGCTTTGTGAATATAAAGTAATGATGTTAACAGATTTATCTGTAATGGAAGAAGCATGCATGTATTTTTTTGGCATTGTAATGGACCATAAACTCTCCAAAATGCATTCATTAATTTCCGATAGTTAAAAAAGATTGTATAATACTGGAATAGTATGTATTAATGTTGGGGCGATATGCTTGCAAATAAAAAGGGTATTTCACAGATAGGTCTTGTTGCTGCGATGTTTCTGGTAACAAGTAATATGCTTGGTTCTGGCGTATATATGTTACCGGCTTCACTTGCTGGAATTGGTGGGATATCACTTATCGGTTGGGGCGTAGCAATGCTTGGTGTCATTGCACTCGCGTTGGTATTTGCTAAGCTTGCAATTATTGTTCCTAGCGGAGCTGGACCCTATTCATATGCCAGAGCTGCGTTTGGCGATTTTATTGGTTATCAGACCAATTTTGTTTACTCCCTTGCTAACTGGATCGCCTTGGTTAGTATGGTTACCATTGTAGTTGGTTATCTTGCAAATATTTTCCCCTTATTTAATAACCTAGCAATTAGTGCTGCTACCCAAATTGTTATTATTTGGCTATTTACTTGGCTTAATATACGCGGGGCAAAAGTGGTTGGACTTGTTCAGTCGCTAGCCTTTCTCTTGGCTGTTTTCCCTCTTTTATTTGTGGCTGTTTGTGGTTGGCATTGGTTTAGTTATGATACTTTTATGGCAGGTTGGAATGCCTCTCATCAGACCCCAATCACAGCAGTAAACTCTTCTTTTAATAACATCATGTGGGCATTTATTGGGGTGGAGTCTGCCTGTGTCTCTGCTGCTGTTGTAAAAAATCCCAGAAAAAATATTCCATTAGCAACGATTTTAGGTGTAATGATTGCTGCAACAATTTATATTGCTACTTGTACAGTAATGATGGGAATTATTCCAAACCATCAGCTTGCCGCATCAAGCTCACCGTTTGCCGATACTCTTGCCACAATTTTCCATTCACATACCGCTGGTATCTTAATGTCAATTGTTGCTATTATTGATTGTTCAGGTGCAATGGCGGGCTGGACACTGGTAACTGGGCATACCGCTCGTGCCGCAGCGGAAGATAATCTTTTTCCTAGTGTTTTTGCCAAGACCAATAAACATGGAGTTCCTGCAATTGGGCTTACTATTCTGGCTGTTGTTATGAGCATTGTGGTTGTCTTGACTATTTCACCTACAGCACAGCAGCAGTTTAATAAAATCATTACCATGTCAGTAATTTTATATTTGATTCCGTATATATTTTCTGCATTCGCAGTGATAAAGCTTGGTAAAACGGAAGTTGGAAATAGACATTACTGGTTATATGTTACTCTGGGTTTAATTGCAGCAGTATTTTGTATGTGGTCAATTCTTGGGTCTGATAAGCCATTGACAGTTTGGGCATTTTTGGTTATGATTGCAAGTACGGTATTTTTTGCTTTTAAGGGTTATGGAAGTAAGTAGTTAGTACATTAGATGCTTTGAATATAATTATAAATGTGACTAATCAAAGCTTTTAAATGTGATAGTTTTTCGAGCCTAATTGGTTCAATAATTTTAATAGAATGTGAAGGTTTTTATGAGTGAATTGACAGTTAAACAACGCCAGTATTTAAAAGGTTTGGCACATGGGATTCAGCCTGTGGTAATGATAGGCAATAATGGCGTGACGCCTTCGGTTATTAAAGAGATACAATCTAGTCTTAACGCACACGAGTTGATAAAAATTAAGGTAATGAGCGATGATAGAGAGGTTCGTGAGGCTCTTATCCCACAACTTTTGACAGAAACAGCCGCTCAGTTTGTCCAACATATTGGTAAGCAGATAATATTGTTTAAATCTAGTGACAAGCAGAAAATCACTTTACCTAAAGAGTAGCGAAATGGCAAAGTATAAGGTAGCAGTTCTGGGTGGTGGAGCAATTTTTAGCCGTCATTTGGCTGCGCTACAGGCATATCCTGAAGATTATCAGTTTATTGGTCTTTTTGACCCCAAGGCATCAGTAGTTGATAAATGGCGTTCACAATTTCCTGAGTTAAAGTACTATTCTTGTGAAGAAGAGGTGTATCAAGATTCGGAAGTTAACTGTATTGTAATTCTGACACCAAGTAATCTACACTATGTGCAGGCGAAGAAAGCACTAGAGTCATCTAAGTCTATTATCGTTGAGAAACCTGTTTCTTTTGATGCTAATCAGGTTTTGGAGCTTGAATCTCTTGCCGTTAGACATAATGTTGAAGCTTTTTGTGTTCTACAGGTAAGGATTAATCCATCAATTGCTATTGCGAAACAGATTATGACAGAAGGCTTGCTGGGGGATATTCGTGGTGCAGGTTTGATTCAGCGTTGGCAACGCCCATTGGATTATTTTAGTGGCTGGCGTGGTAAATATAGTAGTTGTGGCGGGGTACTTTTTGAGTTTGGTATTCACTATTTAGATATTATGCAACAGTTACTTGGAACACCAAAGGTTGTAGCTGCCAATTCTTTTTATACCAAATTTCAAGGCACTGATGTTAGCGATACCACCTATGCCTTATTTGACTTTGGCTCATTTGGTGGCACAATGGAGGTATCGCTTGCAGCTGAGCCACGTAACATTGAATTATCTTTGACCATTATGGGAAGTAAAGGATATTTGAAGCTTGGCGGTAGGTCACTGGATCAGATTCTTGGTTGTGAGTTTCTTGATCCTGAGCGCTTAGTGAGGTATAAGCAAATTTGCTCGGAGATTTTGGGGGTAGCTATTGATAATCAGGTAACAATTGGTGCCTGTCCACACCACCCCGAGCTTTATAAACAAATTATTCATAATCCAGGCTTGTTTGCGATAAAAAATACGCATGACGTTATCCAACTGGTGTCTGAGATTAATGCTTTGGATAAACGTAGTTCTTAATGAAAAATAAGTTCGGTAAGGTTGTTGGCATTATAGCACTGTTTCTGGTTGGGTTTTTGCTTTATCAGAAGCGGCAGCATGATATGATTGCCAAACCCAGATTTATTATAGAATCAACTTCTCCGGTGAGGTCAATGTCAAGCAGAGCCTTACTGTTTGAGTCTGCAATAATTTCACAGCCTCTATATTTACCTGCTGCACATAGTTCTTCTTTTACTATGCTTGCAAATGATGACCTCCTCGCTTTCTGGTTTGCAGGTACCAAAGAGGGACAGCCAGATGTCAAGATTTGGCATTCTACTTATCATAATGGCAAATGGGATATGGCAACTTCATTGGTTGACCCACAAATGATTGCCAAAGCTAATCATCGTTATGTGATCAAAGTTGGTAATCCGGTTATTTATCGTGCAGCTAATGGAGTCTTGCATCTCTTTGTTGTATCTGTAAGTATCGGTGGTTGGTCTGGAAGTGCACTAAATCATTTACAATCACAAGATAATGGGTTACATTGGACATCACCTGAACGTATTGTTATTAGCCCATTTTTTAATATAAGTACTCTTGTTCGCACTTCTGCGGTTGGATTATCTGATGGCGGATTTTATTTACCTGTTTATCATGAATTTATCCGCAAATATCCTGAATTATTAAGGTTTGATGCTGATGGTAACTTCATTCAGCAAATCCGAATTACCAATAAAAACAAAATGCTACAACCGAGTTTGGTTCCAGTGGGTAGCTTAAATGCTTGGACATTCTTCCGTAATAGTGCGAATAATAGTGAGTCTAGGGTTTTATATACTTCGCAAACTACCGATGGCGGTATGCATTGGTCTGATCCTGAGCCAACCAATCTAACTAATCCAGATGCATCAATAGCGGCTGTTAGTTTGAATGATGGTCGAATGTTAATGGTTTATAATGATATTAGTCGTGCTCATTTATGGCTAGCTATTTCATATAATGGAACCGAATGGCATCCAATTTATCAGCTTGAAGATAAGCCAGGCGAAGAGTTTTCCTATCCGTCAATTCAGGTTAATGGTAATCTGATTGATATTTTATATACCAACAATCGTCAGAACATTAAACACGTAAGGTTTAACCGTAACTGGCTTAATGAAGAGATTAATCATGCTAAGCATTGATTTTTTCCAGCAAATTATTTACACCATGGCATTATCTTTATTGCTAGTATATTTGTCACGGTTGCCCAAAAGATCATTGTTTTTTAGTTCGTTATTATTTATACTTCTAACCTTAGGGGTTAATTTTATTCCTTTACTTCGTGGTAGTTCGCTGGTTGAGCTGGTGCGAGGAGTGGTTGGTGATGTTAGTATTGCTAGTGGCGTGTTACTGATATTAATTATCTTTAACCAGTTTGATTTTAGTGATAGCAAAGCGTCAGTATTAAGTAATATCGAAAAAGTGGCTATTTCCATAATTGGGCTTCTATTATATTTATCTACTTTTGGTTTCTTTAAAATTGATTTCTACTCGTACGGTTATTTGCCATGGTTAATGCTATGGGTAATCTTTATTCTAAGCCTTGGGCTAATGTTAGCTAATCGGCGGTTGGGGCTAGTTCTAGTTGCGGCTTTATTTGGGTTTTATCTGCATCTACAATCTTCAAATAATCTTTGGGATTATTTGCTTGATCCTGTACTTTGGCTGGTTTTACTGGTTAATTTGCTAATAAATGTTTTTAGTCGGGATAAGGAAGTTGAAAGTTGGGAAAGGTATTGAGTTGTAAAGTTCACAATTGCCAGCTTATTTACTACAGGAGTTTGTCTAAATTATGTTTAATGTGCTTGTTATTGGTAGTGTTCTAATTGAACATCCTGAGTTAAATATCCGGCAGTGCTTAGCAAATACATTACCAGATAAACTTGAGCTTGAAAATTATGATTTTATTTTGATTGATGAGGATGAGATTCAGCTGGAGATGCTCGTGATCAGGCTACGGGCTGATTTGGGCTGGTTAAAGCCAGTAGTTAGTATTAATCGTAAATCTATTTATGCTAATCTTGAATTTGCTGCAACAGCAAAGTTTTTTACTGAAATTAGAAGCCTTCTTCTCCGCTATGAGCAGCTTAATGATTTAAAGCTTGACGACACATATCATCAGACATTAAAATATCTTTTTATCTACCCTTCTGGAGCATTAACACCCATACCGGGAGTTTTTGGTCCACAATTATATGCCTACTTTCTCCAGTTACTCTTTCGTATTGATTATAGCGTAATTAACAGCATTATTAATGAATTAATCGAGCTAAATTTAATCGTCGATAAAAAATACATAGATAACTGTTTCTGTTGTAGTCTTTGCCAGTCTGAATTATTGAAATTCTCAGAAAATTGTCCTCATTGTAATAGTAGTAATATTATTGAAAGTAAATTTATCCATTGCTTTAAATGCGGCTATGTTGCTAATGAGACTGAATTTATTGTACCGGATGGCTTACGCTGTAATAATTGTCGCACTAAGTTGAAATTGATCGGAGATGATTATGACCATCCACTTGAAAGCTCAAAGTGCCTGAATTGTCAGGAGATTTTCATTGAAGGTAATAGTTCTGCATTGTGTATAAGCTGCGGACATTTAGCTAATGATATTAATAAATTGCCAAAACATATTTATCATGCTTACCAGATAAAAACTGGCAATGATGGTAAATTTCTGAGCTATATAAAAGGCGAAACTTTATATCTGTTTGATAAGCTAAATTATGCACACAAGGATTACTTTTTACAAATGCTGGAGTGGCTAATTCGCCTATATAAAAGGCATTCAGACGAACATTTCAATTTGGTTGTGCTAGAGCTGGATTTAAAAAATGATGACCTAGATTTACGCAAACTAGCCCAGACATTTAAAATGACTCTACGTACTACTGATTTATATTGCCATTCTGGATTAGGCACAGTTCTCTTTCTTTTTCCTAAATCTTCAGTTATTGATGGAGATATAATCCAAGAAAAATTAATGAAGTCGATAATGAGCACATTTAATAATGCTGAGAAAAAAACTAAATTACATGCCTATACCGCAGATCAGCTGCTTAATTTAGATTTTCGAGAGCTATGGTTTAAATAATGGACTTTCATTCTTATCTGACGGTAATATCAGCAGCGATTCTTGAACTTGGGCGCTATCAATTTTTGATGGGTCTATTTGTAATTGTCTTACTTATTGAATTACCCTATTATTTGATAATTGTCTTGACAATTTTACGTCAGTACCTATTGACTAGCTTTAGTCGATACCCGGATTATTCATTGTATCACCCAACGATTAGTTGCATTATTCCATGTTATAGTGAGGGTGCGGGAGTTATTTTATCAATTCGTTCTCTGGTTGAACAGATTTACTCTGGTAATATTGAAATTCTGGTAATTGTTGATGGTTCTAAACAAAATCAACATACTTATGATGCGGCATTAGCAATTGCTAAAAGTTATGTAAATATTCCTAATCGAGAGATTAGAGTTATTCCTAAATATATTCGTGGGGGTAAGGTTTCATCATTGAACCTAGGATTGCAATTGGCAAAAGGTGAAATCATTATGGTTTTGGACGGTGAGACTTCCTGTGATAATACATCTTTACAGATAGCAGCGCAAATATTTATTGAGCAAAGTATTGTTGCGTTAAGTGGCGCTGTAAGAGTAAGAAATGCCAGAAAAAATCTTGTGACTAATCTACAAAACCTTGAGTACCTGCTTGGAATAAATCTTGCTAGACAGGGGTTATCCGAATTAAATAGTTTAAATATTATTTCAGGTGCATTTGGCTTTTTTCGTAAAACAATGCTTAAACAGATGGGAGGATGGCGGACTGGTTCGGGGGAAGACCTTGATTTAACTATCCGGATTCAGTCAATGTTTTCTCGTTATCGCAAATTACGACTTCTTCATTCTTCACGTTTAGTTAGCCATACAGATGCTCCTGAGAGTTGGCGTGTTTTATTCCGGCAGCGATTACGTTGGGATGGTGATATGTTCTATGTTTGGCTTAAACGTTACCGGGGGAGGCTTACCTCTTCCTTTATGCGTTTTACTACTTCATTTCTTTTGATGTGGGGTGGATTGTTATTTAATCTGGTTGTACCCTTGTCAATACTAGTCTATATCCCTTATATATTATTTAACTTTCAGTTAAATTTTGTGCTAACCTTATTACTGTTTACCTATCTCTATTATTTATTGATTACAATTCTAAATTTTGTGGTATTTATTACTATGGTTTCAGAACGAAAACGTAAAGATTGTTTGACGATTCCATATTTATTTTTGATGCCTGTTTATCAGTTTATAATGCGAGTATGGACTGCTATAGCAATCATCTATGAAATAACCTTAAATAGCCACCGCTATAGCTCTATGGCTCCTTGGTGGGTTCTTAAAAATAGGGAGTGATTTTTTTGTTTAAATTAAAACAGGTTAATCGTAATCCAAATAATAAAGCGGAATATGGGCTTGGCAAAAAGTTGATCCCCAGATTACAGTGGTACTTACTTGCTGCTTTTTTGCTCTTACCGATTATTTATCTTGTTGGCAAGATCGCGTATGACAATTTTTATCCACATGCGAAAGGCATTGTAGTAGCTGAAGAGTTTAATATCAATGCTCCTATCGATGGTTATGTAGAATCAATCAACCATCTTCAAGGTGATAAGGTTAAGATAAACATGAATCTGGTCAAACTAAAATCACCGATTCTTGAAAGCCAAATTATTACATTAAGCCGCCAAATGAAAGTTCTTTTGCAACAAAAAAATGCTTATCAGAATCCAGAAATGATTGAACTTGAAGAGTTAAAGAAGCAGGCATTAGGGCAGATAAAAACCAGTAAGAGCTATTATGATAATCTGTTGGTTTATCAAAAACAGGGAATTGTTACGCTGCTACAGCTGCATGATGCTAGACAATTATATTTGAATGCTGAACAGCAATATAAAATGATCTTGGCAAGAATTACTCAAACCAAGCTTGATTTCGAAGTAAATAAGGCACAAGTGTTTGACGATGATATTCGTAAACTTGAGCTGGAGATGATAGATAAAAATAAACAAAACGAATTATTAAATTTAGTTGCTCCAGTTAATGGCACCATCAAGGAAATTGCTGTACACAATGGGGAATTTGTCGCTAAAGATAAGAATCTTCTGGTAATCTCCAGTCAAGACCAATTCCGAATATTAGCGTTTGTTGATGCCAAATATTTAGCAAGAGTGCATGCAGGTGCCAAGGTCAGATTAATTCTGCCAAATAAAAGCATAACTAGCGGAGTTATCGAAAATATTCCAAGTTTTACCGATAAACTCTATAAAGGCGTTGATCTAGTTGGTAGTCAGAATGAACGCAAACCGGTAATTGTGATTAAACCTGAAAGCGGGTTTCCGGACTCGTATAAGGTAAATGGTATTGAGGTGGAAGTTTTATTATGAAAGTAGATTCTATTTCAGATTGGCAAAATAATTTGCATTCAGCGGGTATCCATGATGAACTAACTCAATCTTATAATCGTACATTTTATCAGGAGATGCTTGATGAGCTTATAGCTACCACTCTTAGCCTTGGAACGCCATTAAATGCAATCTTGATAAATATCAACCAGTTTGCCAAGATAAATAATTTTTACTCTCTGCAAGTTGGGGATTCAATTTTAATCGCCTTATGTACTAGAGTCCGTGAGTTTTTTAACCATCAGCAAGTATTAATCCGTATGAACGGTGATGAATTTATGATACTTGTAAATGAAAATATAGATTTAGAACAGCTGGAATTACTTTATCAGACACTTTCTGCTCCATATCATGTAAGTGGTTATATTCTTGAGTGCAGTATTCGACTTGCCTATCTACTTAATCTTAATCAGTCATTTAATGCAAATAATCTCTATTCTTCTCTGGCAGGTAGTATTAGTTTTGCCAAAATTGCAAAAATAAACCTAATTAAGTTTGATCCTGCTCATAGCGAGCTATCTTATAATAAGCTTGATTTCCCTGTGGCAATCCAGAAACTCTTTGATGAAGATCGTTTTTTCATTGTTTTACAACCTGTTGGGACTGACATTAATCAGATTATTGGTTATGAAGTTCTGGTTCGGCTTGACCTTGATGGTAACACACTTAATCCAGATATGTTTATTGACTATATTATGGAAAATGGCTTTAGTAGCAAATTAAACCGCTTGATGCTAGATAAGGTTATCCTTCTTCTTCAGGATGAGTGCTGGTCGCGATTACTTTCAACTAGTAAATTGAAAATATCAATAAATCTAGCCCTGTCGGTCGAGAACTTTTTACTACATGTTGATGAGTTATTAGCGGTTTATGATTTAAACAAGGAATTATTTAAAAATGTACAGCTGGAATTTGAAATTACCGAGAATCAGCTTATGCCAGATGATGCCAAAAACTCTCATTTTTTTAGGCAGCTCCTAGCAAAAGTTCACCAGTTTGGTGTCAGGTTGGCATTAGATGATTTTGGGGTTGCATATTCATCTTTACAGCGTCTCATGGAGTGTCGTTTTGATACCGTTAAGCTGGATATGTCTTTTGCTCGCGCATTAGACCCACAGCATGATAACTATGAAAATAGCCTAGCAATATTTGAGGCTATCAGTTTTTATGCTAGAAAAATGAATGTTGATTTGGTAGCTGAAGGAATTGAAACTCTTGAACAATTGAGGATCTTGCAGGGGATTGGTTATAAATATTTTCAGGGGTACATCCTTGGACAAACATTAGCCTTTATTGATGCCTGTCAACTACACCTGGAAAAATATAGTCAGAACTAATATTGAAAGTAGTTATGAAAAATATAACTGGCGGATTTAAACTAATTATCCAGATTCTGGCTTTAGTTATTATGTTTCTTGGTTTATTGGTAATGTTTGGCTGGTGCATCCAAAGTAGCCGAATTGTTCATATTTTACCCAGTTATTCGCCAATGCAGTTTAATACTGCACTCTGCTTTTTTTTAAGCGGGATTGCCATTACACTTCGCCTAGGCGGGCAAAGATGGTTTCTGATTCCATGCTATCTTTCATGTATAATTAATGTTCTTACTCTATCCGAGTATCTGTTCGGTACTAACTTTGGAATTGATACGATTGTTCTTCAGCTTTATTTTAACAAAGTTGTATTTCTGCCTGGGCGCATGTCCCCAACTACAGCAATTTGTTTTATTGTTCTTAATCTAGCTCTAATTTCTAACATAGTTCGTTCATATCGGACGATTATGTTATTTATCCAGCTTCTTTTAATTGCAATTGCCTTTGTTTTAAGTTTACTGGCAATGTTTGGCTATGTTTTTCATGTTCCTTCTTTTTATTCCTGGATTAGTTCAATTGGCATTGCAGTTCACGCGGCTATGGGGATTTTGTTACTTGCTATTACTCAATTCCTATTTATTTACCGCGAAATCATTCGATTTAAGGCAATAAAGATATATGCATCGGCACTTTCTTTTTTTGCAGTTTCGGTGGCTTTTGTAATTTTTCAATGGCAGTTATTAATTCTCAGCGCGCATAAATTTTATGCTGATAGTTTACTACGGAATAACCAAATCCTCGTTACAAATCTTGCCAATGAGCTTAAAGCTGATGTCCTTGCTCTTGAGCGATTTTATCGGCGCCTTGCCACAGATAATTTTAACAATGCATTATGGGAAACTGATAGTCAAAGTTATTTGAATAATTTTAATGAACTAGTTTTACTAAAAGTGATTGATAATAAGGGGATTAGTCATATAAAAACTAGCGCGGTTACTTTTAATTCAGGGCAATTGACACAGGTTGAAAGTAGTTGTAGAAGCATAACCGACTTAGCGGCTAATAGTCGTCTGGATACAATTTTATTTGGTGATACCTACTACTGGTGTTTGAGTTATAAAGGTAAAATCCAGCAGCTGGCACTACTAAAAATTGACCGGATTTTACAGCGCGTTATTGATAATGATAGTGGATTAGGATTGCTTAATTTTAAAATATTCATTGATAATCAAGTGCTTTTAAAGCAGATAAAGACAACGGATCCAGTAAATAACTTTCTTAATCATTTAACCACCACTGCCTACCCACTTAATGGTGCGATAATGAGGATTAACAGTTGGCCAAGCCAGCAATATATTAATGAACATCCAATGAGTTTTCAGCCATTGTTATTCTTGGTGTTTGGTTTATTGGTTAGTGTACTTTCCTCACTACTGATTGTCCTTGTCCATACTATTAATCAGAGTAACCGAAATCTTAAGCGGCTGGTGTATCGGCGAACTAAACTATTAAATAAAAGCCGACATCAATATATGTCACTTTATGAAAATGCTCCGGATTTGTATCTGACTTTTGATTACGCAAGCCGTCTTATTCTTAATTGTAACGATACGCTAGTTAATGTTCTTGGTTATCCGGATAAGACATACCTAATTAACCAGTCAATATTTATCTTGTGCGCTGAAGAGTGCCATGCTGCATCAACAGCAATGTTTGAACAAATGCTAACGGGTGATATTTATGATCAGAAATTGATTTTGCTTCTTCATAATGGTTCCAAACTGCATGTTAGTGCCAAAATGGGAGTACATCGTGATGGGGCTTCTGGTAATCCGCTGGTTTGTTATGCCAGTTTTCGCGATATTAGCCATCAGGTAATGCTTGAACGCGAGCTTGAGAAACAAAATGCTAGTGCAGTGATGTTTACCCAGAATGAACAATTGTATCAAACTATTTTAAATGCGGTTAACGATGGCTGGTGGGATTGGGATGTTGAAACTGGGGGGGTATATTATAGTGAAAATGTTCGTATCCTGTTTGGTTACGAAGAGCATGAGTTCAAGGATGATAATCTAGGGCTTTGGCATGCAGTCATTTTTGCTGAAGATGCTGAAATGGTCAGTAAAGCAAGCCATCTCGCGGTTGCAGATAAGACTCCATATCGATTAACTGCTAGATTTCATCATAAGAATGGGCAAATGTTATGGTTAATTGTTCGTGGCTGTGGGATTATTGATCAGGATGGTGTGGTTCGCCGGGTAGTTGGTACCTTTACTAATGTTACTGAGCAGCACCGATTGATGGATGAAATTATTCAAATATCTGGATTACAAAACGCAATTCTCAATTCAGCTAAGCAATCAATAATTTCTACTGACTGTAACGGGATTATCAAAAGCTTTAATACTGGTGCTGAGGAAATGCTAGGTTATTCGGCAAGTGAAGTTATTAATTTACAAACCCCGGCGATTACTCATGATCCAGCAGAGGTCGCGCTAATGGCAGATAAGCTTTCTGCTGAATTTAATGTTGAGATTACTCCGGGGTTTGAAGTATTTGTTTATCGCGCACGTTTAGGCGGTGCGGATACTAATCAGTGGACATATATCAGAAAAGATGGTAGCCGCTTACAGGTTGAATTAAGTGTAACTGCTCTTTTTGATAAAAATGGTGAAATTTATGGTTATCTCGGGATTGCTAAAGATATTACTGAATTGGTGATTGCTAATGAGAAGTTGCAGTTTAGTCGCGAATTACTTGAACAGACTGGGCAAATGGGGCTGATTGGCGGTTGGGAAGTTAATCTGCTTAGTGGTGAAGTGCTTTGGACTAAGACGATGTATGAGTTATTTGAAGCGCCCTTAGATTACCTCTCTTCCTATGACGCCGATGTTAGTAGGTTTTATGAAGAGGGTTACTATCGTGATAAAGTGAACTCATCGTTTATGGACAGTGTGGCTAGTGGTTTATCATTTGATATTGAGGTTAGAGCAGTTAGCTATCAGGGTAATTATAAGTGGATGCGAGTCAAGGGTTTTCCCATCATGGACAATGGAAGCTGTGTCAGAATGTACGGAGTTTGCCATGATATCTCGGATCGGGTTAATTTGGTACGGGAATTAGAAGCTGAACGCGGACGACTAGGCTATATGATTGATGGAACAGGGCTTGGTACTTGGGAATGGAATATTCAAACCGGTGTAACTACTTTTAACAAAAAATGGGCTGAAATAATTGGTTATACTCTAGAAGAATTAGCTCCTACAGATATAAACACGTGGACTAAATATATGCATCCGGATGACCAAATTCGGAGTAATCAATTATTGACTGAGCATTTTATCGGTAAGTCAGAATTTTATGCCTGTGAAATACGTATGCGACATCGTGATGGACATTGGGTTTGGGTACTTGATCGTGGAAAAGTTACCACCTGGACTAATGATGGAAAACCTGAATTAATGTATGGTACTCATCAAGAAATCAGTAACTATAAGATATTACAGAATGAATTACAGAAGACTGCGGAAAAATTCCAGAATCTGTTTGAATTATCTCCTGTTGGTATTGCTATGAACGATTTTGCAACAGGTGCCTTTCTTGAAGCTAATAACTCATTACTTAACTCAATCGGCTATACTCTTGAAGAAATAAAAGGAAGTGATTATTGGGATATAACACCTTCCGAGTATCAGGAGCAAGAACAAACTCAATTGGAGTCATTGAAAACAACTCGTCTTTACGGACCATATAGAAAAGAATATATCAGGAAAGATGGTAGCCGTTATCCTGTTTTGCTAAATGGTATTTTGACAACTGATCATACTGGACGCGAAGTCATCTGGTCGGTGGTGGTGGATATTAGCCAGCAGGTGGAGTACGAAGCCAATTTGATTGCTGCAAGAAAAGCTGCTGAAGAAGCTAGTATTGCCAAGAGTAATTTTGTTGCCAATATGAGTCATGAGATTAGAACCCCAATGAATGCAGTTATTGGATTAAGCCAGTTACTCACGGACACCTCGCTTAATCATGTTCAACAAGACTATGTTAATAAAATAATCAATTCCTCACAATTATTACTTGGAATAATTAATGATATTCTCGATTATTCAAAAATTGAGGCTGGCAAATTAATGCTTGAAAATGTGAAGTTTAATCTGGATGAAGTTTTAAACCAGCTGATTACCATCTTTATTGCGAATAATCGTTCTCCTGAAAATCTTGAATTTTTCATTCATGTTGATAATAATGTTCCACAAAATCTTTTTGGCGATAAACTACGCATTGCTCAAGTCCTAACAAATCTACTTAGTAATGCAGTTAAATTTACTCCAGAAGGTAAAATTGAACTAACAATTAATTTGTCATCAATTAATTCACAGGAAAAAACTGTGTCGCTTCTAGTTTCGATGAAAGATACTGGTATCGGTATTAGCCAAGAGCAGCAACAGTCATTATTTAAACCATTTAGTCAATCAGATTCGTCGATTACGCGTAAATACGGTGGAACCGGTTTGGGGCTGGTTATCAGTAACCAAATTTTACGGGTGATGGGATCTGAATTGAATCTTGAGAGCTCATCAGGAATCGGCTCGACTTTTAGCTTTAAATTAAACTTGCCATACGAAGATGTTCCCGAAGATGGTCGGCTCGCCGAAATTCGGAATAAAAAAGTTTTGATTGTTGATGACGAACCGATAACCAGAAGTATTATTCGAAATATTCTTGAAGGATTTAACCAGAGTGTATCTGAGGCAGAAAGTGCTGAAGCGGCATTAACCATGATATTATCGCATGAAGCAGGTGGATTCGATTTTGTAATCATGGATTGGAAGATGTCTGGCATGAATGGTTTAACTGCCATTCGTAAATTAAAACTAATGACAAAAGAGGGAATGCTAGGACACACTGCGCCAACAATCTTACTGGTAAGCGCTTATTCCAAGCATGAAATAGCACTGACTGCTGAAGATGATGTTGCCTTACTTACGAAGCCAGTGACGCGCGGGATGCTGATTAATGCTTTGCAACTTAGTATTAATAATACTCCTCTGGAAACTCTAGCAGCTAAGCCACAATTGGTTTCACTTTTGGGTAAAAATATTTTGTTGGTTGAAGATAATCTGATTAATCAGGAAGTTGCAAGTCTTATGTTGAATAAAGTTGGTGCGACGATTATGATCGCCAATAATGGTCTTGAGGCAGTAAATATTATCAGCGGAAATGATTCTGCCAAAATAGATCTGATTCTTATGGATTTGCAAATGCCAGTGATGAGCGGTTATGAAGCTGCTACAATTATTCATCAGCAATTACCAGATTTGCCAATTATAGCGTTAACGGCAACGGTGATGAGTGAAGATATTAAATTAATGCTGGATTCGGGAATGTGTGATCATATTGCCAAACCGGTTGAGGCAAGAAAACTCTATCTGACAGTTGCTAGATGGTTAAAGGTAAAGGTTGATACTGAAATAGCCGCCGAAAACCAAATTCAGCAGCATACTGATTTTACTATTATTGATCTTGAATATATCCAAACAATAGTAAATAATGATTTAGATAAGGCAATAAGACTATTTGATCGCTTTAGTTTGCAGCTGGATGAAGCGATGCACGTCTTATCTACCAATCTAGAAAAAACTTCGGAAGATGAGGTTCGTAATTTGCTGCACTCATTGAAGGGGGCTGCTGGTAATTTAGGGTTAAATCCATTTTTCACATTATTCAGCAGTTTGGAAGAGGCTGTCCGTTCTGGTAGCAGTTTTAGTCAAGTAAATTACGCTAGTTTGGATACATTGATTAACCAGTTTAATTCTGAATTAAATAGCCTACACGTAAAATATGATGGGTTGAAAGTTTTTTCAAATGGTTCGGATTCAATATTAGAGATGCTTGATAAAGTTATCCAGATAATTTCAGCTAATGAGATTGTTGATAATGACTACTTAAAGCAGCTAGCTTTGATAGCTAGAGGATCTTCAGTTGAAGAGTTGATTTATCAGTTTATCAATTTGATTGGTAATTTTGCTTTTGATGCTGCGCTTAGTTTAGGACATGAAATTAAAAATTCTTTAGTTGAGAATCAATAAAGTGAATGCAATACCTGAAATAAATGAAATCCTAAATGGTACTAATTACGCCATAATTTCCACTGATATTAATGGCGTTATCCGGATTTTTAATCATGGGGCGGAGCAACTACTTGGTTATTCTTCCAGAGAAATGATTGGTGTTAGCTATCCGGCACTATTTCATGATCTTACTGAGATTGAACAAAAGTCTAGTGAATTATCAAAAGAGTATAGCTGTAATATTAGTCCTAGCTTTGAGGTATTTGTTTATAAATCACGAATAACGAATAGCCCAGATATTGGACAATGGACGTGGATTACTAAAGATGGCAATCGGATAAAAGTTGAATTAACTATTACAACTCTTCACAATACTGATGGACAAATTACTGGCTATTTGGCAATTGCCAAGGATATTACTAAATTTATTGAACTTGATGATAAGCTTAAACATAGTGAAAAACTTTTGGCTGAGACAGCAAAACTAGTACTGGTCGGTAGTTGGGAATATGATGTTGGACGTGATACTGTCTATTGGGGTGAATATACCGCACAAATGCATGAAACGCCTGCCGGATTTCAACCTTCAGTTACAGATGGGGTGTCTTTTTATAAAGAAGGTGAGAGTCGAGATAAAATAATTCGCCTATTTGGCAATGCAATTGAAAATGGCGTTCCATTTGATGATGAGTTTATTATTGTTACTTATTTAGGTAATGAAAAATGGGTTAGGTGCAAGGGGTTTCCTGAAATGCGCGACGGAAAATGCTACCGAGTTTATGGTGTCCTCCAAGATATTACCGAGCGTAAAAATTATGAAGCTAAATTGATTCAGGCAAAAGCAGAAGCCGAGGCTGCCAGCATTGCAAAGAGTGCTTTTGTGGCTAATATGAGTCATGAGATCCGGACACCGTTAAATGCCGTAATCGGTCTAAGTCAACTTTTGCTTCAGACTAGATTAGACAATATTCAAAGCGGGTATCTGCAAAAAATTACTGCTTCTTCAAAATTGTTACTGGGAATAATCAACGATATTCTTGATTATTCAAAAATTGAATCGGGTAAGCTGGAATTAGAGCAGCAGCCATTTGACATTCATGAGTTAGTCCATCAGATTGTTACCGTTTTCTCATTGACTAATCGTAATGCGGATAAACTTGAACTATATGTGCGGATGCCAGATGATATTCCAAAGGCGTTATTGGGCGATGCATTGCGGCTAACTCAGGTAATTAATAATCTACTTAGTAATGCCATGAAGTTTACCGAAAAAGGATATATTGAGCTTAAGCTTGATCTACTTGAGTCAGCAGATGATTCGGTATTGATTGAATTTAGTATAAAAGATACCGGAATTGGGATCAGCGCAGAGCAGTTGTCGCGGCTATTTAAACCCTTTACTCAGTCGGATTCTTCAATCACCAGAAAATATGGAGGTACTGGGTTAGGTCTGGTTATCAGCAGCAAAATTCTTACAGAAATGGGTAGTCAGCTTGCAGTTGAAAGTGAATTAAATTATGGTTCGGTCTTTTATTTTCAAGTGCGGCTGCCAGTTGTCAGTAAAACTCTGGCTGGAGGCAGTTCTCAAACTCAACTGTTTGGACATGGTAAGCGAGTTTTAGTGGTTGATGATCAGGAGCTTGCCCGTGATGTTCTTCGAGAGATTTTATTAAAAACTGGCTATGCAGTTGTTGAGGCTGATAGTGCGGAAAACGCGATTGCAAAAATATTAGTTGAATCTGAAAGTCAAGGATTTGATTTTATTTTGATGGACTGGCGAATGCCAGGAATGAATGGATTAGATGCAATTAATAAAATTCGTAGGCTTGCCGCTGGCGGATTAATAAAAGGACAGATTCCCTCAGTATTAATTGTTAGTGCTTATTCTAGTGAAGAAATTAATCTGGCAAGTAATGAGCAAATTACGTTACTACAGAAACCAGTTTTACCACATATGCTACTTCAGGCGATGGAGGATGCAGTAAAAGGAATTTATTCGTATAATGAATATATTAGTGTAAATACTGCGATCACGGATTTTAGCAACCTCAAAATTCTGATAACCGAAGATAATGAGATTAATCAAGAAGTAGTTACTGCTATGCTAGTTAGAGTTGGGGCACAGATAACCATTGCCAGCAATGGTCAGGAAGCAGTTGATCTTGTTATTGAGCAAAATCAGGCGTTTGATCTGGTACTAATGGATTTGCAAATGCCTGTTATGAGTGGTTATGATGCAGCCAAACTTATCCATGAGGTTAATCCTAGGTTACCAATAATTGCCTTAACAGCTACAGTGATGGCTGAAGATAAGACAAATATGTTTGCCTCTGGAATGTGTGATCATATAGCCAAGCCAATTGATATGCAGGAGCTTTATTCTAAAATAGCTCATTGGTGTTATCAGGGAGAAGCAAGAGTTATTCCAAATTTGGAGCCCGGATTAGACATTGATTGGGAAACTATTGAAAAGATTTTTCCAAATAAGCATGAACCTTTACCTAAACTATTTTCCAAATTATTACAACAAATAGAGCAATATTTTTTGCTGTGTGAATCAGCTACTAATGAGAACATCGAGGATTTAGCTGCAGCCAGCCATTCTTTACGCGGGGCATGTGCTAATCTTGGTATGATAAAACTTGCTGAATTTTTTAGTGAGCGCGAATTTTCAATAAAAGAGGGCAAAATTCCTGATAGTTCTGATTTATTAAAACTTAGGCAGCTATCTAATAGTTTGCAGAAAGCGTTAGAGTTACACGGGTTAAAGCTTGCAATTAATGGAACACAAATATGAACCAATATAAAGCTACCATTCTGATTGTAGATGACACACCTGTAAATATCCAGATATTATCGGAAATTTTGAAAAATGATTATCATCTAAAGGTTGCAACAAGCGGTGAGAAAGCCATTGAGATTGCCTCTTCCGGAGCGAGAATAGATCTGATTTTACTTGATATTGTCATGCCGACTATGGATGGTTATCAGGTTTGCCGGAGGCTGAAAGATGAAAGTAGTACCAACAAGATTCCGATCATCTTTGTAACTGCTAAGAATGATGTTAACGATGAAGAGGCTGGGTTTAATCTTGGGGCTGTTGATTATATAATCAAGCCATTTCATCCCGCAATTGTCAAGGTTCGGGTACGCAATCAGATTAGCTTGAAACTCAAAAGTGATTTGTTAGAAGAGCTTGCTCAAATAGATGGATTAACCCAAGTTTTTAACCGCCGTTATCTGGATAGTAGGTTACCTCTTATTTTAGATGAGTGTCAAAAACAGCAACAGACGCTTTCCCTAGTCATGGTTGATGTTGATTACTTTAAAAACTATAATGATAATTATGGGCATGGTATGGGGGATGTTTGTTTGATTGAAGTAGCTAAATGTCTGAAAAAATATTCAAATATGGTCAAAGGCGCGTTGCTTGCTCGTTATGGTGGCGAAGAATTCGTTTTAGTGTTACCTGGACTAGAAAAAGAAGAGGTCATTTCTCTTGTAAATCAAATAATTGAAGCTGTGGAAAGATTGCAGATTCAGCATACTTATTCAATGGTTAGTCAATTTATTACCATTAGTGCAGGTCTTGCGATATTTCTACCATCTAAACTAGAGTCCGCCTCCAATATACTTGCCTTTGCAGATAAGGCTTTATATCAGGCAAAGAGTAATGGTAGAAATCAATTGGTCACATTTGTATAGTTAGATCTATTAACAAGTTGACTTGCCTCCTGTCTAATAAATTTATGAGCGAGGAGGCACAAGGTAGCTATTTGAATTAACCGCCTACATAAGTGCTTTCAAAGAGCTTATCTGCCGATTTAGCAATAAATCCCTGATAGATTGAGCCATCGGTTTGTGGATAGCGTTTGGCAAACTCATAAAAGCTATTCAATATCTCATAAGTTCCCTGACTAAATTTTACTGGAACCCTGGTTGCCATGGTACTTGATTGTTCCAGTAATTCTTCAGGAGTGCCTTTTATTTCACCACCCGCAGTATTCAGAGTAAATCCATTTTGTTTTAGAAACTCATTTACTTTTGTAATTGTATCTAGTTTTTTAAGTTCGTTAATATAAACAGTAAAATGATTAGCCCGGAATCCAAATACATAAAGCCATGCTGCATATTCTGATTCTGCTAGTAACTTTTGATATACTTCATAATCAAGATTAGCCCAAATTGCGCCAGAATAAAGTAGTTCCGCGGTACCCAAAAGTGATTGTGGAATCCTATCTGTACATTCTTTGACCTTATCTTGTAAGTATTGACTAAATTTACTAGTAGTTAGTTCACTAATAAATACTTTTGGCTGTTTGGGGTCTGTTTTATGTTCAAAGTGTTTAGCGCGTAGGCACTTACTTTCAAAAGTGTACTCACCTTTTACTTCATAACCAAGCTTTTCAAAATGAATTGCTAACTGTTCAACATTGATACGTGGATCATCAAAGGTGCGAAATGCAATATGATCGTTTACAACTTCTTCGCCAAACTCAACAAATTTATTATAAATCTCAAGTGCTTCAGGACTTTCTTGTACATACTGTTCCCATAGTTTACTAAATAATTGTGATACATTCATATTTTTATCTCCAATAAATATTTACTAAGATTAGGTATTTTAAATAACCTTATTTATATGAGTATTATAATACATTTTTTATATTGTGGTTATATAAACTTATATTTTTTGTGGTTTAATCTGCAAAAAATAATTTGCAGGCAATAGTTAAAAGTATATTAATGGGTTAGCGATTATTTGACAGTTAATGTCAATAGCCGTTACAATTGAGCACTTAATTCAACAGTGTGAGGATAAATGATGAGAGTTCTGGTAATTGGTGCGAGTGGTACAATCGGAAAAGCAATTGTGGCAGAGTTAGCAGAAAGACATGAGATTATAACAGCTGGGACAAAAACAGGTGATATTCAGGTTGATATCTGTAATTTGGACTCAATTCGGGCGATGTATGCTCAGGTAACGAACCTTGATGCGGTAGTTGTTGCTAGTGGTAAGGTTCATTTTGGTAAACTTGAAGAAATGACCCCTGAGTTATATGCTAAAGGGCTTGATAATAAGCTTATGGGACAGGTAAATATTGTATTGGAGGGTACCAAACATCTTAATGACAAAGGTTCTTTTACCTTAACTAGTGGTATTCTTAATCGTGATCCAATAGTTTTGGGTAGCAGTGCCGCAATGGTGAATGGAGCTCTTGATGGTTTTGTTAAGCATGCTGCTATAGAAATTCCTCGAGGGTTACGGGTTAATATTGTTAGTCCGACCGTAATTACTGAAGCAATGGCTGGTTATGCGCCATTTTTTAGAGGTTACAAACCTGTTGCAGCTGCTGAAGCTGCTTTAGCTTATAGCAAAAGTGTAGAAGGTGCTCAGACCGGGCAAGTATATGTTGTAGGGTAATTATTGATTTATGGGCAGTATATAATCTTGAATATCTGTTATTCAATATTGTATTACTGCCTGGTTCTTTATTCTGATAAAATTCTGAGAACTCATTTATTTGGGAATAAAGAATGAAAAAAATAGCTCTAACTTTTACGCTACTACCAATACTTATATCGTGTAGCAGCGGTAATTCTTCAAGTAGCAACACTGCACCACTAATTAATATTACATCAATAGCCGTTGGTAAAATGACAGGAGATAGTCAGGCAAGCCAGTTCTCAACCGTAATAAAATTTACCAATGGAAATAATAGCTTATCTAACTGGCAGTTTGGTTTTTATATGCCTCGCAGTTTTGATACTGTGGTAACTAGCCAGCAATCAGTGAATCCTGATCTGGTTATGCAAATTTGTACAGAAGATTCAACTTATTGTGCTAATTTAAAATATCAGGTTGCTTCCTCCATAACCAGTCAAGATTTAAGTGCTGGCTATACAACAGTTCTTGCTCCAGAAACTAGTTTTACTCTTGAGTCTGGTATCAGTTATGTGGTTAATTTGCTACATAATAATCAATGGAATGCTGGTAATTATTCAGCAGTTCCACAGAGTTTCTTTATAACCTCGGGGACACAAGTTTCTAATATTCCAACCACAAGTTCTATCTATCAGTTAGTGGATTATGATGCCACGGCAGTTAATACACAAATTAACCAGCATATAAATACTATTTGGGCAAATTCAAATTCATTTACTGAAAGCATTAATCTTATTCCGAGTCCAGTTGCATATGTAGCGGGAACTGGTAGTTATACATTACAAAGTAACATAGTTATACACAATGAATTAAATACTGATAATACAGTTGCAAATTTCTACCGAGATGATTTGGTTAAAGACCTTGGCTTGACCGCTATAGTTGATAATCAAGCCAATGCCAGTAGTGGGATTGTAATAAAACAGTTAGGTGATGCTTCATTAATTGCAAACAATCCAGAGGGGTATCAGATAATGATTACCAATGGTGTAATTTATGTTTATGCATTAAATAATACCGGTGCATTGTATGCATTACAAAGTTTACGCCAGCTTTGGAATCAGAACCCTACTTTGGCAGCGGCTACAATTACTGATTATCCACGCTTTAAGTATCGTGGAGTTTTACTTGATACTGCGCGGCATTTCTTTAGCGTTGCCGAGATTAAGGTATTAATTGATTTGGCATTGGTTCATAAAATAAATACTTTACATATGCATTTTGCTGATGACGAAGGTACCCGACT
>WBZO01001898.1_pt1 | contig 29866 bp, 39 predicted proteins | sample 5204261 | NCBI WGS metagenome assembly WBZO01 (sample SAMN12412400, study PRJNA552823) | activated sludge metagenome | isolation source: activated sludge from anammox sidestream of wastewater treatment plant... | place: USA: North Carolina | collected 2017-09
GTCGCGCAGTCGATCCGGCAGTTCGGATTCCGCCAGCCGATCGTCGTGGACGGCGACGGCGTCATCGTCTGCGGGCACACGCGCTGGAAGGCGGCGCAGAAGCTCGGGCTGGAGAAAGTGCCCGTGCATGTCGCTCGCGACCTGACGCCCGAGCAGATTCGCGCCTACCGCATCGCCGACAACAAGACGAACGAGCTGGCGACGTGGAACATGGAGCTGCTCCCGCTGGAGATTGCGGAACTCAGAGACGCCGGCATCGATTGGTCGCTGCTCGGATTCGATGCCGACGACCTCGCGAAGCTCTTCGATGCGGCCGATGGCGTGAAGCAAGGTCTGACCGACCCGGACGACATTCCCGCGCCGCCGGACGACGCGACCACGCAGCCCGGCGACCTGTGGATTCTCGGTGACCATCGCCTGCTTTGTGGCGACAGCGGCTCGCCCGCGGATCTGGATCGGCTACTCGCCGGCGCGCCCATCCATCTTGTGAACACCGACCCACCATACAACGTGAAGGTCGAGCCGCGCAGTAACAACGCCATCGCCGCCGGCCTGTCGTCATTCCAGGCGACCGAGGCCGCGCGTCGCGACGGCGGCATGAAGCACCACCAGGGCTTCGACCTGGCCCGCGACCCTGAGAAGGCCAAGCGCACCACGAAGAAGCTGCGCCCGAAGGATCGCCCGCTTGCGAACGACTTCGTGTCCGACGACGCGTTCGACAAGATGCTCGCGGCGTGGTTCGGCAACATCGCCCGCGTCCTGCTGCCCGGTCGCGGTTTCTACATCTGGGGCGGCTACGCGAACTGCGGCAACTACCCGCCCGTGCTGAAGGCCTGCGAGCTCTACTTCTCCCAGGCGATCATCTGGGTGAAAGAGCATCCGGTCCTCACGCGCAAGGACTTCATGGGCAACCACGAGTGGTGCTTCTACGGCTGGCGCGAGGGCGCAGCGCATCTCTTCCTCGGGCCGAACAATGCGGTCGATGTCTGGTCGATCAAGAAGGTCAACCCGCAGTCGATGATCCATCTGACCGAGAAGCCGGTCGAGCTCGCGGTGCGCGCCATGCAGTACTCGTCGCGGCCGGGCGAGAACGTGCTGGACCTATTCGGCGGCAGCGGCTCGACGCTGATCGCGGCGGAGCAGACGGGGCGGCGGGCGTCCCTCATGGAGCTCGACCCGCTCTACGCGGACGTGATCGTGCAGCGCTGGGAGAAGTTCACAGGGCGGAAGGCGGAGCGAGTCTCAGGCCGAAGCAACACCCCGGCGTCATCGGCCGAGGTGTCGGAGGTGGGATCGTGATGTGCGGCGCGTTAGCCGGTGTACTCGAACAGGCCGCGATCACTCTTCCGAAAGCGGGCTTCGCCGCCCTTGTCGTTGATCTCGCGGAGAATCGCCGCGTAGAGCGTCGCGTGCGGCGTCTTGCCGTTCGGGCTGCTCCACAGGCCCTGCTCAGCCATCGCCGTGATCATCTCCTGCGACCGCATGGGCTTGCCCGCCTTCCGCAGGACCTCCGCCGCCGCATCCAGGGCGCTCACGCGCTTCGGCTTCGTGTCGCCAGCGGGCTTGCGTTCGGCCTTCGGCTTGGCGGTGGGCTTCTTCGTGGCGGTCGCGGCCTTCGTCGCCTTGGCCGGCTTCGGCGTCTTGGTCGTCTTCTTGCTGGCGTTCTTCTTCGACATGGTGGTCTCCTTCTCGGCGCTCTCAGCGCCGTCATTCGTGGTCTCCTGGGTCGCCGCCTCCCAGCACGCCTGGCAGAGCGGCTTGCCCAGGTACGTCATCGCGGGCTCGCGCTTGCAGCGCGGCGTCGCGCATCGGTCCGGGTCGTAGGTCACGGCGCTTACGGCCATCGCCCGCTCGCTGGCCGTCATGCCATCAGGCGCGGCGGCCCGTTCGTCACGAAGGCGGGCGTTGTGCTGGTCGGCCGCTGCGACCGCCTTGGCATGCGTCGCTCGTTGCTCGGCGTCTTGCCAGCGCTCGCGGAACTGCTCGTGGCGACGGACGTGCTCCGGTTGCCCGGTCTCCACGTCGGTCACCATCCAGCCGCCGCCGTCGGCGATGCTGTCGACGCGGACGCGTACGACGCCACGCTCCAGGCGGCATCGGTACTCCGCGCCAACTTCGATCTGTTCCGGTCGCATCGTGGCCTCCTATTCCGAGTGCAGGCTGGTCACGATGTCCCGGACATGCGGCGTACGGTCGCGCGCCGGGTAGCGCAGCCGCGCTGCGCTCCGGATGCGGACCGCGCGGCCGGTCGCCACGTTCGTGGCGTCCCAACCGCCGTGCGGGTTTTCGCGGTCGATACGCACCGTGGTCAGTATTCCGCTGACCTTGGCGACGTAGCGCCCGCCGATCTGGACGTCTGCTTTCTTCATGCGGTTCTCCTTCTGCTTGCCTCGTCAGGCCCGGGTCTCCAGCGCCCAGGCGACGCAGCGCAGCGCTGCGTTTCGGCGCTATTCGCGTTCGGCGGCGGCGTAGCGACTCTGAACGATCGTGATCTGGAATTCGCTGCCGTCCGCGAGCCGCACGACCAGGCCCGCGTCGCGCGTCAGGTAGCCGCCGTCGGCGAAGCTCGTGACGGCGCATTCCGCGAGCGCGCCATCGCCGTCCATGTCGTCTTTCCAGGCTTCGGCGTCGTCGTGCTCGTCGTCGGGCGCGGGGCGGTTGCTCAGTTCGTCGAAGAGGTTCTCGAGGATCGCTTGGATATCGTGGCCGGTCATGATCGCTGCTCCTTCTCAGTTGACCGGGACGGTCATGATGATGTTGCGACCGTCCGGAAGGTCGTGGTCGAACAGGTACGCGAACTCGACGCCCGCGGCGGCGAGCCGTTCCGCTTCGCTCTTTTGCATCACGTAGTGCTTGCCGCCCAGCAGCACGGCCACGCCATCGCGCGGATCGGCGTACGTGTGCTGGATGGCCTCGTCGGCGTTGTCGAACTCGATGGCGGTGAATTCGATCGTCATGGTGGGTGCTCCCGTCTGTTACACCTTGGCGCTGCGCGCCGCGTGCTTCGTGGCCGCCTCGTGGCCGGCGGCGTAGGCCTTCTCCAGCGCTTCGCGCACCGACCAGACCGCCACGTCGTGGAAGTCCAGCCGGTCGCTGTTCCGGATCTCGAGTGTTTCGATGGACAGGACGTCGCGGGCGATCGCGGCGATGACGGCGTCGCGCTTCTTGTCGTTGGTCGTCTTCACGGCGGCGTCTCCCGGTTAGGCGTTCCAGATGTGGTCCGCGAGACCGGCGGCCAGCAGGTCGACGATCACGCCTGCCATCTCGGTGGTCGGTTCGACGTCCGCGCCGCGATCCCAGTTGTAGACCGTGGCCTTGTCGTTGATCCGCTGGACCCAGAGCTTCGAGATGCGACTGTCGCCGCCGACCTCCCATTCGCGGTTCGTCGCGGGCTCCGGGAAGACCAGCGCGTCGAAGCGGTGCCCGGCGATCGTGCCGACCACCCAGGCGCCGCCGCAGCTCGTGCGGCGCTGCACCTTCTTGATGACCAGCGTGTCGAGCACTTCGCTGGCGTCGATCCCGTCGTTCGTCTCGGCATTCGCGTTCATGTCGTTGCCTCCGTTCGGTTGCGTGGTCATGTTTCAGTCCTTCTCCGGTACGAACAGGTCGCTGGCGTCCCAGATCTCTTGCCCGTAGGCGGTCTCGACCAGGTACGACCAGGCGTCGATTCCGTTGCGGCGGTACGTGCTGACGCGGACCACCCGGCCGGGCTCGCCGTCCGTCTTAGAAACCACCTGCGTCCCGGGCTGCAGGCGTCGGTTCGCGTTCTTCGTTGTCGTGGCCATCTGTGTTTCTCCTTGCGGTACGCGTCGTGCGTACACGCACATGAAGCCATGGGTTTGGCCGGAAATCCACTCGCATTCCGAGAATTTCCAGACATTCTTGCGAACGCCGGCGGGCAGGTCCGAGTCTGCCACGAGAGCGCTCTCGGGTACGCCCCGGGCGGATCGGACGGCCTACCCGTTACGTACGCGGCCCCGTGGCCACCGTGTTGCGTTTGGGGCCTACCCGGGCGGGAGGCGGCGTAGATGGCGGAATCCGACGCCAAGCTGAACCCGGCGGCGCTGCCGCTGGCGGACGCGGCCCGGCTGCTGAGCGCTGCGGGCGGCCAACGGATCACGCTCGACATGCTGGAGGCGGACCGCGCCGCCGGCGCGCCGGCCAACGTGGACGGCACGCTGAACCTGGTCCACTACGCCGCCTGGCTCGTGCGGGAGATGTCCGGCCGTGGCGATTGACCCGCGCAAACTGAAGCCGACCGAGGCCGTCCGCCTGCTGAACTCCACGCCGCTCGGTGAGGTGCTCAGCGAGCGCCAGCTGCACCGTCATCGCTCGCGCGCCGGATTTCGGATCGGCGACGACCGCACGGTAGACCTGCTGCGCTACGTGGCGTGGTTGGTGCTGGAGCGCCATCGGCCGCGCTCGGAGGCCGCGGGCCTGACCGGCTACGAGGCGATGAAGGAACGCGCGGCGCAGCGCAACCGTGAATTGGCGATGCTCGGGCGCGACATCGGCGAGCTGCCCGCGGTGATCAATGCCGATCGCAAGACGCGGGCGGCGACGGACTTTCGCTTCTTCTGCGAACAGTACTTTCCGCAGACGTTCCACCTGCCGTGGTCACCGGACCACCTGAAGGTGATCGCCAAGATCGAACAGGCCGTGCTCGAGGGTGGTCTGTTTGCGATGGCGATGCCGCGCGGCAGCGGCAAAACGTCGCTATGCGAAATCGCGTGCGTCTGGGCGCTGGTGTACGGGCATCGTGAATTCGTCGCACTGATCGGCAGCGACGAGGAGCACGCCGCGAACATGCTCGATTCGATCAAGGTCGAGCTGGAAACCAACGATGCGCTGGTCGACGACTTCCCGGAAGTGGTCTATCCCATCCGCGCGCTCGAGGGAATCCACCAGCGCGCCGCGGGCCAGCTCTATCAGGGCAAACAGACTCACATCGGCTGGACCGCCAAGGAGATCGTGCTGCCGACGATGCCCGGCAGCCGGGCCAGCGGGTCGATCATGTGCGTGGCCGGCATTACCGGCCGCATCCGCGGCATGAAGCACAAGCGCGTCGACGGGACCAGCGTGCGACCGTCGCTCGTGCTGATCGACGACCCGCAGACGGACGAATCGGCCCGGTCGCCGTCGCAGTGCGTGACGCGCGAGCGGATTCTGTCAGGCGCGATCCTGGGCCTGGCCGGTCCCGGGCGGAAGATCGCGGGGTTGATGACGTTGACCGTAGTTCGCCCGGACGATCTGGCCGATCGCATTCTCAACCGCGAGAAGCACCCGCAGTGGCAAGGCGAACGCACGAAGATGGTGTACGCGTTCCCTACCGACGAGGCGCTGTGGGCGCGATACGCCGAATTGTGGCGCGAGGGCATGCGCGCGGATCGCGGCATCGCTCAGGCGACCGAGTTCTACCGAGCGAATCGCGACGCGATGGATGCCGGCGCCTTAGTCGCCTGGCCCGAACGACATCATCCCGACGAACTGTCCGCCATCCAACACGCCATGAATCTCCGCCTCGACCGGGGCGACGCCGCGTTCTGGGCCGAGTACCAGAACGAGCCGTTGCCGGAAGAGCAGGCGGATTCGGATCTGCTCACGGCCGACCAGATCGCGGCCAAGACCAACGGCCATCGGCGCGGCGAAGTCCCCATTGGCTGCACGCACGTGACGATGTTCGTGGACGTCCAGGCCAAGGCGCTGTTCTGGATGGTTGCGGCATGGGAGAACGATTTCACCGGCTACGTCGTCGATTACGGCACGGAGCCCGATCAGAAGGAAGGCTATTTCACGCTGCGCGACTTGCGGCATACGCTCGCGCTGGCCGCGCCGCGGGCCGGAATCGAGGGTGCGATCTACGCCGGCCTGGAGCGGCTCGCGGCCCGACTGCTGGAGCGTGAGTGGCGCCGCGACGACGGCGCGATGGTCCGGATCGACCGCTGCCTCATAGACGCGAACTGGGGCAGCTCGTCCGACGTCGTCTACCAGTTCTGTCGGCAGTCGAAGCACGCCAGCATCCTGCTGCCGTCGCACGGGCGTTATGTCGGCGCTTCGTCGATTCCGTTTTCCGATTACAAGCGGCGGCGCGGCGACCGTGTTGGTTTGAACTGGCGCATCCCGACCGTGAACGGCAAGCGCGCCGTGCGGCACATCACGTTCGATACGAACTTCTGGAAGTCGTTCATCCACGCGCGGCTGGCGGTTGCGATGGGCGATCCTGGCTGCCTGTCGCTCTTCGGGCGCAAGCCCGAGCCGCACCAGCTGCTCGCGGCGCACCTCACCAGCGAGTACCGCGTCAAAACCGAAGGCCGCGGGCGGACGGTTGACGAATGGAAACTCCGCGTCGACGGATCGGACAACCACTGGTTCGACTGCCTGGTCGGCTGCGCCGTCGCCGCGTCCATGCAGGGCGCTGTGCTGCTGGGTGAAGTCGATCGCCTTCCCGCTCGACCGAGCATTCGGCTTTCCACGATTCAGCGGAGTCGGCGATGAAGCCCGACGTGACCAAGCCACCGGAGCCGGCGCCGCGCGGGATCGTCTGCCCGCGCTGCGGCTGCGCCGAATTCCGCGTGGTGTACACGCGCCCGGGCGTCGGGGGTCGGATTGTCCGGCGCCGGGAGTGTCGGTACTGTGGACGTCGGATCACAACGGTCGAGCGGCCGCACGGGACATGACCTATCCGCCGATCGCGGGCCAATCTTGTTCAAAACCCGTGCGACCGCTTTCGCGGCTGTAAGCCAAGGAAACAAACGTGGCCAAGATTCTGGTCGCGGCGTCTGCGGAGCCGCGCAGCGTTCTGGAACGCGTCCTTGCTGGCCACGAGCTTTGTTGCGCGGAGACGGTTGCGCAGGCCGAACTTCTTCTCCGCAAATCCGCATTCGACCTGATCATCTGCACTGTGATCTTCGATGAGTCCCGGATGTTTGATTTGCTGCGGAGCGTAAGGGCGACACCGGAATGGCAAGGGATTCCGTTCGTGTGCGCCCGGGTCAGAACTCACATTCTCGACTCGCGTCTAGCGCTCGAGGCCATCGCATTCACCTGTCGGGCCCTCGGAGCCGTGTCGTTCTTGGACATCGCAGATTACAAAGTGGACGCAGAAGCGAGAAATGCGGGATGCGATCGAGCGGCTTCTCTGCACAACTCCCACGAGACGAGCCCGCAACCTCTGAGCATCCCGCCCGGGCTCTGCTGCGCCCCCGGCCACTGACTTTCGCCGCTCCATGTCTACCGGTGTAACGATCTGACCGTTCGCCGTCGATCCGCGCGCACTTCCAGCCGGCACAGCGTACGTAACGGGTAGACCGTCGGCGGGATGGTGTAACGGCAACATGCCGGCCTCATTCGCCGGCGCTGCGGGTTCGAATCCCGCTCCCGCAATCGGAGAGGCCGATGCCCGACACGATCATCGAAGACGCAATCCGCGACAACGCCGCCGGGCCGAAGAAAGCCCAGGGCGACGCCGGGTCGGTCGAACAGCATTCGATCCCCGAACAGATCGAGGCCGACCGCTATCTGGCCTCGAAGGAAGCGTCGAAGCAGGGTCTCGGCATCCGCATGACGAAGGTCGTCCCGCCCGGAGCGATTTGAGCGTGCTCAATTGGCTGCGACAGCTCGGTTCGCGCATCGTCGGCACCCGCGGCCGGCTGCTGGTCGTCCGTGGCAAGTATGACGCGGCGCAGACCACGCACGAGAACCGCCGTCATTGGGCGAACGCCGATCACCTCTCCGCCGACGCGGCGTCCAGCGCGGAAGTACGCCGTGTCCTCCGCAGCCGCGCCCGCTACGAGATCGCCAACAACAGCTACGCCAAGGGCATCGTCCTCACGCTGGCGAACTACGTCGTTGGCACGGGTCCCCGGCTCCAGATGCTCACCGACGATCCCGAAGCCAACCGCTTGATCGAAAAAGAATTTTCGCTGTGGGCCAAGGTGATCAGCCTGGCGCACAAGCTCCGCACCATGCGAATCGCCCAGTGCGAGTCGGGCGAGGTCTTTGGCATGCTCGCGACGAACCCGCGCGTCGCGGCGCCGGTGCAACTCGACCTGCGGCTGATCGAGGCGGACCGCGTGTGCGCCCCGACCTTCGCCATGCGCGGCCCCGAGACGGTCGACGGCATCCTCTTCGACGAGTTCGGCAACCCGGTCGCGTACACGGTGCTGCGCCGACACCCGGGCGACTCGGCCAGCCTACGCGGCGTCGGGCTCGAATACGACGTCCTGCCCATCGAATCGATCATCCACCTGTTCCGCGCCGAGCGGCCGGGCCAGAACCGGGGCGTACCGGAGGTCACCAGTTCGCTGTCGCTGTTCGCCATGTTGCGGCGCTACACGCTCGCCGTGTTGGGCTCGGCGGAGCAGGCGGCGCTGCCGTCCGGCGTGATCTACACCGATGCGCCGGCCGACGCTGAAGCATCGCAGGTCGAGCCGATGGACACGGTCGACATGGACCGTGGCACGTGGCTGACCATGCCGTACGGCTGGAAGATCGGCCAGGTCAAGGCCGAGCAGCCCACCACCGTTTACAGCGATTTCAAGCACGAAGTGATCAACGAGATCGCCCGCTGCCTGAACATGCCGTTCAACATCGCGGCGGGCAACTCGTCGGGCTACAACTACGCCTCCGGCCGCCTTGACCATCAAGCCTTTTTCAAAGCCATACGCATCGACCAGGCGTACCTGGCCGACGTCGTGCTCGACCGCGTGCTCAACGCGTGGTTGAACGAGGCGGTCCTGATCGAAGGCTACCTGCCGCAGAGTGCCCGCGCGCTCGACGTGAATCTCGCCCACCAGTGGTTTTGGGACGGGCTCGAGCACGTCGACCCGCAGAAGGAAGCCACGGCGCAGGCGACACGCCTCACGAGTCATACGACGACGCTCGCGGCTGAGTACGCGAAGGCGGGGCTGGATTGGGAGAGCGAACTGCGCCAACGGGCGCGCGAAGTGGCGCTGATGCGCGAGCTGGGATTGACGCCGGAACAGGCGGCCCCGGCGGCGACGAACGACATGGAGGATGACGACGATGTCACGGAAGACAACGTCGCCCGCCGGGCGGCCTGAGAACAGCGAACGACTCCCCGAGCGGCTCGAACTGCGGGCCGGCGCCGGCGCGATTACGTTGCAGGCGATCGCAGCCGAGGGCGGCGACCCGATCCCGCGCTTCATGATGGTCGCCTACACGGGCGAGCCGATGACGGTCGAGGGCTGGCGCTACCCGGTCGTGGTCGATCTCGAAGGCCTTTCGATCCCGTCGCAGCGGCGGCCGGTGCGCTTCGGCCACAGCATCTTCGCCGGCGTGGGGCATACCGAACGCATCGTCGTCGAAGGCGGACGGTTGATCGCCGAGGGCGTTGTCTCGCGCGATACCGACGTGGCCCGCGAGATCGTCGCCAGCGGCAAGCGCGGCTTCCCGTGGCAGGCCTCGATCGGCGCGCAGGTCGCGCAGGCCGAGTTCATCCGCAACGGCAAGTCGATCACCGTCAACGCCCGCACGTTCGAAGGCCCGGTCTACGTCGCCCGGCGCACCGTGCTGGGCGAAATCAGTTTTGTCGACCTCGGCGCCGACGGGAACACCACCGCGACCATCGCGGCACAGCGGCAGGAGAACACGCTCATGGATGAGACGAAAGACACGCCGGTCACCCCGGCGGAGGAAACGCAGACGCCGGAACCCACGCGTGAGGCGCCGACGGACGGGTCAGGCACGGATGCCGGCCCGTCCGTCACCCCTGTGACGGAGCTGCGCGCCCAGGCGCTGGCCGAGACCAAGCGTATCGCGGCCATCCGCCGCATCTGCGCGGGCCGCTACCCTGACATCGAAGAACGCGCCATCACCGAGGGCTGGACGCCGGATCGCACGGAGCTCGAAGTGCTCCGCGCCTCGCGGCCCAAGCCGCCCGCCGTCCACGTGCCCGACAACGCCATCGGCAACCGCGTACTCGAAGCCGCGTGCGCGCTGACCGGCAAACTCAACAAGGTCGAGAAGGCGTACGACGAGAAGACGCTCGAAGCGGCGTCGCGCCGTTTCCACAACGGAATCAGCCTCCAGGAATTGCTGCTCGAGGCAGCTCGGGCCAACGGCTACACGGGCTGGAACTTCCGCGACAGCCGCGCTGTGCTCCGAGCGGCGTTCGGCCAGAACCTCCAGGCCGGGTTCTCATCCATCGACATCGGCGGCATCCTCTCCAACGTCACGAACAAGTTCCTGCTGGAGGGCTTCTTCAGCGTCGAGCGCACCTGGCGGAACATCACCGCCGTCCGCAACGTCAGCGATTTCAAGACCGTCACGAGCTACCGGCTGATCGGCAAGGATCAGTATGAGAAGGTCGCGCCGGGCGGTGAACTGAAGCACGGCACGCTGGGCGAGCAGAGCTACTCGAACAAGGCCGATACGTACGGTCTGCTGCTCTCGATTGACCGCCGGGACATCGTCAACGACGACCTCGGTGCGATCACCACGGTGCCGCGCAAACTGGGCCGTGGTTCGGGCCTGAAGATCAACGATATCTTCTGGTCGATCTTCATGAACAACGCCGCGTTCTTCGCGGCCGGCAACAACAACTATCTGACCGGCGCCGACACGGCGCTGGGCATCGACGGCATGACCAAGGCCGAAGTCGCGTTCCTTAACCAGACCGACCCGGACGGCAAGCCCCTCGGCGTCATGCCGCAGGTGATCCTCGTACCGACCGCACTGAGCGCCATGGGCACGGTGTTGTTCAAGTCGCTGGAGATCCGCGACACGACCGCGAACACGAAGTTCCCGATTGCCAACCCGCACGCGGGCAAGTTCCGCGTCGAGGTCAGTCGCTACCTCAGCAACAACCAGTACACCGGCTTCTCGGACAAGGCTTGGTACCTGCTGGCCGACCCGAATGACCTGCCGGTCATCGAGACCGCTTTCCTCAACGGCCAGGAGTCGCCCACCATCGAGACGGCCGAAGCGGACATCAATGTGCTCGGCATCCAGATGCGCGGCTACCACGACTTCGGCGTCGCGCTGCAGGAGCCGCGCGGCGGCATCAAGGCCAAGGGCGAGGTGTAGTCGGAAGCGACGGAGCGACGAAGCCACGAAGCGACGAAGGAGTAATCAATGCCACAGGCAACATTCGTACAGGAAGGCGCCTCGATCGACTACACGCCCGGCGCGGCCGTGCCCGCGGGCGAAGTGGTCGTGCAAGGCGAGCTGGTGGGAGTCGCGAAGTTCGCGATCGCGGCCAATGCGCTCGGCTCGCTCTCGGTCGATGGCGTCTACGACTTCCCCAAGGCGACGGGCGGCGGCACGGCGATCACCGCCGGCGCCCTGCTCTACTGGGACGACACGAACAACCGCGCCACGACCAATGCGGCCGCGGGCGCCAACAAGCTGATCGGCAAGTGCATCAAGGCCGCCGCCGACGCGGACGCCACGGTGCGGGCACGGATGTCGCAGTGAGTGGAAGGCGCGTGAGCGATGGCCGACCTGATCCAGAAGGGCCTCGCCTGGCTCGACGACCAGCGCCACGCGCACATGACGCAGACGGTGCTGTACGTCCGCGACACCGAAAACGCGAGCTACGTCGTCGAGTTGCTCGCGACGATCGGGCGGACGGAGTTCGAACAGGTCGACGAGTTCGGCATCGTACACAAGCTGCAGTCGCGGGACTTATTGATCCGCGCTGCAGACCTGGTGCTGAACAGCGAGCTGACGCTGCCCAAAGCGGGCGATCGGGTTCGCGAGACGGTCGGGACGCAGACGTTCGTGTACGAGGTGATGGCCCCGGGCGGTGACCCGCCGTGGCGTTACAGCGACCCGTATCGGCAGACGCTGCGGGTCCACACGAAGCACGTGAGTACGGAGTGAACACTGTGAAGGTCGATGCACCGCCGATCAATGGCAATGCCCGTCAGAAGCTCGCGTGGCTGTTGGGAGTCCTGCTGACGGTGATCCTGATCCTCGTGCTCGGCTCAGGCGCGATGCTGCTGCGCCACGACTCGAAGATCGCCGTCCAGGAGACGCGGATCGATGGCGTCGAGCGGGCGCTGGGTCGGATCGAGGCCAAGTTGGATCGGCTGCTGGAGCGCCATCCGTGAGCACGGTGATCGACATTGCCGACGCGATCGTCGCCAGCTTGAACGCGGGCACGTTCAGTCAGCCGTTCGAGGCCGAGCGGAAGTACCAGCCGGTCTTCGAGCTGCCGGACATGCAGACACTGCACGTCAGCGTGGTACCGCGTTCGGTCGCGATCACAACCGCGACACGCGACAGCAGCTACTTCGACTGCGCGGTCGACGTCGGCGTGCAGAAGAAGGTGAACCCCGACGAACCGGACGAGCTGGATGCCTTGATGACGCTGGTCGAAGAGATCGCCGACCATCTGCGGATGAAACGGCTCGATGACGCGCCGCAGGCGGCGTGGGTTTCCATCGAAAACGAGCCGGCGTTCGCCACCGAGCATCTCGACCAGCAGCGCGTATTCACCAGCGTCCTGACGGTCACGTACCGCGTGCGGAGGTGATGGATGCCCGCGAATGCCGTCATCCAGTCGATCGCTCTCGGCAGCCCGCAGTGGACGCCGCTCGGCGGCAAGTCGACGCTCGCCCAGTTCACGCTGATCGCCGACCCGAAGAACGCCGGCAACATCAACCTGCGGTTCCGCCAAGGCGTGCCGGCGGAGTGGCCGCCGGGAGCGGCCGTGCCGTTCGAGTCAGTGGACCTGGCGGAACTCGAGGTACAGGGCAATCCCGGTCACGCGCTGTTGATTGCGGGGTTCGCACCGGGCAGTGATCCGCGTGGACTGGCGGGCGAGGGCTCGTCGCGGATTTTCTTGCCAATGCAAGCTGGTTCAGCGGGTGGCGGTCCCATCGAGGGCTAGGTCGGGTGAACGATGGCTGCGAATGTCTATTTGAAGTCGTTCAACCTCGGCTCGGGCTCGTACGTGAAGCTCGCCGACGTTTCGACGGTCATGAACACGACCATCATCGCCGGCTCGAAGAATTCCGGCAGCGTAAACGTGCGCTTCCGCGGCGGAACACCCGTCTCGTGGCCGCCGGGCGCGGCGGCGATGTTCGAAGGCGTGGACATTTCGGAGTTCGAAGTGCAGGGCGCCGCTGGACACCTGCTCCTGGTTGTCGGTTACACGCGGTAAGGAGATCGCGATGCCCATCAAGCTCGGCATGGAAGCCAAGATTTACTACAAGGTCGGCGGCCAGTCGGGCGGCGGCGCTTGGACCGAGCTGACCAACGTCCGCGACGTGACGCTTTCACTGGAAACCGGCGAGGCGGACGTGACCACGCGTGCGAACGCCGGCTGGCGGGCGGTCGTCTCGACGCTGAAGGAAGCCTCGGTCGAGTTCGAGATGGTCTGGGATACGGCGGATGCGGGATTCACCGCGATTAAGAACGCCTACCTGACCAACGCCCCCATCGGTTTTCAGGTGCGCGACGGCGTGGGCGGTCAGGGGCTCCAAGCCGACTTCATGATCACGCAGTTCTCGCGCAGCGAGCCGCTGGAGGAGGCGATCTCCGTCTCGGTGACCGCCAAGGTGACCTATTCGACCACGCCGCCGAGCTGGATCTGATAGGCGGGAGGAGCAGACGTGCCCACAAGCAATTTGACAGTCAGCGGCGACATCGGTGGCGTCGGCGTGAACTCGAGCTTCAGCCGCACGGCCACGGGCCAGATCTCGCACGACGTGACCCTCAATCCGGCCAAGACCGGCACGCTCACGACGCGCACCAGCGACACCGCGGGCATCGCCACGCTCGAAGCAGGCCACGGCATCATCGTCAGCGACGTGGTCGACGTGTATTGGACCGGCGGCCGGCGCTACAACGTGAACGTCACCGCCGTGAACGTCAATGACGTGACCTTCTCCGGCGGCACGGGCGACACCCTCCCGGCGCAAAGCACCGCGCTGACGATGGCGAAGCAGCAGACCATCGATACCGACTTCGTCGGCAACCTGCTGGTCGCAATCGGTGCGCTGTGTGCGGCGCGGGCGCACGTCAAGTTCTACGAGTCGTTGACGCTCAAACTCGCGGTCGATGTGACCGCCAACGAGCTCTGGTTCTGGGTCAACGGCGGCACGGCCGCCAACCCGCTGGCCGGCGCGAATGTCACGCACATTGTCGCGTCCCAGGCGGGCGCGGTCGCAGCGTCCCTGAAGGTTGGAGCGCTCTACAACAGCGCGTGATGAGGGAATCGCAACGTGAAGACGTTCAACGACAACGCCGGTCGCACGTGGACGCTGGCCGTCACCGTCGACGCCATCAAGCGCGTCGAGGGGCTGATCAAGGGAGTGAACCTGGCCAACCTGACGGACGGCGATCCGCCGCTGCTGACGCGGCTGGAGACGGACATCGTTCTGCTGTGCGACGTGATCTTCGCACTGATCAAACCGCAGGCTGACCAACTGGGCGTCTCGGATGAGGAATTCGGGAAGGCCATGGGCGGCGATGCGATCATGGCCGCGCACGACGCCTTCTGGGAGGAACTGACCGGTTTTTTCCGCCAGCTGCGCCGGACCGACACGGCGCGGGCGATCGAAAAGCAGAGCGCGCTCGTCAAGGCGACGGTCGAGGCGATCGAGCAGCGCGTCGAGACGCTGGAAGTCGAGAACGTAATCGCGAAAGCCCTTGGCAGCTCTGCTGGGAGCTCGCCGGAATCGCCGGCGTCGATCCCGGACCGCTGACGCTGCGCGAGCTGGTTTTGATGGCCGAAGCGCGCGTACGCGACGAGTGGCGGCGTACATCAACAGTGTTGGCGCTGATCGCCAACTGCAACCGTGATCCCAAGAAGACGAAGGCCTTCCGGCCGGCGGACTTCGATCCGTTCCGCGAGCCGGACCAGCCGATTCGGGCGGACATCACCGTCCTGAAGGACGTGTTCATCGATCGAAAGATGCCCGGGTATGGAGGCCCGGGTGGATTCGAGTGAGGCAAGCACAAGGAGAAAGCGTATGCCTCTTCCGGAAGAAGTCGTACAGAGCGTGGCGTCCACCAACTTCAAGTCGCTGGGCGACGGTCCGTCGTTCTACCACAACCTGGCGATGAGCAACGCGACCAATCAGCAGAACCTGGCCGCGCAGAACGCGATCGCCCAGCAGCAGGCGCTCGGCACCGTGCTGACCGCTGCCGTTGGCAAGATCGTCAAGGCCCTGACCGAGGCGGACGCCGAGGAGGCCGTCTCGCTCAGCAAGGTGATGAGCGGCGACGACGTCGCCAGCAAGATCGCCTCGCTTCTGACCGCGCTGGGCAGTGGTCAGGTGTCGGCCAAGACGGCCCAGACCACGCCGCCTCCGACCGGCGGTTGATCCGTTGACGTGATGCGCCCGCGGAGCCGCCGATCCGGTGCGCTCCGCGGGCGCTGCCTTTGAATGCTGTGAGATAACCGGCCGTGATCACGTTCGACATCAAAAACCTGTTCTTCGATCGCGGCACGGTGATGCGGGCCGTGGACAAGGCCAAGCGGGCCGTGCTGTCGAAAGGCGGCGCGTTTATCCGCACCACCGCCAAGCACAGCATTCGCACGCGCAAAGGATCGGCTCCGCCAGGAAAGCCGCCGCACTCGCACAAGGGCACGCTGCGCCGGCTGATCTTCTTCGGCTACGACCGCGACAGCGACAGCGTCGTCGTCGGCCCCGTCGGCTTTCGCAGCAGCACAGCGCCGAACGTGCTGGAGTTTGGCGGAACGACGAAGGTCAAGACGCGCCGGCGCGGCCGTCTGGTCACGAAGCGCGCCCGCGTCGAAACCCGCCCGTACATGGGCCCGGCACTTGCGAAAGAGCGCCCGAAGCTCCCGCGCATGTGGGCCGGATCGATCCGCGGAGGGTAGTGCATGGCCGACACGAAGGGCATTCGCGCTGGCCGGGCGTTCGTCGAGCTGGGCGTTTCCGACAAGCTGACGAAGGGATTGCAGGCCGCCGAGAAGCGGCTGAGGACCTTTGGTGAGGGTCTGCGTTCGGTCGGCACGAAGCTGGCCGCGATCGGCGGCACGGCACTCACCGCGCTGTTCGGCACCGCGAAGACCTTCGCCGACATGGGCGATTCGCTGGACGAGATGTCGGCGCGCACCGGCGTCAGTGTCGAAACACTTTCGGAGTTGGGCTTCGCTGCCGAACTCGCCGGCGCCGACATGGAAACGCTGGAGACCGGCATCCGCAAGATGCAGAAGACGGTCTCGGAAGCGGTGAGCGGATCGAAGAGCGCCGCGGACGCGCTCGCGCAGCTCGGGCTTTCCGTCGCCGATCTGAAGGGCCTGTCGCCTGAGCAGCAGTTCAAGCTGCTGGCCGACCGGATCAGTCAGATTCAAGACCCAACCGCGCGGGCCGCCGCCGCGATGGAGATCTTCGGCAAATCGGGTACGCGGCTCCTGCCGTTGATTGCCGACGGCGCGAAGGGACTGGCGAAGTTCCAGGAGCAGGCCCGCGCGCTGGGGCTGACGATCTCGACGCAGGCGGCGAAGGGCGCCTCGGTCCTGGCCGATGCGCTGGACACACTCTGGAAGGTGATCAAGCAGGCGGTCTTCTCGATCGGTTCGGCGCTCGCGCCCACCATCACCGAGTTGGCAGGCAAAGTCACGCGCGCCGTCGTCGCATTCAGCGAATGGATCAAGCAGAACAAGGCCATCGTCGTCACGGTGTTTCAGGTTGCGGCCGGCGTGGCGGCCGCTGGCGTGGCGCTGGTTGCGCTGGGGTTCCTCGTATCGGGCCTCGGCGCGGCACTCGGCGGGCTGGCGACGATTGTCACAGGCATCGGGACCGCATTCGGCGCGATCGCCGGTCTGATCGCCGCCCTGGTCTCGCCAATCGGACTGGCCATCACGGCCGTCGCAGCGCTGGGGACGGCCATTCTCGTGTACACGGGTGCGGGCGCGGACGCGCTGGTGTGGTTGGGCGAGCAGTTTGCCTGGCTACGAGACAGCATATCTAAGGTAATAGGTGGAATCACCGACGCCCTGGCCGCCGGCGACATCACGCTGGCGGCGCAGATCCTCTGGCTGGCGCTGAAGTTGGCGTGGCAGGAAGGCGTCGCCGCCCTCAATCGGGCCTGGCTTGAGGCCCGCCGGTTTTTCATCGGCACGGCCCAGAAGATGTGGTTCGGCGCGCTGGCCCTGGCGCAGCAAGTTTTTCACGCCCTTGAAGTCGCCTGGATCGAAACCACGGCCTTTCTCTCAAAGACCTGGACCAACTTCACCAGCGACGTGCAGGAGGCGTGGCATCTCGTGCAGAACTGGCTGACCAAGCGCTGGATCGACTTGATGAACCTGTTCGGCGACCTCACCGACGAGCAGGCCGCCGCCGCCAAGCAGATGGCCGACCAGGACTTCGCCGATACCGCCGCGAGCATTGAGCAGCGCCGCAGTGGTGCGCTGAGCGAGCGCGAGCAGCGTCGACAGAGCGAGCGTGACCAGGCCGCCGCCGTCAACGAGGCGACGCTGGCCGAGATCGGAAAACAGTTCGACGAAGCCCAGAACGCGCTCGACAGCGCGACCGATTCGCGCGTTGCGGAAACGAAGAAGGCGCTCGCTGAAGCCCGCAGGCAGCTCGACGAAGCGATCGCGGCAGCGCGGGCTAAGCGCGAGGCCGCAGACGCCGGCGGCGGACCGCCGCGCCGCAAGATCAAAGACCCGCTCGACGGCCTCGAGGACCGCCTAGCGGGCCTCGGTGATCGCGTCGCCAAGAAGATCTCTGTCACCGGCACATTCAACGCGCTCGGTGCGCAGGGACTCGGCGCTGGCGACGCCGAGGAACGCACGGCACGCGCGACGGAACAAACCGCCAAGCACACGAAGCGACTGGCCGACGCGGCGGCGACCGGCGGCATGAAGTTCGCGTAGGAGGCCTGCGTGCCCGTCGAGGTCGTCGAAAAGTTCGAGAGCCGGCTCATTACGACGAGCGCGAACCCGTCGGTGGAGCTGCGCTATGCCATCCGTGGCACGAACGACGACGTCGAAGCGCGCAACGCGCTGGTCGTGGCATCGCCCGGCCTGTACGACCCGTGGGGCTCCGGGCTGATCTTCCTGCCGCGCGAGAGCGTCTCCGTCCAGCCTGTCGGCGACCTGCTGTGGGAGGGCATCGTCCGCTATGGCACGATCCCGCAGACGAACGAGAGCATCTTCTCCTTCGACACGGGCGGCGGCGCGCAGCACATCACGCAGAGTCTCGCGAACGTGGCCCGCTACGCCCCGCCCAGTCAGACAGCGCCGGATTTCAAGGGTGCGATCGGTGTTACCGCCGACAGCGTCGAAGGCGTGGACATCACCGTCCCGGTCTATCACTTCGCCGAGACGCACTATCTGGCCGATGCGGTCGTCACGCTGGCTTACAAGCTCACGCTGTTTGCGCTGACCGGCCGGGTCAATAACTCCGCATTCAAGGGCTTCACTACAGGCGAGTGCTTATTCCTGGGCGCGGCCGGCACGAAGCGCGGCAGCGGCGATTGGGAGATCAACTATCGCTTCGCCTCCAGTCCGAACGTGACGGGCCTGACCGTCGGCGACATCACCGGCATCAACAAGAAGGGCTGGGAATACCTGTGGGTCCGCTACGCCGACGCTGAGGATGCGGCCGCGAAGGCGCTCGTGAAGAAACCAATCGCCGCCTACGTCGAGCAGGTCTATCCGTACGGCGATTTCAACGCGCTGGGGATTTGAGCGTGGCGAGCACGCTGCAAAAGGTGAAGCGCGGCGACCCGCTGGTGATCCCGGCCGGGACGTTCAACACGTTTGTCGACGCGGCACGGGACTTCCAGCAGCGGCAGCGCAGCGCCGAGCGCCGCACGCAGCGCGACCAGCTCGACACCGGCATTGTCCTGATCCGCAACGAGAGCGGCGCGGACCGGGGACGCTTCGATGTGCTGGGCATCGCTGGGCCGATCATCGAGCCGGTGGACAACGCCGAGGAGTTTAAGCAGCGCGTGGCACTGAAGGGCGTCGTCCCATCCACGCCACACGCCGGCAAATTCGCGATCCTGCTCGAGCCCGCGACCGACCAGACCATCGTGCGGGCCTGCCTGGACGGCGTATGCCCCGCGCGCGTACGAATGGACAACGAGGTCCACGAATTCGCCGACGTGGAGGTCGGACAAGCGGCGCAGCTCAAGAGCGCAGAGTCAGGAACGGCGCGGCTGCTGTGGGTCGAGCCCGTCGAAGATCGCGCCGATCCAGAGATCGCCTGGACGGTCGTGCGCATCGGCGGCGGCGGTGCGGGCGGAGCGGCGTCGGCCTCATTCGCCATGATCACCTCGAAGTCCGGCATCGCGCCGCCGTTCCGGTACGCGGCCGCCGAAGCCACGATGGATGAAGACGGCGCATGGTCCCAGGTCGGCGGCGGCGCGGCCTACAACAACGTCTTCAACCTCGAGGAGCAGGGCGCGGGCGGACAGTGGGTCAATCCGCTAATCGTCGGCGACGTCGTGATCATTTTTCCCGCCCCGGACTCCGAAGTGGACGCCTTCGTCTGCACGCGCTCGCACTACCGAGGGACGTATTGATGGGCGCATTCGTTGTGCGACAGGTCGACCGCGACTCGGGCGTGGAGCTGGCCCATTTCGTCGCACCGAATCTCCTGGCCTACGAGGGCGTCCGCTACGTCCTGCGCCAGATCTTCCCGCCCTACGACAGCGCCATGACGTTCCAACTTGGCGTCTGCGGCGTGAATACCGGATTCCCGAATACGCGACCGAATCCCGGCGGCGGCGGCGGCTTCGGACCGGACCTGACGTTCGCCCAAGTCACTGATGCCAACGCGAACGAAGGCGGCTGTTACACGCAGGGCATGCGAAACTCGTTCGGCTACGCGCGGCAGGCGATCGCGTTTACGGCGTCGCTGGAGGCGGACGGCGGCGCGCTGGCCGCGCCGGAGAAGCAGTTTCCGAACGAGCACGACTGGACGCCGCAAGCCGCCTCGGCCTGGAACCTGCCCTGGACGCCCGACATCATCGAGCAAGCGCCGCCCGAGTGGAACAACCGCCACGACTGGGAGCCCGAGGTCGGCTACCCGTGGCAGTGGCCGCGCAAGCGCTGCTACCAAGAGTGTGACCCGTTCGACCCGCTGAACTGCATCCACTCCTACATGCACCAGTGGGATGCGACGGGCGAGTTGGACTGGCTGTGCGACTTCCGCAAGATGGGCGGCTTCCCGATCACGCTCGCCTTCCTGATCGACACGGCGAACAGCAAGCTGATCGCCGCCGCGACGTTCGCCGCGCCTGTCCTGCTGCGCCCGGGCACGACGCTCCACGTCGAGTACAAGGCCCGCATCTTCGGCACGCGCGTGACACGGGATTTCGCGCTGCGTTTCGCCAAGTACGCCTTTCAGAAGACCGGTAGCCGCTACAACACGATCTACTGCCGGCCGCTGCTGTCCGGCGCACCCAAGCCGACGCGGCGCACGACCTACGACGACATCGACGAGCACTTCCACCCAGATTTCGCGGCCGTGGCGCTCAGCTCCTGGACCTACGTCGCCGGTCCGCCGCCGCGCGTCGAGTCATCGAACATGCCGCAGTGGACCAATTCCACGGGCGGCGCGGTCGGCCCGTTCTCGTGGCTGGCCGTGTACGGCGACGTGGGCGGTTCGAATGAATTGATGTGGATCACGAAGATCGATCCGCCGGTCAGCGTGCCGAACGGCGACACGTTGCGCGTGCCCGGCAAAGTGAAGTTCCAGTTGGAGGGGGTGTAAGCGATGCCGTTCGTCGACATCGTCAGCGACCAGCACGCGATCTACGGCACGCATTCGCACGCCGAGGAAGGCTTGGCCACGCGCGGCGGCACGTACCCGGGCCAGCTCAAGTGGTCCGACCTGCATCCGCCGGGCGTGAAAGTGCTGCCGAAGGGATCGCCGCCCGCCGGACCGGGTGAGATCAACTGGGAGGACACGCTCGGCGGGAAGTTCGCGCTCGCGGTCGAGAAGCTGGAAGGATTGCTGTACGCGGTATTCGGCTCGCGTCCCAACGGCAATCCGAAGCGCCAGTGGTACGACCGCCAGCATCCGCGCTGCCTGTGGGGACCGGAGATGTGGGAGCGGCGACTGCTCATGGGACCGCTCGGCTGCCACGAGCAGGGACAGTGCTGGGACTACCAGGAGGACGGCAAGGAATACGCGGCGCTGGGCGACGATCCGCCGTGCTGCTCCATGCCGCATCCCACCGTCCCGATCCGCTCGCGCTCGGGCGATCCCAATGGCGCGTTCGCTACCGGCATTCACGACCGCACGTATTTCCCGGTCGGCAGCGTGAGCCGGGACTTCGCCAGCGAACCGTTCGATCCCGAGGGCTACGGCTGGTTCGGCGCGACGCAGCCGGGCCGCACGGACGGCGTCGGCTACGAGGAGAAAGACGGCCAGGCGGTTACGTTCCGCTGGACCAGGCCTGCGGGCGTGCCGACGCCGCCGACCATCCAGCTCTGGTGGAAGCGCCGCCTGCCGGGCAGCTCGTGGTCGGGCTGGGACGCGATGACAATGACGCCGGCGGGCGACACGTACAGCGCCACCTGGGAGGCGCAGCCGCACGGGACCGAATTCCGCTGGTACATCAAGTACTTCTACAACGATCCCATTCCAGAAAACCCGGATATCACGAAGTTCGACCCGGGCGACGACACCGCGCCTACCGACGAACAGGCGTACTACCTGCAATGGTTCACGCACTTCAACCCGTACATCAACGGGCTGCCGGAGAAGCTGGACAGCTACGGCGGTGTGAACGTCAGGCACGGCACCGACTTCTACCAGTTCGACGGCGGCGAAACGATCCAGCCCGAGCTGATCGACATGTGCCGCTGGATTCTGTCGTGGTTCGGCGGCGATTGTTGCGGCGGTGAGTTCGACACCTGCGCCGAAACCGACGATCGCAGCGACGTGTTCCACCACAACCCGCGCTTCCGCGGCGGCGACGAGGGTCTGTGCTGCATCCCGATGCCGATCCGCTTCCGCTGGTCGGGCAGCAACGTCCATCCGCATTACATGACCGGCGGCAAGGGGCTGGTGGGCGGCTCAACGCCGGACCCTCGTCCGCTGCACAACCATCCGAATCACAAGCCGACCGTGGGCGACGCGTGGGGCAGCGCCGCAGCGCGCAAGACGTGGCGCGGCATCAACATGCTTTACACCGACGACACGCACTTCGATAACCCGTTCTACGGCGGCGGGTATTCGTGGGGCACCGCGCCCGGCACGTTCATCCTCATGTACAAGCCGAATCACGATGAGTTGGCGAAGGTCTACGCGAAGTATCCGGCGTGGGGATTGCGCGCTGGCGACGTGATCGAGGCCGTTCACATCAAGGAGATCATCGACGCGGTCGATTACCTGATCGATTACGGCGTCTGGTCGACGATCAACATCTGCACGCGCAAACGCACGCCCGGCCAGTTCATGGGCAAGGACTGCGGCTACCACTACGCCACGAACTACACCGACTGCTTTGGCACGAGCGGCGCGGAGTGGCGCGTCGGCTGCCAGAAGTGCTGCGCCAACGCCGAGGCGTGCTGGCCGTACGACCACGTCCTCGGCTACTGGTATCACGAATGGGGACCGGGGTACGAGAATAGCTACACCGAGTATCCCGACACCTGCGAGCCGTGGGGCGCGCCGACCTGGGAAGAATGCACGCAGAATTGCGGGTCCGCGAAGTGCCACATGATGGCCCGCAAGAGCGGTTATTCGCAGTACTCGCCCGAGAGCAACCCGGACTGCCCGTGCGAGCGCGGCTACTGGGAGGACACGGTCTGCGACGGCTACGACCCGCTCGGCCAGTTCGGCGGCGAGGCGGCGTTCGGCTGCGGCTATCACCGCACCGAGCAGGGCTGCCGTTCGTGGGATTGGGAGCTCCAACAGTGCGTCGATGATCCGCACGCCGGCTACAACTGCGTGCGCCGCGTTGAGGGGCTGAGCTACTTCGCCTGCACGCCGGATCAGTGCAACGCCGGTTGGGATGCGAATCACGGCGGTTTGTTCAAGAAGAACCGACTCGATCACGAGTGGTGTCACGGTGAGGAATGCAGCGGCCTGTTCTTCAAGGCGACCGGCCCGCCGGGCAACGAGTTCTCGGGCAACTGCCTGGGCGACATGTTCGGCTGCGGGACGCTGTATCCGCTCGGCGAAGACGACGGTCTCTGGTTCCACGAAGTGACGGGCGTCTACTGGCAGGGCCTCGTGCCGAATTGGTACGGCGGTTGCGACGGCATGCCGGGCTGCAGCTCCGACTGCTCGTTCGGCGACACGCTGGCGCTGCCGCCGGAGATTCCCGGCTACGGCTACCACGGCGCGAATGGCGAGCCGCTGTGCGCGCAGTACGTTGACGCGGTGAGCGGCTGCTTCTCCGCATGGGCGGGCTCGGCCTGCTGCACAGGTCACATCTGCCAGTGCTCGCTGGGCAACTTCCCGTCGTGCAAGGGCGAGGCCGCGTGGGTCGCCGTTGATCTGAATCTTGATGGCTCCGGCCGGCCTTACCGCAACTTCCCGGGCCGTAACGGCGACGTGCCTCCGTACACAGGGCGAGGCGTCCCGCGCCTGCGTGACTACGACTTGACCATCGACCCAGCGACGTGGATGCACGATTGCCCGTGCGAGACCTGGACAGGAGCGGGCCAATGCGTGATCTGAGCCAATTGGTGACGCTCGCGCCGGCCGGGATTGCCGCGCCCGGCTACGAGTACCTGCTCGGTCGCGGCGTGCCCGCGGGCAAGCTGGATGCGCTGATCCCGCTGTTCGACCTGCGCTTTGACGACGACGAGCGTCGCGTCGCCTTCCCGGTGCGCGAAGCCGGCAAGGATCTCGGCTACACGGCCCGCGCCATCGACGCGAACGAACGGAAGCGCTGGCTCAGTCACCCGATCGAGGGCGGGCACAAGACCATCATCTACGAGCCGGACCGCGTCCTGGCCGGCGGCGACACGCTATTCATCGTGGAGGGGCCGTTCGATGCGTTGATGGTCACGGCGGCGATGCAACCCGGCAACGACTCGGTCGCCACGGCGTTTTTCGGCTCGCTGCCGACGGCCGAGCAGCTCGCGTACATCACCGCCGCGATCCCGCTGTTCCGGATGGTGTACGTCATGCTCGACGCCAACGTGTACGGCCGCGGCCGCCGCCTGGCCGAGCAGCTTGCGCTCGCGGCGGCAGCGCCGAACGTCGGCTCCATCAACATCGGCATCGAAAACCGCGATCCCGGCGCGACCCGCTTCGAGGAGCTGGAGGCGCTGGTCGGATTCGCGTCGGCGTCATGGCAGCCGGAGATTCGCTGGATGTGGGAACGCCGGCTTGTATTCGCCGGCGGCGGACAGGAGTAACGCGATGCCCGTCGTATCGATCAACGTCGGCCCGAAGCGCGTCCACCTGACGGCTTACTGCCCGGACGACGAGCTGGGTCTACTCGCTTGCGATTACGTCCTGGCCCGCGCTGCCGAACTGCTCGACGGCACAAGCGACGAGGATCTGCGGCGCTGGCTGATCGGGCGCGACCCGGAAATCGCCGAGCTGTTCGCCAAGCTCGACGCCGGATGGAAACTGCCAAGGAACGGCGAGTTTACCGTGGACCCGAGCAACGCGCCGGCAGAGGCGCGCATCATTCGGCAGCTGCTGCGTGAGCGGCTGGAACAGTGTGGACGGTAGCGCGGCCAAGCCCGCCCGTTTAGGACCATCGAGGCATGGAGGCCTTCACATGACGAGCATCTTTGAGATCACGGACTGGCAGCACGTCGCGTCGTTCTTCATCTGGACGCTGGCCGTATGCACCATCGCCAAGGCGCTGTTCGGCTCGATGCCGGCGGCCGAGCTTCAATACCGCCTGTCGCTCCGCGACGCCCCACGGCGCCAGCGCATGAACCGGCTGAACTGGGAGGTCAACAACCGCGCCAAATGGGACGAGGACGTAGCCCGCCGGTCGCCGCATGCGGCGAAACAGCCGCTGACGGAGGCCGAGATCGATTCGCGGCGCACGGAGCTGCAGCAACTCGCGCGTTCGTCGCTGGCGTGGCGAGCGTTCACGTATTTCATGGGCTGTTTCGCCTGCCAAGCGTTCTGGACGGCGCTGGCGGTATTTGCGCTCACGAGTGGAATCTCCGACGTCGCGCGGTGGCTCTTCTCGGCGGCGGCGTACTCCGGGGCAGCGGTGCTGGTCGGTGTTCTTGTATCGGCACGGCCCGCGCTGCAAGATCCGACGCGCACTGCCGGCCGCTGCAAATCATGTGGAAAATGAGTGCGCTCGGCGAGAGTGAACGGACTGGCGTGCCGACAGCCTTCTCGGGGAAGTCTCGTCCGAGGTGCGCTGACGCTATGCAGCTCCGGCGAGCGCGCTGACCAGCGTGTCGAGCAGCACCGTCAGCACCGCCTGTGCCACATCGGCAGCCAGGACGTTCGTGTCGAGCAGGCAGCCCTGCGCCTGTAGCAGCGTCGCGCCGGCCGCCAGTGCCGCAGCGCGGCGCATCCACTTGGTTCGTCGAGTCATACGATTCACTCCTTCCGCCATTCGCCGTTCGCGTCCGCGTCCGCGCCGGAACTCACCGACGGCGGTGTCTCGGATGACGGCTGTTCGGATAACGTGTCGTCCAGAAACGACGAAAGATAGGCGGGATAGTCCGGGTCAAGCACGGGCGCCAGCACGTGGCCGCCGAAGATCTCGAAGAACTTCTTCGGCTCGGCCGCTAGGTCAAACAGCCGGCGGGCGCCTTCGATCGGCGTCGTCAGGTCCTGCGGCGATTGGAGAAACAGTTTGGGCAGCGTGATCTGCTGAATGTGCTGGTACGGGTCGAACTCCCGCGGTAGGCGTGCGATGACCTCGGGCAGCGGTACGACGCCGGCCTGAAAGAACGACTTCGGCGGCAAAAGCTCGGGAACGAAGCTGCCCTGAAGGATTACGCCGACTACGCCATCGGGGTTGCGTGCCGCCTGCGCCAGTGTCGGCAAGGTTCCGAGTGAGATACCGAAGAGAACGATGGGCCGGCCCGCGTCGGCCGCCCGATTCTGAACGTAGGAAAGTGCCGCGTCCGCGTCCGGGACCAGCGATTCGAGGCTCGGCCGGTCACGGCTTTCGCCGAAGCCCTGGTAGTCGTAGACGAAGACGTTCCAGCCCAGGTCGTGCAGCAGCGTGTAGTAGTCGAAGTACGCGCTGCGGTTGAACAGTGAACCGTGGTTAAGCAGCACCGCACCGCGCGCCGCGCTGGCCGGAATGAACCACCCGGTCACCACATGGGGAGCCGGCCTATCAACCGACAGCTCGATCGTCTCGTAGGCCAGACCGAAGGCGTCAGGCGCAAAAAGCACCACGTTCTGTGCCGGAGGGGAAAAGAGCCCGTCGCCAATGGGCTCCGTTGCGCAGCCAACCAGCGTGACGAGCGTCAGCAGTAACGCCGTCCGTTCTATTCTCACGAGCCAGTCCATCTGAGCTCCACCAGCCGCACAACCGGGCGCGTTGCGTTGCCCGCACGCGGCCATCGGCGACACTGATTTATTGGTGCAGGCTAGCTGTCGCCGGCCACGTCGATGATTCCGAACGTCAGAGCAAGGGCCGCTTCGATGATCCCGCCCGCATCCTGCGCCTTGGCCTCGGCTGCCATTGGTACGCCCATGATGAACGCCAGCGCCGCTGCCTTCCACAAACGAAACTTCCGCATGACTCACTCCTCTCGTTTTGCGAGCGCTCTGCTCGCGGAATCGTCAGACCCTCGCGAAACAACTTCCCCGCTATCCTCGCCGTCGCTGGCCGCGCTCTTAGCGAACGCCGCACGGCGGTGAAGCCAAAGGTATTGCTCCGGCCCTTCGAAAATGACTTTTTCAAGCGCCGCACAGTACCGGCGAGTGATGTACTCGATTACGTCCGCCTGATCGCGCCAGTCGTTCGGCCCGAAGAGATCGGAGATCACGAGCTGAAACTGAAACGGTTCGGCCAAGCGGCGAATCGCCGCCACGGCGACGATCGCGCCATGTCGCTCGGCCAGCAGACCGACCGTGCGCGGCGCCGTCGTACTCTCTCCGAGGAACGAAATGGGCACGCCGTGGCGCGCTCCGTTGGGATCAGCGAGCAGCGCAATTGCCTGCCCGGCCGCCAGAATCTCGGATAGGTTCAGCGCTGCCCCCGAAGCCGTCAGCATGCCGCAGCCGGTGCTGGTCCGAACACTTTGCCGATATCGGTCGTAAGCACGATTCGGGTGCGGCCGATACACCGCAGTCGCCCTAATCCCATTGAGTCCCAGGAAGACGGGCAGCAGGTCGTATGGCCCGTAGTAGGTGGTGACTAGGATGACGGGTTGGCGGCGCTGCTGAGCCTGAAGCAGGAGGCTCAGGTACGGCTCGGGAACTCGGCCGCCGTAGCGGTCGCACGTCTCTGGTCGCAGGAATCGGGGCGCCAACATCAGATCGACCATGTTCCACATGCGGTGGACAAAGGCGAGCCGCGAAATGCCTTGGATTTCGACTTCTGCCCGACGGTCGCCCAAAGCCGCGCGGCACCGGGCCTCGCTCGAATCGCGTGTTTCATCGGCCAAGTCGTAGAACCGCCGTGCCAGGCGGGCCATGAGGTCGTACGCGGGTCGGGGGCCCACGAGCCGCAGGACGAGCATCAGCAATCGACGGTGGGCGTTGCCAAGGGTGACAGCGGCGGTTGCGAGCGCCGCACGCAGGGAGTGACCACCACACTTCGCGGCTGTCTGTGATGCGGATGTCATCGCTGTTGAGACCATACGACAGCTCCGGCTCGGGGATCGCCTCGGAGCGGCTCCCTAATCAGTCATCAAGATCGAATCGCCGTTCGTAGCGGCCACAGGAGTTCTCTTCGTAGAGGAGTTGCTCGAAAACGTTCAGATCGTCGTATTCGGACTCCGACACCGTGTTCTCGCCGAAGCAGTCGTCGAGCAGCCCGCTGAACGGGCAACCTTGGAAGAGCATCGAACCGGCGGCTAGGAGCGCTACTGGGCCGGAACGACGGATACGAGCCAGACGTACGTGCATGGGATTGCTCCGCGTCGAGGTGGCTTTCGACCGATTGACAGCCATCGCTCTGTCGGTACTATATAAGCGACGGACTGGTCCGTCAACAAATTGTACGGAGTAAAACTTTGTCGAGAACAGCGGCTAGCCCGAAGAATCCACGCGGCCGACCGAAGGATGACGAGCTGATCGGCCGGCGTCATGAGGAAATCCTCGATGCCGCGGCCCGACTTTTTGCGCGCGTCGGCTATCCGAGCACCGACATGCAGGTTCTGGCTGACGAACTCGGCGTCGGCAAGGGCACCATCTATCGCTACTTCCCCAGTAAAGAAGAGCTCTTCCTGGCTGCGGTAGATCGCGGGATGCAACGGCTGCGCGACAACGTGAATGCCGAAGCGGCGAGAGTCAGCGACCCCCTGGAGCAGGTCGCATCGGCCATCCGCTCATACCTGGCGTTTTTCGACGCCAACCCCGACATCGTCGAGCTCCTGATCCAGGAGCGGGCCGAATTCAAGGACCGCAAGAAGCCCACATACTTCGAGCACCGTGACGCGAACATCGGGCGCTGGCTCGACCTGTTCCGCGGACTCATTGCGTCAGGCCGCATGCGCGCTGCGCCGCCGGAGGAGTTCACGGAGACGATCAGCGACCTGCTCTACGGCACGATTTTCACGAACCATTTCGCCGGACGGCGCGAGTCGCTGGAAGTGCAGGCGCGGCGCATCCTCGACACGCTGTTTCTCGGCATGTTGAGCGATGCGGAGCGCGGTCAGGATCGCGGGGCATCAGAACGGAAGCGCAATTCATGAGCCGCATGAAGGTCACTGTCGCGCTCGCGCTTCTTGTGCTGGCGGGTTGCACGCCGCTTCGCGATGCGCCGACCTATCGGCCGCGCGCGACCGAGCGCGCCACGCCAGCCACCACGACGCGCGCGTACGCCCGGGCGCCCGAGCGGGCCACAACCACGGGTGAACCACCGGCCTTCACCCTCGACGAATGCGTGCAGGTTGCGCTGCGAAACAGCCGGCGTCTCTCGATCGCCGATCGCCGCATCCTCATCGCTCGCGACCGCGTGAACGAGGCGATTGCGATGACACTGCCGCAGATTACGGCCGAAGGCCGGTTCACGTCGCGTAACAATGACTCGGGAATCCAGCGGCCGCAGCCAAGCCTGCGGAACCAACTGCGTGACTCGGTGACCCGGGCGGCGGCCACTTCGTTGGTCGAGCAGGCCGGACTGACGCCGACCGGGCAGTTCCTACCGGCCAGCCAAGGAGGCGGATTCTCCGGCAGCTTCGGCCAGCGTGACGTGTGGACGGGGAAGGTCTCGTTGCTGGTACCGATCTACGACTTCGGCCGTTCGGAATACACGCGGCAGGCCGAAGAGGGGCGCGTCGATGTGGCCCGCTATAGCGCCGAGCGCGAGCGCCAGGACGTCACACTGGCCGTCAGTCAGGCGTACTTCCGCGTGCTGGAGGCGCAGAAGATCAAGACTGTGGTCGACGAGTCGATCCACGTAGTCGAGAGACAGCTCCAGATCGCGCGCGACTTTCTGTCGCAAGGACTGGTGGCCGCCAATGACATGCTGGCCGCGGAGGTGCAGCTCGCGGAGCGGCAGCAGGAGCAGATCCAGGCGGAAAACAACATCCAGCTGGCCGTGGCAACGCTCAATCGCCTTATGGGCGTGGACGTGACGCAGCCGACCGAACTCGTCGATGTTCTGGAGGTCGAGCCGTGGCGGGGTAGTTTCACGTCGTCGCTGATGCTGGCGATCGACACGCGACCCGACTTGGCGGCGCTTCGCCGGCAGATTGAGATCGCCCGCGACGAGTACCGCGCCACGCGGGCTGAGGGAATCGCGCCGCGCATCTTCGCCTTCGCCGATTACAACTGGTCCAGCGACGAATTCCTGCTCAACAATGAGTGGCTCTCCGGCGGCGTAGCGATGCAGATTC
>WBZO01001899.1_pt1 | contig 29863 bp, 23 predicted proteins | sample 5204261 | NCBI WGS metagenome assembly WBZO01 (sample SAMN12412400, study PRJNA552823) | activated sludge metagenome | isolation source: activated sludge from anammox sidestream of wastewater treatment plant... | place: USA: North Carolina | collected 2017-09
GTTGCCAGTTGATTCTTCAGAGTCTGCACCGTCTTGCGCCGCGGGTTATCCGCAAAGATGACCCCCATAAGGCTGCACGCCAGTTTCAGATATCCCTCCGCCAGCAGCTTCTGGATCAGCGCCCGCCGCGTCGCGAAACGCACCTCAGCCCAGTCCCCCGGAGCGTCGGTGACAGTCCGGGCAAGGTTATTCAACGTCACAGATGTCAGGCCATTAGCGATCCAGTCGTTGACCGCAGTGAGAGCAAGCCCCGGCCCGGGGGCCGGCGCCAGTTCTGTCGCCGTTTCTTGCGACTGGCTAGTCTGATTTGCCAGTTCATTGCTCATTTCACTCAACACCTGAAGTGCTGCATGCTCCTCCGGCAGAAGCGCGAACGCCAGTTCCAGATGGCGCCGGGCCTCGCTGGCCTTCCCCTGTCGGATAGCCAGCGCAGCTATCCCGGCGTGGGCGATAACGGCTTCCGGGGGCAGCTCGCCCGAAAACCGGCTCACCAGCAGATCGGACAGATCGACTTTCTGTCCGCAGTACGCACAGGTTATCGTGCCGACCTCCAGCGGTTTGCCGCAACGAGCGCAGACAATTGGATGAGACTCAATCACAGTCCACGCAGCGCGGGCCGCTCCCAGCCCCAGCACAGGGAGGGCCTGCTTCGTCAGGCGGATTGCCCGCTGATAGGCTCGCCGCGCCCCGTCCTCCGTCTCATTCCTGTTCAGCCATTCGGCCTTCAGTAGTTGCAAGGCGGCTATATCGGGCAGCTGCGCGGCTAATTTCCGCAGGACCTGGCCGGCAAGCTCCTGGCGATCCGCGCGCAGTAGAAGCACAACCCGATCCAGGGCTAACATCACAATGCGACGCGCAATTTGCTCCGTTACTGGCTCCGGCAGGTTACTCTGGTCCTCAAGAAGCGCCAGTGTCTCCCGTACCCGGCTCTGATCCAGCCAGTACTCCGTCAGAATGGAGAGGGTGCGGTGATACAGGCTGGAACCCGGCGGCGAAGCTTTAATGGCCCGGGAGAGGTATTTCTCCCCTTCCGTGCTGATTTTAGTTGGTGCGGGCCGGTTAGAAGAAAGAACCCGCAAGGGCGGAAAACCGCGCGGTAAATAGTCCTCCTCTTCGTCGTAATCATCACTCTTCCCGGCCAGACCACAGAGCGCAACACCCGCCGAAAAGAGGACTGCCGGGTCCTCGGCGCTCAGGTCCACCGCCGACTTGAAGTCCGCCAGAGCGTCCGTCCAGTCCCGGGAGCGTATATTGGAGCGCCCCTCCTCCAGCAGAGTGCATACGAGCTTCTCCGCGCGCTCCCGCAGAGCCTTCACCTCTTGCGGGTCGGCGTACCCCTCCAGTTGCGCCAGTATTGCGCTCACATCGGACAGGTTACACCTTTCCGCCAGACTCCAGTCGACTTTCAACTGGAGTGCCTCAATATCTCCGTCACAATCTCTCAGATACGTATCCAGTAATTCCAGGGCTTCCTTCGGCTTACCACACTTATACAGGTCCTTGATCTCGTCTAGCATAGCTTTTTGTTTCTCCTGGTTACGTTAAAAACAACTGTTTCAACTGATACGTGCGACGACGATATCCGGGCCACAATATTGTAAGAATGCCTGATTTTCCTCCTTATCTACCGGGCCTCTCCCGGCGCCAGTCTGGGAACTATCGGCGTGAAGACGGCCGTCACTATCTGGTGCAGCGGCATGCCTATCTTTCACAAAGTCGATAGGTAAGACGGCTCGAAGGTGAAGGCTCCGATTACGTTTAGGAATGCTTCCGAATAGAACGAAATACGAAATCTGTGACGCGGTACACCGGCACTGATAGGAAGCCCGGTGCCTCTTGAAGCGGTATTGAGTGTGGAGAGGCTGCGGGGCCTGAAACAGGTTTTCCGACAGCCGCTAGCAGTAAGTGTCCCTTTACAATACGACAGTATTATTTCAATGTCAAGACCCCGAATCTTAAAAAATCGAAAATGATGTAAAACCTGAGGGGGACTGGCGGTCGGTCGGGCCTGCCCCTCCCCCCGACCGGGCCAGGATCATACCGCCGGGCGACACACCGCCCGGCACAACAACGGAGGTGCGTCCCTCTTTCAGGACGCCTTGCCCCGCCAGCGGTTTACAGATATCCGGGATATCAGCCGGGCATTGTATCCACGCTCAGGAGAGGCAGATGAACGGTGAAAGTTGTACCCTCCCCGACGGCGCTGCGGACCTCAACTTTGCCATCAAAGCTCTCTATGAGATGTCTGGCTATGGACAGGCCCAATCCGGTGCCATGCGCCTCTATAGTGCGCGCATTCTGAGCGCGGAAGAATTCTTCGAACAGGTGCGGGAGGTCCTCCTCCGCAATCCCGATGCCGGTATCGCTGACCGTCAGATCAACCCAGGTTTCGTCCCAGCCCAGCGTGGCTGAGACATATCCGTGTTCCGGCGTGTACTTGATGGCGTTCCCAACCAGGTTGATCAGGATACGCCTCAGCCCTTCCTGATCGGCCCTGATCCAGAGGGCCGGCAGCAAATCGGCGTTTGTTTCCAGCGTGATCGATTTATCCACAGCCTGATCGCGGAGTGTGTCACAGGCATTCTTCAGATACAGCGTAAAATCCAGCAGCTCGACAGGCCGGGGCGCGGCATGCTGCTCTTTGCCCCGCGCCAGATCGAGCAGATCAGTGATCAGGTCCTGCAGCAGCCCCAGCCGCCGCTCCAGCCGGCTCAGCAATTCGGACTGCTGCTTCGTCAGCTCTCCCACATAACCCCGGCTGAGGCAGGTAGCCAGGCTCTGGGCGCCGGCTATCGGCGCGCGCAATTCGTGGGTGACCGTGCGCAGGAACCGCGCTTCGGCCTTATCCTTTTCCGTCAGCATCTGGAACTGGATGGCATTGCACAGGGCGATTCCCGTCTGGGCGGTCATGACAGTCAAGAAGGGGATATCGCGGCGGGAGAAGCGCCCCGGCGCTGTGCTATAGACGCGCAAGACGCCCAGGACATCCCCATCCGTGCCGGGAATCGCCATCACCAGGCCCGACAGGATGCCTTCCTGCAGCATTGAGTTCTTATACATCAGGCGCTGCTCATGCCGGACATCGTCGATAATCTGCGGGATGCCTCTGGCCGCCTGTCGATCGATCAGGCTGTCCGCCAGGTTGACATTCCCTTTATGGATATAGCTATCACTCAACCCGTAACCCGCCGCAAAGCGCAGAGTATTGCCATCCGGGGAGAGCAGGCGCACCACGCCGGCGGTGGCATTCAGCGCCCTGGTGCAACTTTCCAGAAGGCGCTGCAGGACTTCTTCGCTATCCAGAGTGGAGGTGATGAGCTGAGCTGCCTGGTACAGGGCGACAGCTTCCTGACGCTGGCGGCGCAGAGTCGTCGCCACGGCAATACCTACCACAAACAGCGTCAGAGTTGTCACGCTGAACGTGAGCAGCACTGTGACAATATAGCGGGCATCGCGATACAGGCCAAGCTCCCCCCACAGCCCCATATGGCGGAGCTGGCCCTGATATTCCAGCAGGGCAATAGAAGCCAGAATCCCGGCTGCGAGCGCGGCCAGCCCGAGCGCAGCCCGGCGCGACAGGATCAGCGCGGTGCCAAACAGATGCACTACATAGTAGATCAGGTAGGGGCTTTCTATACTGCCGGTCACATAGTATGAAACGCCCATCGCCAGCAGGTCGGCCAGGACTTGCAGATAGACGAACGGCCTGAGCAAGAACGCGGTGCGATAGAGGAGAAACCAGAGCGTGCCGTTGAGGAGGAAGTACAGGGCGCTAATTACAGCCAGTGTCAGGGGTTGCACGGCAGCGCCGAAATGGCTGACAAACAACTGGGCGGCCACAATCGCGGCCCCGGCAGCAGTCAGCCACCGCAAGCCAATTAACAGTCGGAAGTTGGCTTTTAGCTCATCATCGGAGATCGCGCCAGGATACGCCAGATGCTTCATATCCAGTGTCCTTGACCGGGCGGGCGAAGGCAGCAAGGCAGTGGAATGACAGGGCGAGATGATGATCCGCGGTGCAATTGCTGTTGTATACTTTGAGTATAGCACCTAATCCTCGCTCCACCGGGCAGAATATCAGGGCCTCCGGCGGGGTGAGCATCCCAGAAGATCGACTACGCCCGGTAGCGCAGCTTCCGCGCACTGTTAGTCTGTTGACCGGGGGTGCATGCAGGATGTGCACCAGACGTCAGGGGAATTCTTCAACAGGCCCGGCGCCGTCCATACGCCGCACAGGCTGTAAGACGCTGTATGGGCGCTGTGTCCGCCGCCCACGATCTAGCTGCGCTGTTTGCTCCGCTCTCAGCCTCCCGTCTTCCGCCCATCTGAACCGGTATCAACGAGAGTAAGCCGGGGACGTTGTTGCCAATACGCCTCCCTGCTATAGCAAATTTTCCCGCCGCCCGCACTCTGTACTAGTACATCCGAACCGTATTTTATAAACACAAATAAGAGAAATTCGGAGTGCAGTTATGAATGATCCGGCGAATGTCATGAGAATCCTTCTTGTAGACCCGAATATCCTGTTCCGCTGTGGTATTGCCAGGCTGCTGGACTCCCAGCAAGATTTTTGTGTGGTGGGCCAGACCGGCAATTATGCGGAGGTCTCTGAGCTGGTTGTCACGCTGCGGCCCGATGTAATCCTCATTGAAACAGAGCTGGACGGATGCGACGGCGTCGCCCTGGTCGGTCTGCTCCACCAGCGTTTCCCCTCGGTGGCGCTCGTCTTCCTGACGACGGAGGTCCGCTCTGATTTGCTGCTGGAATGTGTGATCGCCGGGGCCGCAGGGTATCTGCAAAAGAACATCACGCCCGACGAGCTGTTCGGACGGCTGCGCAGCCTGAACCATGGGGAAGCGGCTATTTCCCCCAGGACAGTGCGCATCCTGATGGATCGGCTGAGCACCAGCAGGTATCTGTTGCAGTTGTGCGGCACCCCGGACCCGATGCTCACCCCGCGTGAGTGGGAGATTCTGGGGCGGGTGGCCCGCGGGCTGACCAACAGGCAGATCGGCGAGGCGCTCCAGATCTCAGAGCACACAGTCCGCAACCATCTCTGCAATATTTACCAGAAGCTGCACCTGAACAACCGGCTGCAGGCCGCCGTATACAGCGTCATCCACGGGCTGGCCGACCTGGAAAGCATCGGCGATTCCTGAGGCTATAGTTCAATTATACTGGTACAGCCCTCCTATTAGCCCCGGCAAAGGGGTACGAGTGCAGTATAGACTGCGTTCTCCCCCGCCTGCTACAATGCAATTGACTGTTTGTTCTTTACTTCACAATCATCATCTCGCCCGACGATACGCTTCAGTGGAGTTTCGTCCGCTTTGGTTCAAATGAACCATAGCAACCGATTTCTCACCCTCACCGCATGAAGCCCCCTGATGGCGCAAGAAGGAGGTCTTCCTCTCTTGAACACAACGCGCCCCCCCACTTTCTTCGACCGTGTTGTGGCGGCGACACCACAGGGAGAGCTGCTCAGCCAGTGCCTGCAATGCGGCACCTGCGGCGGTTCGTGCCCCTCAGCAGCCGACATGGATCACACCCCGCGCGAACTGTTTGCGATGACGATGGCAGGTCTTGAAGATGAAGTTCTGGCGAGTAACACCCCGTGGTACTGTGTCTCCTGCTACGCCTGCACAGTGCGCTGCCCGCAACAAATTCCGATCACCGATTTGATGTACACCTTCAAGCAGATGGCGATTAGCTCCAGGCGGTTTGAGCACCGCGCCACCGCCGACTGGTCTGAATCCTTCATCGGATTCGTGGAACAGCGCGGCCGCAGCTTTGAGCTGGGGCTGGCGACTCGTTACCACCTGTTTCACCACCCGACACAGGTGGTCAAGATGGGCACGCTGGGCTGGAATATGCTTCGCCACAACCGGCTCACCTTTCGCCCCAGGAGTATCCGGAACATCGAGCAGCTACGGGCTATTCTCGAAAAAGCGAAGGCGATCGCCGAAAAGGAGGCCGTAGGGTGAATGCTCCATCATATACCTACTATCCGGGGTGTTCGTTGCAGCATCGATCGCACGCTTACGAAGTCTCCAACCGGGCCGTCGCCAGGGTGCTGGGCATCGAGCTGGCCGAACTGGATGACTGGAACTGTTGTGGAGCAACCGAGTATTTTTCTATCAATCGGCTGCCAGCCTACGCGCTGGTAGCGCGCAACCTGGCCCTGGCCGAACAGGCGGGCGCCAGGGAACTCGTCGTCCCATGCAGCGCCTGCTTCCTGAACCTGCACAAGACTGACGCTCATATGCGGCAGCATCCCCATCTTGAGCACAATATCAACCTGGCTCTTAAGGCGGGTGACCTGCACTACGACCCGGGCAGCGTGCGCGTCCGGCATCTGGTAGAAGTCATCATCAACGATATTGGCTTCGAGACGCTGAGCAAACTGGTGCGGAGGCCGCTCTACGGCCTCAAGCTGGCCGCCTACTACGGCTGCCTGATCGTCCGGCCGGATAATGCTCTGGATGATGTCGAACAGCCCATGCTGATGGACCGGATGATCGAGGCACTGGGGGCTGAAGCGGTGCACTTTTCCATGAAGACGGCCTGCTGCGGCGGCCACATGACCCAGATCAGCGAAACCACCGCCCTGGAGATGATTCATCGGCTGGTCAGGAACGCCTCCGTGAATGAGGCCGACGGCATGGTGACAATCTGTCCCATGTGCCAGCTCAACCTGGATGTGTATCAGGATCCAGCCAACCGGATGTTCGAGACCAGCTACACCATGCCCGTGCTGTTCTTCACCCAGTTAATCGGGCTGGCGCTGGGGCTATCCCCGGAAGAGCTGGGCTTCGGGCAGGAGTTCGTCAGCATCACGCCGCTTGTCGAGAAGATTCGCGACACCCCGCCCCCGCGCGCCAAGCCCGAACGGCGGCCCAGGCAGGCATTGCCCATGCCGGCCATGCCTCACTAGGAGAGAGCAATCCATGAGCGAACCTCGTGTAGGTATCTATGTCTGTCACTGCGGACACAATATCGCCGGGGCGGTGGATGTCGAGCATCTCTCCGAATGGGCGCTCAACCTGCCCCACGTCGTCGTGGCCCGCAACTATCAGTTCATGTGCGCGGGGACCGGCCAGGAGCTGATCGAAAACGATATCGGCGAATACGGTTTGACCCATATTGTGGTGGCATCCTGCTCGCCCCATATGCACGAAAAGACATTCCGCAATGCGTGCGAGCGGGCCGGCCTGAATGCTTACCTCTTCGAGATGGCGAACATTCGCGAGCACGCCTCCTGGGTGCATCCCAACAACCGCAGCGCGGCGACCTCCAAAGCCAAGGCCCTTGTCAGCGCTGCTGTCCACCGCGTGCTGAAACATCAGGCGCTGGAGCCGATGCGGGTTGACATTCTGCCGGCGACGCTGGTGGTTGGCGGAGGCATCGCCGGCATCCAGGCGGCGCTGGAGATCGCCGATGCCGGGTATCCGGTGTACCTGGTAGAGCGCGAGCCGAGCATCGGCGGCCATATGGCCCAGTTTGACAAAACCTTCCCCACGCTGGACTGCGCAGCCTGTATCCTGACCCCGAAGATGTTCGATGCCGGCGCCCATCCCAACATCACGCTGCTGACTTACGCCGAAGTCGAACAGGTCGAAGGGTATGTGGGGAACTTCCACGTCACCGTACGCAAGAAGGCGCGGATGATCCGCGAGGACCTCTGCACCGGCTGTGGCACATGCTGGGAGAAATGCCCGATCAAGGTTGTGGATACGGTATTCGAGGCGGGGCTTGGCTATCGCAAAGCGATCTACCGCCCCTTCCCCCAGGCCGTCCCCAAGTATCCGGTAGTTGATGCCCAGAACTGCACCTACTTCAGCACCGGAAAGTGCAAGGCTTGCGAACGATTCTGCCCGACCGGAGCGATCGACTTCGAGATGCAGGATGAAATCATCACGCTGGATGTGGGCAACATCATCCTGGCGACCGGCTACGACCTGTTCGACGCGCGGCGCATCCCGGAATACGGATACGGCCGCCTGCCGAATGTGTTCACCAGCCTGGAATTTGAGCGGCTGACCAACGCAGCCGGGCCAACCGGCGGCAAGATCACCCTGCGCGATGGCGAGACAGAGCCCCAGTCGGTGGCTATCATTCACTGCGTCGGCAGCCGCGACAAAGCTTACAACGAATACTGCTCAGCGATCTGCTGCATGTCTTCCCTCAAGTTCGCCCACCTCGCCAAAGAAAAGACCCACGCCGAAATCTACAACTTCTACATCGACATGCGGCCTATCGCCAAAGGGTATGAGGAGTTCTACCACCGTATCCTGGCGGAAGGCGTGCATTTCATCCGCGGGCGCGTGGCCGAAATCACTGACGAAGCCTACACCACGGAGGAACAGGGCAAGCTGGTTGTGGTGGCCGAAGACACGCTGATCGGACGCCAGCGGCGCATCCCGGTGGATATGGTGATTCTGGCCGCCGGGCTGGAGCCGCGCCGCGACTCGCAGAATGTCTCGCACATGTTCGGGGTGGGCTGCGGCGACTCGGGATTCTTCACGGAGCGCCATCCCAAGCTGGACCCGGTAGCAACGGTGACGGAAGGCATCTATATCGCCGGAGCCTGTCAGGGCCCCAAGGACATCCCGGATACCGTGGCACAGGGTGCGGCGGCAGCAGCCCGCGTGCTGGGCGTAATCTCCCAGAAGCAGGTTCAGTTGGAGCCGGTGCGCGCCAGCATTGACGAAAGTCGTTGTTCCGGCTGCCGCATCTGCAACAATCTATGCCCCTATAACGCCATTGAGTATCTCGCGGAGCTGGGAGTGTCGCGCGTCAACGGGGCGTTGTGCAAGGGCTGCGGCACATGCGTAGCCGCCTGTCCAAGCCAGGCGATCACCGGCGCGCACTTCACATTCGAGCAGATTATGGCCGAGATTGACGGCATCCTGATTGATGCCGGCGATTACGAGCCAAATCCTATAGAAATCCTGGCCTGAGACAGGAGACACGATGATGAGCGAAGCCGAGAAGTTCAACCCTGTGATTGTGGGGTTCCTGTGCAACTGGTGCTCGTATCGAGCAGCGGACCTGGCCGGCACCTCCCGCATGGGGTATCCCGCCACGCTGCGCGATATTCGCATCATGTGCACCGGGCGGCTGGATCCGACATTCGTCCTGCGGGCGTTACAGGGAGGGGCCGATGGTGTGCTGATCATGGGCTGTCACCCCGGCCAGTGCCACTATCAGGAAGGAAACTATAAAGCCATCCGGCGCTTCGCCCTCCTCAAGCGCGTGCTGCAGCAGCTTGGCCTGGAGGAGGAGCGCGTGCAGCTCCACTGGGCCTCGGCGGCGCAGGGCCTGCTGTTCGCCGAGACTGTCTCCCGGATGACCAGACAAATTCAGGCCCTCGGCCCGCTGGACTGGAAACACAACTGGCCCAACGAGGAGCCGTTTATGCTTCTGCAACCGTATCTTCATGAGGAGGTCGCCCATGGCCGATAAACCGAAGCTCGCTCTGTACTGGGCTTCTTCATGCGGCGGCTGCGAGATCGCTGTGCTGGGGCTGCATGAGAAGATTCTGGATGTCGCCGCAGCCTTTGACATCGTTTTCTGGCCGTGCGTGATCGATATAAAGTACGCCGATGTGGAAGCAATGGCGCCGGGCAGCATCGATGTCTGTCTGTTCAACGGCGCCATCCGCAACGACGAAAATGCGCGGATGGCCCATATACTGCGCGAAAAATCCAAAGTGCTCATCGCATTCGGCGCCTGTGCCTGCGGCGGCGCAATCCCCGGCCTGGCTAATTTCAGCAGCCGCGAGGAAATGTTCGAGTGGATCTACTTCCAGTCGCCCACGACTGAGAACGCCGCGCGGGTCTTTCCGCAGCGCCACACCAGAGTGGATGAGGGCGAGCTGGAATTACCCGCTTTCTGGAACACAGTCAAATCGCTCAGTCAGGTCGTCCCGGTTGATTACTACCTGCCCGGTTGCCCGCCGGAAGTTCAATCTATTGAGCTGGCGGTGCAGGCGCTGGTCACTGGCGAGCTGCCGCCTTCCGGGGCCGTCATCGGGTTGAACATCGCCGTGTGCGATGAGTGCCCACGCGAGCGCAAGGACAAGAAGATCAAACGTTTTTACCGGCCACAGGAGATCATCCCCAACCCCGACGAGTGTCTGCTTGACCAGGGGTTGTACTGCGCCGGGGTGGCGACGCGGGCGGGCTGCAACGCCCGCTGCCCGCAGGTCGGCATAGGATGTCGGGGATGCTACGGGCCGCTGGACGGCGTTTACGATCACGGCGCGCGCCTGCTCTCGGCGATTGCCTCGATTATTGACGCTGACACTGCCGAAGATGTTGAGGCAGTCCTGGAAACTCTCCCCGACCCGGCCGGTTACTTCTATCGCTACTACCTTCCCCAGTCTCTATTGCGCCGCAAGGCGCGTGAGAACGGGCAGAAGAAATCGGCCGCCGAGAAAAAGCCGGCGGCTGCCGTGGCGGATTAGCCTGGAGGGAGCGATGACACGCATTGCAATTGACCCAATCACCCGGCTGGAAGGCCATGGCAAGATTGAAATCTTCCTGGACGACGCCGGAGAAGTCGAAAACTGCTACTTCCAGGTGCCGGAACTGCGCGGCTTCGAGGTGTTCTGCCTGGGCCGGCCCGCCGAGGAGATGCCGCGCCTGACCAGCCGCATCTGCGGGGTATGCCCGGAGGCGCACCTTATGGCGGCGGCCAAAGCGCTGGATGCCCTGTATCATGTCGAGCCGCCCCCCGCAGCCAAAAAGCTGCGCGAATTGCTGTATTCCGCTTTCTTTGTCACCGATCACACCACGCACTTCTACGCGCTGGGTGGGCCTGATTTCGTAGTCGGGCCGGATGCTCCGGCGGCGGAACGCAATATCCTGGGCGTGATCGCCAAAGTCGGCCTGGAAATCGGCGGACAGGTGATCGCCGCCCGCAAGCGCAGTCACCATGTCATCGAGATGATTGGCGGGCGGGCCATCCATCCGGTGTCGGCCCTGCCCGGCGGCATGAGTCACCCCATCACCGAAGAACAGCGGCTGGAGATCATCGATCTCGCCCGCCAGAATGTGGAGTTCGGCCAGTTTTCGATTGACCTGTTCGGGCAGATGGTCCTCCAGAATCAGGAATATGTGGACCTGATCACCAGCCAGGCTTATACGCAGCGCACCTACTACATGGGGCTGGTAGACGCCAATAACCGCGTCAACTTCTACGACGGCGTGGTGCGCGTGGTAGACCCGATGGGCGTTGAGTTCGCCTCTTACATGCCGGATGAGTACACCCAGCATATCGCCGAGCATGTCGAACCCTGGACCTACCTCAAGTTCCCTTATCTCCGTAAGGTAGGGTGGAAAGGTTTCGTCGATGGCAAGGACAGCGGTGTATACTGTGCGACGCCGCTCTCCCGGCTGAACGCAGCCGATGGCATGGCGACGCCGCTCGCTCAGGCCGAGTACGAGCGCATGTACGAGACTCTGGGGGGCAAGCCGGTACATCACACCCTGGCCACGCACTGGGCGCGGCTGGTGGAATTGCTGTACGCCGCCGAGCGTATGCTGGAGCTAGCCGAGGACCCCGAAGTTGCCAGCCCGAATGTGCGCACGCTGCCCGACCGGAAGCCCACCGAAGGCGTGGGCATCGTGGAAGCCCCGCGCGGCACGTTGACCCACCACTACTTCACCGACGAAAAGGGCATCCTGGTGGAAGTCAACCTGATTGTGGGGACGACGAACAACCACGCGCCTATCTTCATGAGCATCAAACGCGCGGCGGAAGGGCTGATTCACAGGGGCATTGTGAACGATGGAATCCTGAACCGGATCGAAATGGCGTTCCGGTCCTACGATCCCTGTCTATCCTGTGCCACTCACTCGCTGCCCGGCCAGATGCCCCTGGAGGTGATCGTGCGCGACTGCACGGGCGCTATCACCCATCACCTGAGCCAGTATGTAGCGCCGGAACTGCTTGACCAGGAGGGATAAAGGCGCGCAGATGCGGCTTCGCACGCTGATCGTGGGGCTGGGCAACCCCATTCTTTCTGATGATGGCGTAGGATGGCGGATCGAATGCGCCCTGCGCCAGCAGCTCTCTGACGATCCATCCCCGGCGGTGGATCTACAGACAGTAGATTTCCTGCATATCTGCACCGGCGGGCTGGCCCTGGCCGAGCTGATGATCGGTTACGACCGCGTCATTGTTGCCGACGCGATCGTAACCGGTCAGGCGTCCCCGGGGACGGTGTACCACTTCAGGCTGGCTGACCTGCCCGGGACGCTCAACAGCTCGAACAGCCACGACACCAGCCTGCGTCTGGGGCTTCAGATGCTGCGCTCCTGTGGGGCGCATGTCCCCCGGGAGGGCGATGTGGATTTTATCGCGGTGGAAGCGCAGGATGTCTGGACATTTGGAGAGTCGTGTACGCCGGCGGTCGAGCAGGGTATCCCTGCCGCAGTAACGGCTGTCACGGAACTGCTCGCTGCCCCTCGCCAATCCGGCAGCGGCGGGCGCATCGACAATGGGCTGCAGAGGGGCAAGCGATGAAGGCCCGGGATAGCGCCGGCGCCGCTCAGGCCAGCGCCTTCAGCCGGGCCGTCACCCCGGCAAGCTCCTGAAACAGCGCGTAGCCGCGATCATATACAGGGCGGTGTTCCGATGCAGGCGCGAACAGGTCGCGGCAACTGCTCAGCCGCCTGAGCGTCTCGTAGCCATCGTCCATAGGGATGAGGCCCACCCCGAGTCCCGCCAGCAAAGCCGCGCCGTGCGCCGCGCTGGCGTCAGTTCTGGAAGTCGCCAGCGGCAGGCCGGTGATATCAGCGGTGATCTGGTTCCACAGGCGGCTCCTGGCCGGCCCTCCGGCAGCCCGCAGCTCGGATAACACGATCCCGGCGTCGGCCATGCGGGCCAGCGACTGGCGCAGGGCATACGCCGTCCCCTCCATCACTGCACGACACAGATCGCCCCGATCGGTGGTCGCCGTCATACCGAAGAATACGCCGCTTTTGCCCGCTGCCAGGGGCGCTTCCGGCGGCACGAGCAGGTAGGGGAGGAAGAGCACGCCCCGCGCGCCAGCCGGGGACTCCTCCGCCAGCCGGTTCATCTCGTCGTAACAGCCCTCCGGCGTTGCGCCGTAAAACAGGTGTGCCAGCCAGCGGTAGCTGCCGCCGGAGGCGACAACATCCTGCATATCATAGGACATGAACAGGTCCGGCAGGACGGCGCACGTGGTATAAAGCCGCGGATGGTAGCCGGGATCAGCCGTGCACGCGCTGATCAGATCGGTTGTGCCGCGCATGGTGACGGAATGTCCCGGCTCCAGTACGCCAACGGCCAGCGCGGAAAGTGTCGCGTCCTGCCCGCCCGCGACAACCGGCGTGCCGGCCGTCAGGCCGCTCTCGGCAGCGGCCCGGGCTGTCACCCGCCCGACCATTTCGTGAGGCGCGTACAGGCGGGGGAACCGGGCGCTGGTCAGGCCGACAGCGCTCAGGAAGTCCTGATTCCAGTCCAGCCTGGCCCGGTCAAAAGCCAGGTGATAGCCCCAGTCGGACGTATTGGCGGCGAAGCCCCCCGTAAGGCGAAACGACAGATAGCTGACTGTTGAGAGGAAGCAAGCGGTGCGGGCGTACAGGTCCGGGGCATTGTCGCGCAGCCACATCATGCGCGGCTCCGGCTGATCGTACAGCTCATTGCCGGTCACGAGGCCCAGCCCGTCGCCGAACAGGTTGCGGATATACGCATCCTGGACGGCGGCTCGCGTGTCCGTCCAGATCATGGCCCGGCTCAGCGGGGCGCCGGCGGCATCCACCGGCAGGCAGGCGCAGCCCTGGCCGCTGAGACTCAGACCGGCAATTTGCCGGGGGTCCACGCCAGTCTTATCCAGCACCCGGCGGATGGCTGTGCACGTCCCCATCCACCAGTCGTCAGCGTCCTGCTCCTTATGGTCCGGGCCGATTGCATAGGTCTGATGGTTGATCGAAGCCGCGCCCAGGGGCGCGCCTTCCACATTGATCAGGACTGCTTTGGCGCTAGAGGTGCCAACATCGAGGCCGAGCAGGAACGCCATAGTCCAGCCGCCTTAATCGCGGGTCGCCCGCCCTGTCACCGCACCGGCCCGGTCCGCCAGCGCATGTTGGCCGCGTACTCCCGGCCTACTTCGCGCATGGCTTCGTAGAGATCGCTGATCTCCGCATCGCTCCAGCTGTCATTGACAATGGGCATTGGCAGGGCCACCACATCCGGGGCGAAGATCTCCATCATCTCGCGGAAGCCCGCCAGCATTTCTCCGGCGCTTTCGCCGTTATCAAACATAACCTGGACCAGGCCGCGCCCCGCGAATGCTGACCGCAGCCGTTGAAACCACGGGCGCGTGTAGCGGAAGGAACAGTTGAGGCCGTTGATGGGCGGGGCGTGATCCAGGTAGCAATCGACAGCCGGGTGAGGGCCGCAGTTGTGCAGCAGGCCGCCTGGCCAGCGGGCATACAGGCGGGAATTGTAAGGCTTGCTGAACGTCTCGAACATCTCCGGGCTGAGCGTCGCGCAGACGTCATCGCTGACAAAGCCTTTGTGCCCTTCGGGCGCCCAGATCTGCCCCATATCCACGCAGGTCATGCGATCCAGCCCGCCGGCGGCCTCCACCCCCGCCGCATAGCCCCGGATTTGCACATCCGTCACCAGATCGAGCAAATGGTGCATGGCTTCCGGCTGATCGACGAACGCCAGATAAAACAGATTGGTCTCCACCAGATCGCGGCAGGTGTTGAGCGGCCCGCCCAGATCGAAGCCCGTCAGGCAGACCCATGACGGAAATCGTTCGGCGAACATCCGCTGCACGCGCAGATTGTCGGCCATCAGGCCGGCATCGTCCGTCGGCAACTTGAGGTTGTACACCTGATCCATATCGGTGATCAGCGGGTGACCGACGCCAGGAGCCTGGTCGGGGTCATCGCTCCACTCCACTGGCAGGCCGAACATCGTCGCCAGGGTCATGTAGCCGAACCAGACACGGGCATAGGGGAGGTAATCGTCAGGCAGCACCCGCAGGCTGCGCTCCAGGTTGGCCCGGTTGACCTGATACTGAAGCTCGTCGCTGTTGATAATGTCGCGACGGGTATAGCCGCTCCTGCCGCTGATCCGGATAAAGACGGGGATATGATCCACAGGCCGGCAGGCCCACACATCGCGCAGGCGCTGCCTGGCTGCTTCGATTCTGTCAGGGTCCGGCACAGGTAAGGAAGTCATATATGGCCCATTCTCAATGAGAGGTAGAGCGAACTTCACACCTCCGGGAACAGCTCCACCACGGACCCCAGAATCCCGGTTTCGCCCCCGCCGCCCAGCACAATCTCCACCCCCGGGATGACGCCATGCGTCAACCCGGCCACGATCCGGTAGTAGTCGCCCAGCAGCTCGTCAAAGCGCCGCCGGCAGGCTTCCAGCAGCACCGCGCCGGCTTCCGCAGTGCCGCCGGTCAGGGCCACTTTGTCGGGGTAGAAGATCAGGGCCAGGTTAGCCAGGGCGAAGCCGAGCCAGGCGCCAATCTGCTGAATCACGGCCACGGCCCGCTCATCGCTCCGCTCGCGGGCGGCCGTGATTACCTCCCGCGCTGAGGCTTCCCAGCCGAATCGCTCCCGCGCCAGCCGCTCGACGCCCGGCACGCCGCACAGCGCCTCAGCGGAGCCGCGCACGCCGTACACATCCACCGGGCCGCCCGGCTCCAGAATCAGTCGCCCGGTATCCCCGGCTGTGCCGTGCCCGAAGCGGAGCGGCTCACCGTTGATAATGACGCTGGCCCCCAGCCCCGTCCCGATCGCCAGGGTCATGAAGCGCTGCGCGCCCCGTCCGCACCCAAAGCGGTATTCGCCCAGCGAGTGCGCCGTCAGATCGTTGTTGATCACGACCGGCAGCCCGTAGCGCCCTTCCAGCATCCCCCGCATATCGAAGCCGCGCAGGGCCGGGGTGTTGTTGCAGGCAATCGGGCCGCGCCGCTCGTCGTCTATGGCCCCGTGCATGGAAACGCCGATGCCTTCGACAGGCCGGGCCGCCTCAGCCATCGCCTCATCGATGAGCGGCAGAAGCCGGTTGATGAAAGGCGCCGGATCATCCCCGCGCGCGTCGGTCGGCATCCGGCGGACTGCCGAAAGCTCCCCGCGCACACTCACAAGCCCCAGCTTGGTATTAGACCCGCCGATGTCGATGCCCAGCGCGAGCGAAAGCTGCTTCTGCATGGCGTCTCACCACCCGTACTGGTAGAAAATGCGGTCCCGATACTGGGCCAGCAGCCGGGCGTTGTAGGCGTCGCCGCCCTCAACATTGGCCGCCAGAAACACCGGCGGCGTGATGCCGCGGGAGAGCAGCTCCTCGATTGTCGCCGCCACCATCATCTGCAGGATAGCCGGGCTGGTGATCCCGGATACGGGGCAAAACTTCTGGGGCACACCTTCCGCCTCCAGGATGGCGTCGCCCTTCTCCGCTTTGTTATCCAGCACCACATCGGCGAACTCGAACATCTTCTTGCCAGAGGAATGGCGCGATTCGACCGCCCGCGTATAGGCCAGCCCGGTCACCGCGATGACCTTGATCCCCCGCGCTTTAGCCTCCATCGCCATCTCGACCGGGACGGCGTTCCGCCCGGAGACCGACACCAGAATCAGCACATCGCCGGCCCGGATCGGCGTGTGATCCAAAATGCCTTTGGCATACCCTTCCAGCCGCTCCAGCGTTGAGGACAGGCTGACCGGGTGGGTATCCAGAGCTTCCAGGCCGGGCGCAAAGATGGGGTTGATCAGCATCAGCCCGCCGGCCCGGATCAGGATATCCTGGAGGGTTGTTGACGAGTGGGTACAGCCGAAGGCGAACAGGCGCGCATCCCCGGCAATGGCATCGGCCAGGAGCAGGGCAGCCCGGTGGAGGTTTTCCTTCTCCTCCTCGGCAATCCGGCGCACCAGGCTGGCAACCTGCTCCGCGTACTGATCTACAAACGACGACATGAGCATCACTCCTGAGAAAAGCAAGCCAGCTAGCTGGCCTGATAGACGACGCGCCCGGCAACAATAGTTGTATGGACGTGGAGATTGGCGTCCAGCAGCGTGATATCGGCGTCCGCGCCAACCGCCAGCACTCCCTTCCTGCCGCTCAGCCCCATCGACTCGGCGGGGGTAGTGGTCGCCATCGGCAGCACTTCCTGAAGCGACATGCCGGTGAAGTCAATGGTATTCCGCACAGCGGCATCCATGGTCAGGGTGCTGCCGGCCAGGCTGCCGCTGGGGATGCGCACGATGCCGTCGCGCACGGTGGCTATCTGGCCGTCGCCGAGATCGTATTCGCCATCCGGCAGCCCGGCGGCGCGGATTGAGTCCGTGATCAGGATCACCCGCCCCACACCTTTGGCGCGGATCAGGAGTCTGACCATCGCCGGATGCACATGGATGCCATCGCAGATCACCTGCGCGTACAGCCGATCATCGGTCATGACCGCGCCCAGGGTCCCCGGTTCGCGGTGATGCAGCCCCAGCATCCCGTTATAAGTATGGGTGGCCTGGCGCAGCCCCCGGTTGGCCGCCTCCCGCATGATCTCGTAGCTGGCTCCACTGTGCCCGACTGCAAACTCGACCCCTTCGCGGGTGGCTTCTTCGATCAGCGCCATCGATCCCGCCCGCTCCGGCGCAATCGTGATCAGGCGCACCACCCGGCTTTCCAGCCAGTTGTGGTATTCCTCCGGATCAGGGTCGCGCATCTCCTCAACCTGCTGAGCGCCGCAATGAGCCGGATTGAGGTACGGGCCTTCCACATGGACGCCGAGATGCTGCGCACCGTCGTCGGGCCGGGTCGTCGTCATGACCGTCTCAATCGCTTTGAGGATGCTCCCCGGCGGGGCGCTGGTCGTCGTCACATAGTAAGAGGTGACGCCGTGCCGGGCGAAGAAACGCGCCATACCCCACACCGCTTCTGGTGTGCCATCCATCGAGTCGAATCCGTCGCCGCCGTGCACATGCACGTCGATGAAGCCGGGCACGACCCACAACCCGGCGGCATCAATAACCCGATCGCCGGCGACTGCAGCCGGCCGGCCCGCCGTGATGGAAGCAATCTTCCCGCCATCCAGAATCAGGCTGTGATCGGGCAGAGCGACCGACGGAGTCAGCAGCCGGCCGCCGACAATAACTGTGCGCATGGGTTAATTCCCTCCTTTCGGGACCTCGCTTACTTCACCGATCCCATCGTGATGCCGGAGATCATGCGCTCCGACAGGAGGATGAAGAGCAGGATGGTGGGCGCCATGACCAGCACCACGCCAGCGAACAACCCCGCCCAGTCGCCGGTATAGGTCATCGAATTCTTGAGCGAGTACAGGCCCAGCGAGAGCGGCCGCTGCACCGGGTCCTGGATGAAGATCAGGGCAAGCTGAAACTCATTCCACAGGCCGATGAAGTTGAAGATGGCGGCGGTCAGGATGCCGGGGGAGGCCAGCGGCAGCATCACGTGCCGGAACACCTGAAAGTCGTTACACCCGTCAATCACGGCGGAATCTTCCAGGTCGGCCGGCAACGTGGAGAAGAACCCGGTCAGGATAAACACCGTAAACGGGATCGACAGGCTGATATAGACGAGGATCAGCCCCTCCCTGGAATTGGTGAGGTTCATCCCGGCCAGCATGGCGAAGAGAGGGATGAACAGCAGAGGGAACGGGATGCCGATGCCGGCGATGTAAATTACGGTGAGCAGGTTTCTGCCCCTGAATTTCGCCCTGGCCAGGACATACGCTGCCGGGGCCGAAATCGCCAGAATCAGCAGCACCGCGATCCCGACGATGATCACGCTGTTCATGAAGTTTTCGCCCAGCTTGGCGCTGTCCCAGGCGCGCTGGTAATTCTCAAATTGCAGTTGGGTGGGCAAATTCCAGGGTTCGCGGAAGACTTCCCGGTTGGACTTCAGCGAGGCCAGCGCGACCCAGCCGATGGTAACAAGTGTGAACAGCGACCATGCGCCCAGGAAGATATATGCCGGCAGTTGCCTGATCCAGCGCCGGTCGCGGGCGCGACGGCGGGGCCTGGCGCTCTGCCTGACATCCACGGCTTGTTCTATCATGTGAACCTCCTGCCATGTCTCCGCGATCTAGTACTGAAGTTGTTCACGACGCATGAGCCGGCGCAGCACCAGCACGACCAGGATGACAACGAGCAGCAGCATGACGCCGATAGCGGTGGAATATCCCAGCCGATAGATCGGCTGCCGCTGGCCGAAGCCCAGGATATACATATATACTGCGGCGGTATAAGAGTTGACATTAGGCTCAAGGCCGGTGAACGAGAAGGGGAACTCGAAGATCTTGATGGCATGGATGCTCCACAGCACCATCCCGATAGTGAGCACATCCCACAACAGGGGGATCGTGATCTTGCGGAACATCTGGAACTGGCTGGCGCCATCCAGACGCGCCGCCTCATAGAAGTCTTCGGGTATCTTATCCACCCCGGCCAACAGCAGCACCAGGTAGAAACCGACCTCGATCCAGATGATGGCCACCAGCATCGACCAGAAGATCGTATCTGGTCCCAGCCAGGGGAATGCGGCCCACTGGGTGAGGCCGATCTTGCCGAGGAACGCGCCCAACAACCCGAACTGCGGAGTGTAGATATACCCCCACAGAGTGGTCAGGGCGATGATGGCGATGACGTTCGGGAGGAAGATGATGGCGCGGAAGAGCTTGCGCCCCCGGATGCCTGACGAAATCATCATCGTCATGACGAAGGCCAGGCCAAATATTATGACCCCGCCCGCCAGTAGAATCGTGACAGTGTTGCCCATACTGAGCCAGAACAGCCGGTCCGAGAACAGCTCGACATAATTCTGGATGCCGACGAAGTTCATATCAGTGCCGAAGCCGCGCCAGTCGTACAGACTGTAGCGGAAGGCGCTGAATGTAGGGACCAGGAAGAAGAAGAAATAGAGGGCGCTGGCGGGCAACAAAAAAAGCGCAATCAGTTGTTTGGAAATTCTCATATGCCCCCCACTGGTCGGGATTTGTGGGGGCAAGGCGCCTTGCCCCCACATGCATATTGGCGTGAGAAACGAGAAATGCCTACTCCTGAGAGGCCCAGTACTCGGCAGACTGGGTCGCCATATGCTCGCTGAATTCTTCAGGGGTGATCTTGCCCTGCCATAGATCGGCGTAGTTAATCCACAGGACGGTGGTCAGGAACTCTGGATATCTGGCGTATACCCCGTCCACATCCGGGAACACCGACTCCGCATTCATGGCTGCCTCTTCGGCGTCGGTAATCGCCTCCGACCACGGCACGCCGATACGAGTTACCCCGACAAGCGCCTGATCAGCCATCAACTGCTGATTTTCTTTGGTCATGATGAAGCGCAGGAATTCGGCAGCTTCATCAGGATGGGCGGTATCTTTGACGATCATAAAGGCCAGCAGCAGGGCCTGAGTATCGGCGACCGACCCTTCGCCACCCTCTACCGCCGGGAAGTTAAATCCACCCCATACCCACCCCGGATCGACTTGCAGGGATAGCTCAATCGGCAGCCAGGACCCGACCAGCGACTGAGCGGCCTGGCCGAACGCCAGCGTATTCTGGCCCTGCGGCCACACATAGCCGACCGTCACAGCGGGGATATCGCCGCGGTCCCACAGCTCGCGCAGCATCCGCGAGCTTTCCAGATAGGCCGGATCGCGCCACATCTCGCCGGTATGATCTTCCACTGTCTGCAGCAGGAAGCCGGGGCCTTTCAGCCGGGCGATCATATTGGCCAGGTAGAAGGTGGAGTAACCCGGCTCATTGCCTTCCGCCGCGATCGGGGCATAGCCAGCTTCGCGCAGCTTGTCGTTGTTGGCCAGGAATTCGTCCCAGGTCAGGGGCACTTCGATACCGACTTCCTCAAAGACGCGCTTGTCATACCAGAACTGGACCGTATTGTAGATGTAAGGCAGCAGGTAGGTTTCGCCATCCATGGCGAACAGCTCCAGCGTGCCGGGCAGGAATACGTCCCGGAGCGGCACATCTTCGTCCAGGGCGGGCATATCCAGGTAAGCATTCAGCGGCAGGCCGAAGCCCTCCTGCATCAGGCCGCCAGCGATCTGGTCGGCATCCTGATCGACGATGTCGATAACCGTGCCACCAGCCAGCGCTGTGCGGACCAGAGTCTGATTCTGGCGGCCATTCCAGACAGCATTGATCGTGACATTGGGATGCGCCGCCTCAAACTCATCAATCCACTGCTGAATGACCAGGGCCTGGCCCTCACTCTCATTCCACATGGACCAGAATACCAGCTCAACCGGCTTATCCTGAGCGGCCACAGGTCCCAGCGTCACGGCTACGAGCACCAGAAGTAGGGCGAAGCTGACCAGTTTTTGCGTTTTGAACATTCTTTGGCTCCTTTATTCAGCACAACGAACTTCGGTGGGTGCAAGGGGCGAAACGAAGGTTAGCTTATCGATCAAGTCCTCCCTTCTTCGATTGGACAGCGGGGGTCGCCGCAAAGTCGGCTTTGTGGGATCGTTGAGCTGCCTAAAACGACTGTGGATCGAGCGTAATCACGGCGTGCAGATTCGCCGGTTGATCAGGGTCCTGAGAGTTGAAGATGGCCCGGTAATATGCCATTAGCTGCAGGGCAGGAAGATAAGCGATCAGGCGGGCGTAAAGCGGCAGCCCGGTTCGCAGCGCGACCGTTTCACTGAAAGCGGCCAACTGCGAGTCCGGCTCCTCGGCGATCGCCAGAACCCGCGCGCCGCGCTCGCTCATTTCGCGCAGGACGGCAGCTTCATGGGGATAGGCCGAATCCGAGAGCAGCCCGGTCACCAGCGTGCGCTCGTTGACCATGGACATCGGGCCGTGCCGGAACTCCAGCATATGGTAGGCTTCGCTGTACGAAAGCGACATCTCCTTCATCTTGAGCATCGCCTCGCAGGCCAGGCCGTACAGGGCGTTTGACCCCAGGAAGAAAAAGCGTTCGATGCGCGGGTCTTCGCCCAGCTTCTGGGCCAGCGGCCCGTAATCGCGCAGCAGACGCCCGGCGACTGCCGGCAGCTCCGATAGATCGTGGGGCCGCCCGGCGAACAGGCCAGCCAGCGCCTGCACGACGATCGCCATGCTGCTAAAGGAGCGAGTCTGGGCCACGCTCTGTTCGCGCGCCGAATCGATAGCGACCACTTCGTCAGCGGCCCGGGCCAGCCGGCTCTCGCTGGTGTTGGTCACAACCAGCACCTTGCCCTTATAGCGCCGGCGGAACAGATCGACAGCGGCGATCGTCTCTGTAGTTTCACCGGAACGGGAAACGGCGATCAGCAGGGTGTTGGCACTGGCATCGAAACAGGATTCGGGGAAGAGGGTGAGTTCTGAGCCTGGAAAAGCGCGGGCGGGGATGCCGGCCTGGCTTTGCAGGAGGACGGCCCCCAGATGGGCGAGATAAAACGTGGAACCGCAGCCGGTGAAGATGACCTGGGCAAAACGCTGTTCCTGCCAGAAACGGGTGAGGGTATCCGCTTTCGCCCCGGCTGCGGCCAGGGCGTCAGGCCAGATCTGAGGCTGGCTCAGAATCTCGGCCAATGTGTGTTTGCCACGACTATCCATCAAATCAAGTCCCCCCTATGGAAAGAGATTCAGCGCCGACAAGGTGAACATATGTGATTGTTTATGATTGTATATGACTATCCTAAGGGAAATTTCGCCGGGCGTCAACCGGTTTTCCGCGGGACAGTCACAAATCCCACCTGGCAGAGAGCCGGCCGTCACTCCCTGAAGAGATCGATCGTGTTGAACAGATGGAACGCCACCACATAACGGTCGATAGCCGCGGCGATCCACTCCACCACGTAACGATGTGGATCGGCCATAATCGGGCGCAAATTGTCGTAGAGGCGGGCGCGGGCGGCGACCACCTCCGGCGCGGTCCAGACATAGCGCGCACCGGTCTTGAGCATCCACTCCTGCCGGGCGGGGGATAGCTCGCGCAGGGCTAACCCCTGCTCTTCCGGTTGGAGCCACTTCTGCCAGCGGTTGGAGGCGTCAACTGCCCCGGTCAGGTGATCGAAGAAACGGGACGGGGATATGGCCGCCGGATCGAGCCGAACCAGATCGGCTTCGCGGCGGGTCAGCGCCTGGAGCGCCTCAAACTCGGCGGCGGTGAATTCGGGGCCGACATTGGCTCCGCCCATCCCGGCCGCGCTGTAGTCGCCGGGGTTATCGACCCAGTCGGAGTAATGTCCCTTAACCAGCGCCCTGTACGGCGCGACAAGGGGGTACAGATGCTCCGCCGCGTTACGATCGAAGAAAGTGGTATGCAGGTCGGTGCCCACCTGCGCCACCACAAACGCGGGCGCCGCGTCCTCCAGATGACGGGCCGCAAGACCGGCGTAGAGCTGCCGCAAAAACTCCCGGAAGTTGCTCAGGTCAACTAGCCCGCCGTGGACTTCCTCGGTGCCCACTTCATAGGAGATCGGCGGCAGGCCCAGGCGGATGCGCTCTGCCTCGGCGTGCTCGATCAGGTCCAGACTGCGCTCCACCACCAGCGCGACCGGCAGCGGGCCGTCTATAGTGCGGTCAACAGTGGGGTCGATGTGCAGAAGCTGATAGCCAGCCTCAAGCATGGCCGTGATGGATCGCTTCACCGCGCTGAAGGTCTCCTCAAATGACAGGCGCTGGAGGGTGTGAAGGTCTTTGAGCCAGGGGCCGCCGTGATCGAGGCAGGGGAACAGCATGGCGCGATCGGCGTGATACTGGGCGGCGAATTTGTCCAGCTTGCCGACGAACTCGGCGGGCGTCCAGCCAGTGTAGCCGCCGTCGAGGTCCACCTGGTTGAGCGTCGCAGCAAAGAGCATCGGGCTGGCGTTATCGGCAGCGACGCGCACCGCTGCCTCCAGCACAGCCTCGGAGTTAGGGCAAACAGCCAGCAGGCATATCTGAAGCTGACGCTTCTCGCGCAGGTCGATTATGCGCTCGATCATCGTCTTGATGCGCATCCCCCTCCCACCTTTCTGCAAACCGAGAGGCGTACCCCCCCGCCAGTCAGTGATGAAGGCGGCTGTCCTGGCGAGAAACCGCCGGCGATTGAAACGCTATTCTTATTGTAGCAAAAAGTCACAAATGGTCAAAGAATTGCAGAAACAATCAAACTGCCCTATACTGAAGCATGAACACAGTCGGAGGTAACGCCATGACAATTCCCCTGGAACCGGGCCGGTTTCGAGGCATCAAGGCGGCCAGCACATCCAGCCATGCCTTCGCCATCCTGGCCTTCGATCAGCGCAACAATTACCGCCGTCTTCTCCCCGCCGGGTCCACCTTTCAGGATGCCGCCGCTATCAAACGCGAAACAGCCGTCGCACTCTCCCCTTACGCCAGCGCCGTGCTGCTCGATGCGACCTACGGGCTGGATGCCGCCATGCACATGTCCGGGCACTGCGGCCTGATCATGGCGCTGGAAGAGAGCGGCTACAGTGGCGATGATACGTATCGGCGCACGGAATTTGATCCCGACTGGACCGTTGCCAAAGTGAAGAGCGTTGGCGCGGTGGCGGTCAAACTGCTCATCTATTACCATCCCGATTCCGGGGCGCTCGCCGACGAAATGGATGCCCTGGTGCGCAGCGTGGCCGCGGAATGCCACCGACAGGATATACCGCTGTTCCTGGAACCGCTCTCCTACAGTATGGATGCCGCTGTCCCGCGCTCCAGCGCCGCTTTCGCCGCGCAACGCCCGCGCCTGGTGCGGGAGACGGCTGCGCGGCTGAGCCGGCTGGGCGCTGACGTACTGAAGCTGGAATTCCCGGTTGACGCGCACTTCAACACCGATCCCGGCGACTGGGCGGAGGCGTGCGCCGCTGTGAGCGCGGCCAGCGCCGTCCCCTGGGCCTTGCTGAGCGCGGGCGTTGATTTCGAAGTTTTCGAGGAGCAGGTTCGCGTGGCCTGCCAGCAGGGGGCCAGCGGATTCATCGGCGGGCGGGCTATCTGGAAGGAATGTGTGACCATGGCTGCGCCGGAACGTCAGAAGTTTCTCGCCGGCAGGGCGACCGAGCGGCTCCAGCGGCTGATCGCGATCGCCGACCAGACAGCCCGTCCATGGACCGACTTTTATACGCCCCGCACCTTCACCGAGACCTGGTACGTAGATTATCAGCAGACCGGAGACTGCGCCGGGTAACCGCGCATCCTGCGAAACACCGCTGCTGGCATTAGCGCCAGTCGATGAGGGCCTATGACAGCCTTTCTTAAAGAAGAGCGAATCCGGATCACGCTGGAGACTCTGCGCGAACGGGGGAAGGTGACCGTCCCTGAGCTGAGCAGCCTCTTCGGCGTGAGCGAGATCACAATCCGCCGCGATTTGAACGAGCTGGCCGGGCGCGGGCTGGTGCGGCGAGCGCATGGCGGGGCCGTCTACCGCGTTGAAAGTCCGCCAGAGCCGTCAGTCATCCAGCGCATGCAGGAAAACCGCCCTTACAAACAGCGGATCGCGCACGCCGCCGCCAGGCTGATTAACAATGACGAAACTATCTTCCTCGGTTCCGGCTCAACGACGATGTATATCGCGCAGCGGCTCGTCGATCGCAAGGGCCTGACGGTGGTCACCAATTCGATCCCCGTAGCTTCGGAGATAGCAACCACCGACGATATCACCGTGATTGTCCTGGGCGGCCTGCTGCGCCCGTCGGAGATGTCCATGATCGGGCATATCACTGAAGTATCATTGCGAGAAGTGCGGCTGGACAAGGTGATTATCGGGATGCGCGCCATCAGCATCAAAGATGGCCTGACCAACGACTACCTGCCCGAAGTCATGATGGACCGGGCGATTCTACACATGGCCTCAGAGGTCATCCTGGTGGCGGACTGCACCAAGCTGGGCAAGACCGCGTCCGCCTTCGTGGCTCCTATCGACCGCATCACCCATCTGATCACCAATCAGGAGGCCGATCCGGAGATTCTGGCCAGCATCCGCGCGCTGGGAGTTGACGTGCTCGCCGTCTAGCGCCTCAGGTCGCGCTATCCCCCGGCGCGGGCGTCTCGATACCCAGCAGATCGATCACAGCGCCGAGGAGGGCCGTCTCGCTGCCCTGCCCGCCCAGCACAATCTCCACTTCGCGAAAGTGTCCGCGCGTGTTGCGGGCGATATCTTCAAAGAACGGGCCAACAAGCCGGCTGAACTCGGCGCGGCAGGCGGCCAGTAGCGCCTCGCCCGCCGCCGCCGTGCCGCCGGTCAGAGCGATCCGGTGGGGGTAGAAGATTACGCTGAGCGAGGCCAGAGTCTGCCCCAGATAGGTCCCGATCTGGGCGATGATCTCAGCCGCGATCGGGTCGCCCCCGGCGCGCGCCGCGGCGATCACGTCATGGGCCGGGACGGCCCGCCCGTAACGCGCCGCGGCCAGCCGCTCGATACCCGGCACGCCGCACAATCCCTCCGCCGACCCGGTTATCCCGTTGCTGTCCGGGAGGCCGCGCGGGTCGAGGATGATCAGGCCGGTGTTGCCGGAATTGCCGCCGTCAATGATCAGCGGCTTACCATCTACAATCACTCCCGCCCCCAGGCCGGTGCCGATCGCCAGACACATGAAGCGCCCCACGCCGCGCCCGGTCCCGAAGTAGAACTCCCCCAGGCTGTGCGCGATGAGATCGTTGTAGAGGTCAACCGGCAGCCCGTAGCGCCCTTCCAGCGCGCCGCGCATATCGAAGTTGCGCAGGGCGGGCGTATTGCCGGCGATGATCGGCCCGCGGCGCTCCCGATCCACCTCGCCGTGCATGGACACACCGATGCCGGCAACATCCGGCGCGGATGCCAGCACAGCGTCAAGGCAGCGGAACAGGCGATCAAGGAAAGGGCCGGGGTCGGTGCCGCGCGCATCCGTCGGGATGCGCTGGAACGATGACACCGCGCCGCGCACATCAACAAGCCCCAGTTTGGTATTCGTGCCGCCAATATCGATCCCCAGCGCGACTCGTGTCCTGGACATGTCCTCTCCCTCCGCTGGCAGCGGCGGCTCTACTGGCCCGGCCGGTCCGGGTTGCGCCCCCGCGCCATAGCCTGATGGTAGATGAATAACTGGAGGACCGGGAGGGTCAGGATAGCCCGCGCCTCCATTGGCAGCCCCGACGCCAGCCGGATTTCGTCAGTCCGGTCGGCGACCAGCCCCCCCGCTTCGCTGACGATCAGGAGCCGGGCGCCCCGCTCACGCGCGTCCTGCGCCGCCCTGATTTCCTCCTGCTGGAGCGCCTCGGAGAGCAGCAGGACGACCATCGTCCGCGGAGTGACAACATAGCGCGGGCCGTGCAGATATTCCAGAGTATGAAAGGCCATGGCCGGCAGGAGCGTGGTTTCCAGCGCCTTGAGCATGGCCTCACAGGCCAGCCCGTAAAGCGCCCCCGACCCCAGGAACATAAACTGCTCAATCGACAGGTCGCCCCCCAGACGCTGCGCCAGCGGCGTGTATTCGGCCAGCAGCCGTGCGGCCAGCGGCGGAAGCCCGGCCAGCAGGGCCGCGGCATCCCGCCCGGCGAAGGTCAGCGCCAGCGCCTGAAGCAGGAGCGTCATGCTGCTGAATGATCGCGTCTGCGCCCGGCTTTCTTCCCGCGCCGAATCGACCGCCAGGGCCAGGTCAGCTTCCTCCGCCAGTGGGCTGTCGCTGTGGCAGGTGACCGCCAGCGACACCCCCTGAGCGTGCTTCCTGAACAGGCGGGCGGCCTCCACAGTCTCGCGGGTGGTCCCCGACCGGGAAACAGTGATGAGCAGGGTCCTGCGCTGTGGCGAAAAATGCACCCGGGGGAAAAGCATCAGATCCGACGCCGGGAACGCCCGGGCCGGGATACCTGTCTGCTCCTGGATCAGCGTCGCACCGACCAGCGCGGCGTAACAGGTCGAGCCGCATCCGGTCAGGAACACCTGCTCAAAGCCGCCCTGGCTCCAGAGCGCGCCGAGGGCAGCTTCATGAGCGCGAAAAACCGCCAGCGCATCAGCCCAGACATCCGGCTGGCTCAGAATTTCCGCGTGGGTGAATGTCCCTCTGGTCATATCCTCCCCTCCTGGCGCGGGCCGTGCGCTGTTCGCTGCCGCCCCAATAGTACCCTGTCCGGAGGCGGCCTGACCAGCGATCTCCCCGGCGGGCGGCTCCAGCGATAGGTATATCGAAGCGAGTGGAAATTCAGACGGCGCTGGCGGTTACCTTTGAACCGGGACATCGCGTTCGGATGATTCGGCGCCCGGAATGGCGCGCGATCTCAGCGTTGCTAACAGGTAAAGAATTCCGCTCTGTAGATGCAACCAGAGTGGAGCAGCGCCCACCAGTATCATAGCCCGCCCCTTTTTGCAATTTGTACTACAATGATGCAAGGGTTAACCCAAAGTTGCGTTTTTCTAACGCTTGCGCTTTTAACACCTGTTTGCTATAGTCGGAACAAATCAAGATTAGCCTCCTTTATGTAAATTAAGATGTAATCTGTCGAGAATACCGTAAGCGATCGCCTCCGGACATTCATGCTTGCCTGAAAGCTGGACTCTGGAAGCGAACACAGGGGGGCTGGCTGCAGGGGGGCACAGCCGGAGCTTGTGCGCAGCACCACGGCCATCCACACCTGAATAGACTCGTCGCTCGTCAGGAAGTTTTACACACTATCTACCGGATTATCGTTCGTTCTCAACCGTATGAGGAGGGAGACATGGCTGCCAGACACAGATTTATCCGATTAACCCTTGTCCTGATCATTGTCATGGTGGGGCTGTTCCAGCCCGACGGGCGTGCTTATGCGCTCGCACCAGAATTGAACAAGAGCTTCTCCCCAACGACTATCAACCCCGGCGAAAAATCAACCATTACTGTCCAGCTCTTCAACCCGAATCCGGGGCAGGACATGACCAACGTCACCTTCAGCGACACCCTGCCAGCCGGGATGTTCATCGCTGACCCTCTGGCCGTTACTAACACCTGCGGCGGGAGCGTCACCGCGGTCGCGGGAGGAGGCTCCTTCTCCCTGTCCGGCGGGACGATACCCGGCCAGGTCGGCGCAACGCCAGGCATGTGCGCGATGACGATCGAGATCACGACCACGGTGCAGGGCAACCTGATCAACACCATCCCCGCCGGCAACCTGACCGGTTCGCTCCCTGGCGGCATCACAGAGACGAACACGACGCCGGCCAGCGCCACCCTGACCGTGCGGAACATCGCCCAGCTTTCGCTGGTGAAGCTGATGAACCCCAACACGTTCTATTCCGGCGCCACTTCACGTCTGACGCTCCGCATCACAAACAACGATAATACGGTGACGCTGACCAACGTCGCGCTGACGGATGACTTCCCGCCCGAGCTCTCGATTTATACAACGCCCGGTGTGGCGACTTCGAACTGCGGGTCGCCGACCGTGATCGCCACGCCGGGGGCGACGCAGGTCGCTATCTCCGGGGCGACCATCGCGCCGCGCCAGCAATGCGATGTGACGCTGACGGTAACGCAGACAGCCACCGGGTCCTACACCAACACAATCCCGGCGGGCAGCGTGACCAGTAATCAGGGGGTGACTAACCAGGACGCCTACATCAATTATTCGGTACAGGCCAATGTCCTGAATATCACCAAGAACTTTGCGCCGACACCGGTTATGATCGGCGAGACAAGCGTCCTGACCATCACGGTGGCCAATCCTAACCCGGTTGTGCCAGCCACCGGCGTCAGCATTACCGATAACCTGCCAGCCGGTATTACAGTAGCCAATCCGGCAGGTATCAGCTCCTCCTGCCCCGGCCTCACGCTGGCGGCAAATCCGGGCGATACCAGCCTCCCGATTACTGGCTCGGTGTCCGCGGGCACCACCTGCACCGTGAGAGTCAATGTGACTTCAACGGTGGCGAACGTCTATGTCAATGAGATTCCGCCGGGCAA
>WBZO01001901.1_pt1 | contig 29847 bp, 25 predicted proteins | sample 5204261 | NCBI WGS metagenome assembly WBZO01 (sample SAMN12412400, study PRJNA552823) | activated sludge metagenome | isolation source: activated sludge from anammox sidestream of wastewater treatment plant... | place: USA: North Carolina | collected 2017-09
GGTGAAAGCGGTCACCAGGCACAAGTTCGCCATCAAAAAGAACGAGCGGTGGTGCATTCAGGTGGTGCTTGATGTCTGATGGCTCTATGTCTGATGATGTTCTATGTGTGATAATTGTGGACGTGTGATATATGGAAATTGAGAAGATCGATGATAACATCTACGAGGTGCCAATCGGCTACCGGCCGGGAATGCGGGTGCCGGGCAGGATATTCGTCTCAGCCGCCCTGCGGGAGATGGTCGAGCCGGGGACGGTCGACCAGGTGGCCAATGTCGCCACCCTTCCCGGAATCGTCGGACACTCCATGGCCATGCCCGATGCCCACCTGGGCTACGGCTTTCCCATCGGCGGGGTGGCCGCCTTCAAAGAGCAGGGTGGGATCATCAGTCCCGGCGGGGTGGGCTTTGACATCAACTGCGGGGTGCGCCTGCTCCGCTCGGACCTGCAGGCCAGGGACGTGCAGCCGCTCATCAACACCCTCCTCGATGCCCTCTTTCAGGCGGTGCCCTCGGGCCTGGGATCCACAGGCAGGCTTCATGCCACCGATCGGCAATTGACCGAATCCTTTCTCCGGGGAGCGGAGTGGGCAGTAGAGGAGGGCTATGGAGTGGAGTCGGACCTGGATTTCTGCGAGGAGAATGGCTCCATGCCCGGAGCGGACCCCTCCCAGGTGGGGGTCAAAGCGAGAAAACGGGGCCGCCCCCAGCTTGGTACCCTGGGCAGCGGCAACCACTTCCTGGAGATTCAGAGGGTCGAGGAGATCTATAACCCGGAGATTGCAAAAAGGTTCGGCCTTTTCAAGGGCCAGATCACAGTGATGATCCACTGCGGCTCACGGGGGGCGGGCCACCAGATCTGCACCGATCACCTGGACGTCCTGTCCAAAGCGGTGAGAAAGTACAATATCGACATCCCTGATAAGCAGCTGGCCTGCGCTCCTCTGGGCACTCCCGAGGCAGATCACTACTTCGGGGCCATGGTCTGCGCCGCCAACTATGCCTGGGCCAACCGGCATATCATCGCCCACTGGACGAGGGAGGTCTTCGACCGCTACTTCCCCGGCTCCCAGCTGCAGCTGCTCTACGATGTGGCCCATAACGTGGCCAAGATCGAGGAGCATCGGGTGGAGGGCAAGAAGGAGAGGCTCTATGTCCACCGCAAGGGGGCCACTCGGGCCTTCGGTCCCTCAAGAACGGAGATTCCCGCTGCTTATGAGGGCCTGGGCCAGCCGGTGCTGATACCGGGGAGCATGGGCACGGCCTCATACGTTCTCTGCGGCCAGGACAAGGCCCTTGATCTGACCTTCGGCTCCGCCTGCCACGGCTCAGGCCGGGTGATGAGCAGAAGCCAGGCCCTGAGGCAGTTCACAGGCAAAGAGGTGAAGGCCGCCCTCAACCGGGACGGAATCGCCGTTCGCTCCACCTCCCCTGGAATGCTGGCAGAGGAAGCTCCCCAGGTCTACAAACCCTCTGGCGATGTGGTGGATGTGGTGCACAACTTGGGCATAGCCACCAGGGTAGCCAGGCTGGTTCCCCTGGGGGTCTCAAAAGGATAGCTCCCATGAACCTGAGAGTGGTTTTGGTCGAGCCCCTCTATGAGGGCAATGTGGGCTCTGTGGCCCGGGCGATGAAGAACTTCGGCTTTCATGACCTGGCCCTGGTCAACCCCTGCAAGATCGAGGACTATGGTTGTGCCATGGCCTCTCATGCCCGGGACGTTCTGCAGATGTCCCGGAGCTTCTCAACTCTGGCCGAGGCCCTGGAGGGGGCGAACCTGGTGGTGGGCACAACCGGCAAGAGGCTGGAGCATGAGCAGCACCACCTGCGGCTGCACCTAAGGGTGCCCTGCCTGACCCCAGCCGGTCTGGCGGAAAAGCTCCGGGATAAGGAGGGGATGGTAGCCCTGCTCCTGGGGAGAGAGGACTGCGGCCTGAACAGCGATGAGATCTCCCTGTGCGATATGATCGTCTCCATTCCCACCTCCGAGGAGTACCCGGTGATGAACCTCTCCCACTCGGCAGCGATTCTGTTCTATGAGCTCTCCGGGATTGGAAGCAATAGCTCGAGCAGTGTCCAGATGGCCAGAAAAGAGACGTTGAATCTGTTGCAGGAGAGGGCGGGAGATCTTCTTGCGGATATCGCATATCCCGAGCATAAGGAGGACTATACCCTGCTTATGCTGCGGCGGATCTTCGGTCGGGCGGAGCTGACGGAGAGAGAGGCTCGAGCGCTTCTGGGGATCATAAAAAGGATCCGCTGGAGGATAAGCCATGGCCAGAAGGGCTCAGATCGAGATTGAAAAAAATAATTCTGGCCGGCTGAAAAAAGGTTGCCAGAAAAAAAGTTGATCTCTCCTTTTTTTTTATTCCAACGCCTCCGCCTTATTGTTGCTTGCCATAATCAGGCGCCGGGCGGCATACAGAAGGGCAGCGAAGCCCAGGCTCATGGATACAATGGACACCAGGCCGCCCAGGTAGGGGATGAGGAATAGAAGATTGAGGATGACAAATCCAATGGTAAAGCATACCAGATCCCCCTGTTTCAGCTTGCCCTGCAGGCAGATCCACCGGCCCAGGCTATAGGCCACAAATGTCCCGCTGAGCATCAGGCCGACGATCACGAGGAACGTAGATACCACTGCTATCGGCAGGCCCACCACGGTGATGGCCACCAGCAAGAGAGCGATGAATGAGGCGATGATGATGATGAATCCCAGTACGGTCCTGAGCAGGGTGGAGGTGCGAATCTCCTCGTCCACAGTCCGGAAGATGACGGGAATATGCTTTACCAGGATCAGTCCCAGGATGAAGTATCCGATGATGCTTATCAGGCTGAAGAGATCAAAGCCGCCCCATTTATCCTCTCTTGGCGGGGCCTTATCCTCTGTCCTCTCCGTCTGATAGAAGTCGACCTTGCCTGCCGAGCCGGTGTTGTTGAAGTCGCTCGCATAAACGGTCATTGTGCCATTGATCCGGCCGGAGTTCACCGCATTGCCGGCGCTGATGAGGGCATCTCTGCCCACTGTCCTGCCCGGAAGTATGCTCACCTGGCCTCCTGCTGCCACCAGATTGGTGCCGACATCTCCTCTCAAATCGATGGTACCCCCGACAGCCACCACCTTTCCACCCACATCGGAGTTCACATAGACCTGGCCGCCAGCAGCAATGACGTCTCCCTTTACTGGCGCGTTGATGTTCACTGTGCCTCCGGCGACTACAGCCGAATCAACTGGAGCGTTGATATTCACTATGTTTCCTGCGGCAAAGATATCATCCTCTACGGGATTGACTATGGATATCGTATCGCCAGAAAAGGTCCTCAATGCCTCCCCACTGGTGGAGAGGAATAAAAGGGCCATCAGAACTATTACTGCACTGGAATGATTCATCACATCCACCAGAACTATGTAAATGCAATTCATCAGATAAATAACCCGCTTAAGACATCGTCATCTTCAGGCAGATGAATAAAAATCCAGATGATCATTGAGGCTCCTCTTTTACGGTAAGGATAGGGCTTATCAACTCAGGGGCAACAGTCATTCTGACTGACATTGATAAGACTGCCTGAACTCCTCGCCCCAGCTGGATCGCCCCAGGCCCTGCACTCTGCCATAGCGGCAGGTGCGGATGCGGTGTACCTGAGCGGCAAAAGGTTTGGAGCGAGGAAGTTCGCTGCTAACTTCGACCACAAGGCCATGACGGAGGCCATAGACTACGCTCACCTGCGTGGGGTGAAAGTTTACGTTACCGTCAATACCCTGATCAGGGAGGATGAGCTGCTCGATTTAGCCGAGTACCTCGTCCAGCTGTACGATCTGGGTGCAGATGCCATTCTTCTCCAGGACCTGGGCGCAGCCTCACTGGCCCGCCGGCTTGTTCCAGATCTGGAGAGGCATGCCTCCACTCAGATGACCATTCACAATCTCCCTGGTGCTCTCTATGCTGCCCAGGGTAGCTTCAATAGGGTCGTCCTGGCCAGAGAGGTCACCATAGAGGAGATAAAAAGATGGGGACAGAAGATGGAAAAGGCGGGACTGGGCCTGGAGGTATTCGTGCACGGTGCCCTCTGCTACTCTTACTCTGGCCAGTGCCTTCTCTCCTCGGCCATCGGCGGGCGGAGCGGCAACAGGGGGATGTGCGCCCAGCCCTGCAGGAAACCGTATGTCCTGATGCATGGCAGAAAGGACGAATACGGCCGGCCAGAGGGCCTGCAGGCAGTGGCCCAGAAGGAGAGCTATATCATATCCACTCGCGACCTTTGCGTCTACAGGCATCTGGATAAGATTGTCCGCTCGCCCGTGCAGTCACTGAAGATCGAAGGGAGGATGAAGTCCCCCCAGTATGTGGCCATCGTCACCAGCATCTACCGGAGGGCACTGGATGCCATCGCCCGCGGCAGCTGGTCGCCCTCGAAAGAGGACGAGAGAGACCTCGCCCTGGCATTCAACCGCGACTTCACCATAGGCCACCTGCTGGGGGCAAAGGATGTCATGGGCAGAGGGATGTCGGACAATCAGGGGGTCCTCATAGGAAGCGTGGCCTCCTATGATCCCCAGAGAGGCGAGGCAGCAGTCCGTCTATGCGCTTCACTTGTGCCAGAAAAAGGGGACGGCCTGGTATTCCAGTCTCCGGGCCAGGAGATGGGCCTGGTAGTGCAGAAAGCCATCGAAAAGGACGGCCTGGTACGACTCAGGACCCCGGATAGAGTCCGTCCCGGGGCCAGAGTATTTCTCACCGGCAGCATTGCCCTGTCCCGGAGGGCAGAGGAGATCGCAGCCAGGGAGAGGGCTTCTATTCCCGTGAACATCCGCCTCACCTGGGAGGACGGAATTCCAGTTGCCGAAGGCCGGCTGGATAGCGGCGAGCTGGCGGTGGCCCGAGGAGAATCCAGGATGGGGGAGGCTGTAAATAGGCCCTTGACCCGTGAGCAGATCGAGTCCCAGATGAGAAAGACGGGTGGCACCCCCTTTGTGGCCAGGAGGGTAGAGATGGACTATCCTGGAGGGCTCTTCTCCCCTCCGAGAGCCTTAAACCAGCTGCGCCGCGATCTTCTGGCCGGGCTGGAGAAGGCATTGCTGGAGAGACGCCGGCCACCATCAGACCGGATCAGGGAGGCGAAGGATCGCCTCCAGAAGCTCGAGCTTCCGGCGAGAAGGGCTGGGGAGGAATGGAGCAGGCCTAAATTGTCCGTCTATGCCGACCGCCTGGATATATTGAAGGGTGCAGTAGACGGCGGATCTCGTCGGATATACTTCGAGCCCCTGATGGAAAAAGGGCGAGGATATAAGGATAGAAAAGAGACGATCCTGGCCCAGCTTCTGGAGGCAAAAGAGCTATGCGGCAAGGCAGAGCTGATCTGGAAGTGGCCGCGAATCACTCGGGATGATTTCATTGACCTTGCCCTGCCCCTGCTCTCCCAGGTCCAGGTGAACGGGATCATGGTGGAGAACGTTGGCCCTGCCTGGGCGATCAAAGAGAAGATGCCGGAAATGCCCATTTATGGCGGATCTGGTCTGAACGTATGGAACCACCTGACGGCCCAGGCCCTTGCACCCCAGTTCTGCTGGCTCACCCTCTCCCCGGAGCTGTCCAGCCGCCAGCTTGCCCATACCGCCTCCGCCCTCCGGGCTCTGCCCGGCCGGGACAGCACCCCGCAGCTGGAACTGGTTGTCCAGGGCAGCCTGGAGGTGATGGTGGCCGAGGACTGCATCCCCCCTCTCGCCCAGGAAAAAACAGACCGGGAGCGCTTCTGGGGCCTGCAGGATTTCAAGCATATCTTCCCCCTCCGCCTGGATGACTGGGGCAGGACCCACATCTTCAACTCCGCCGAGACCTGCCTCATAGACCTCATGTCCAATATATTCCGGATAGGACTGGACAGCATAGCAGTGGACGCTCGGGGCAGGACGGAAAAGTATGCCCGGGAGATGACAGAGGCCTATCTGAGGGCCGTAGATGTGACCGCTGCCGGTCTGCCGAAAGGGGATGGTCCTTTAAAGGAGGATCTGCAGGAATTAAAAGAGAGAATCAGGCCTCTTGCTCTGGGAGCAATCACCTACGGCCACTTCATAAAAGGGCTGAAGGATGAAATCGCTAAGCCCTAAAAGGCCTGATCTCATCTCATCGGCCGGTCTTTGCCGCCTCAGAGGTTATAATCAACCACGATCCTGGACTGGCAGACCTGGCCCACCACCTCTGCCACCTTTAGGTGCTCTGGATGCTTCTGATATCTTACCAGCTCCTCGATACTCGTGAACTCCGAGAGCAGCACCAGGTCATAGGCATTGCTGGCGGGAATGATGTTGACTCCCAGCTCGAAGGACCTTATCTCCTTGATCTTGGGGGGAAGGGACTGCAATGATTCCTTGACCAGCTGGATGTTCTCCTCCTTGTTCCTGCCGGAAGAGATGTCCTTGAACTTGAACATGACAATATGCTTGATCATCCTCGGGGCCTCCATATGCTTTCCAGACTTTGTTTGCAATGCATGTCTAATCCATGGTTATAATGCTTTTCCAATTGATCGAATTACGGGCAGGACAGCCCGACCGGTGCCTCTCAATAAACGTAAATCCTATTAACTCTCAGATAGGAATCTTGTTGCAGCCAGCATATCAAAAGGATCTGCGGGGCAATTCCTGGGTCTGGGGCCCAGGGCAGATCCTGACAAGAGTGGATGGAGTGGGCCAAATGACTTCTGATAAAGGCAGAGAAGAGCTGGATAAAGTGGCCTCGAAGGTGCTGGAAGGCCTGGATGGTATCCTCAGGGTGATGCAGAGAGCTGCAGAAGAGATCGCTAGCGGAAAGCCGCCTGAGGATATAGAAATATCGGGCCTGCCCCTCTATATGGCCCGGTCGAAGGAGGACCCATCCGGCCGGGTGCGGGGAGTGGTCTATGCCATGGATTATGATCAGTATATGGAGATGCTGGATCAGGTGGCCACGAATAGCGGCCTGTGTATTGAGGAGCTGACGGAGCTGGAGGTGAACCTCCCCCAGATGGAGTTCGGTGAGGACCTGGTCACCGGAGGCTTTGAGGACTTCAAGGGCATATGCGTGGAAAGGCACAACCAATGCATCCTGGAGCTGATGGAGGCTGTATCTGTGCTTTTGCAGAGGCGGGGCCTGTCCGTGGCCTGCATTCCCGACGAGGATGTCTTATTCTACCTCCCCCTGAAATGAGGGGCTAAAGAGATCCTTCCGGAGTTCGAGCAGATATGGGATCGGGTGCATTGGCCATGGCGGCTTATTTTCTGGTTTTTGCCTCTGTTCATAGCCTCCTGGCCGATCCCCGGTTCAAGAGATGGGCAAAGGAGAGGGCGTGCGGGGCGTTGGACCGCTGGGGGCGGCTGGCCTTCAATCTGCTGGCCCTGATTATGCTGCTGCCTTTCATCTTTATCCTCCTCTATCTACCGGATGAGGTCATCTACATCGCTCCCTGGCCGGCTTTTGGGCTGATGGCCGCCGCCCAGCTCCTGGCGGCTGCCATGCTGCTGATCACCCTTTTCCAGACAGGCGTTCTGGACTTCCTGGGGCTAGAGGGGCGGCCCCGTCCGGGCCGGGAGCGAGCTCTAGTGACCGGCGGCCTTTACTGCCACCTGAGAAACCCACTCTTCCTGTTTGCCATTCTCTTCCTCTGGACCAGCCCGATCATGACCATGAATCTTCTGACCTTCAATATCATGGCCACATTCTACTTTTATCTCGGTGCCCTCCATGAGGAGCGATCCCTGAAAGAGGAGTTCGGAAAGGCATACGAGGAGTATCGGCTGAGGGTGCCCATGTTCCTGCCACGACTTGGCTGCAAGGATTGAGGGGCCAGTAGAAATGGGAATCTCTAAATAGCAAAAGCACCATATTCTTATTCGGATTTTTGTCATGCCCGGTCACGCCGGCTGAAGGAGGATTGGTCCATGATTGACAAATGGTCAAAAAACAAAAGATCAATTGACGACTCAGAGAAGTACGCCGCCCTGCACCTTGCCAGGTTCGTATTCGTTGCATCTCTGATTCTATCCTTATCCTCGGTCCTCCTCGGGCTGGCCGCCGAGAGCGGAGCCCCCATCCCGCCAGAGAGTTTCTCAGCCGACTACTACAAGGTCTACGGCACCCCGAATCTGACCGCATCCCTGGACAAATCTCGCATCTATCAGGGGGAAGCAACCGTCCTCACCATGACCCTGACCAACCGGGGCCGCATAACCTCTTTTGAGATAAACGAGGAGCCGGCAGCCAACAAAAGAGAGGAGATCCTGGCAGCTCAGAGGGAGCTGGAGCTGGAAAAGCAGAGGACTGTGGCCCAGGATGTCTCCGTTCTTCTCCGGCCGGAGAACGAGAGCGCAATAGATATCAAACGTTCGGTGGCCTTTCCCGGCAACATCCGCGAGGGCCAGACCTCATCCCGGCTGGAGTTCCCCCTGGAGGCCTATGAGAACGCCCTCCCCGGCAGCTACCGCTTGCTGGCCCAGGTCAACTACACCTATCAGAAGGACGTGGCGGTGAAAGAGGACGATGACCGGCCGGAGAACCCGGACGTATACTACTGGTACGATTCCCTCAGCCAGACCATTCCCATCGAGCTGATTGTGGAGAGGTGGAGCGGTGCCCGGTTTGAGGTCTTAAATGTCACTCCCGCCACCCTGCGGCCGGGCTCGGAGGGGAATGTGGTCAGGATAAGGGTGAAGAATGTGGGGGACGACCGGGCAACTGACCTCGTCGCCCGTCTTCGTCCGGAAAGCGGCCTGTATGTAAGCGTTGACGAGTCTCCCATCTCTTCCCTGGAACCCCAGGAGGAGGCAGAGCTTCTCTATAAGCTGGACGTCTCCAAGGACGCCCTTCCCGGCAAGAACTACCAGCTAAGGATTCTCTTCCAGTTTTCCGACAGCCGCCGGGACGACCTGACCGACTGGGAGAACGCCTATCTGAGAATTGAGGAGGGAGGACGGGAATGGGCATTGGCCATTCTACTTTTTCTCGCCCTGCTGGCTGCGGTGCTGATTTTAGCCGTTCGCAGAAGCAAGAAGGCCTGAGGCCCATGGCAGTCGGTGCAGGTCCGGCAGTATCGGCTCGTGGCGTGACCAAGAGCTTCGGGCAGCTGCGGGTATTGGACGGGCTGGATGTGAACATTCCCCGTGGGGTGACATACTGCCTCTTGGGGCCCAACGGCTCAGGCAAGACCACATTCATCCGGGCCATAGTCCGGCTGCTCCGCCTGGATGCTGGAGAGCTGAGGGTCCTGGACCAGCCTGTCTCTCGTGTGGAGGAGATCTACTCCCGGATCGGTTATATGACCCAGCATAAGGCCCTTTATCCCGACCTGACGGCGGAGGAGAACATGGAGTTTTATTCCGGGCTCTATGGCATAAAGGGGCAGGATCGAGAGGTCAGGATTGAAGAGCTGCTGAGAATGGTCGACCTCTCCGAACACCGTAAACGCCTGGCAGGAGCCCTCTCCGGCGGGATGTACCAGAGGCTCTCACTGGCCTGTACCCTCATCCATCAGCCTGAGCTGCTCTTGCTTGACGAGCCCACTGTAGGGATAGACCCCCGCCTGAGGAAGACCTTCTGGGAGTATTTCCAGAGCATGGCCGAGGCGGGAAAGACGGTGATCATCACCACCCACCTCATGGATGAGGCGGAACGGTGCCAGATGGTGGGCTACATGCGGGCGGGAAGGATGGCCGCCCAGGGCAGCCCGGAGGAGATTTTGAACCAGGCGGGCCTGGGGCCCAGGCTCCGTCTCTGGCTGGCCCAGCCGGAGGATGATGCTATTCTGCTGCAGTCGCTGGGATTTGAGGCAGAGATCGATGGTGGGGTGGTGACGGTCACCCTCAAGAGCCATGCCCAGATCAAAGATGTCTTGGCCCAGATATCTCCCCAGGATATCAGGCTATCTGAGCCCAGGCTGGAGGAGGCTTTCTTGCGCCTCTCGGAGGGGGCATGAAAAGGCCAAAACCAGAGCGTGTGGGCGTTGTGGCCCTCAGGGTCGTCCGTCAGCTTAAAAGAGACCGGCGCACCATCGCCCTGATCTTATTCGCTCCTGTCGTCCTGATGATCCTCTTCGGCTATGCCCTCTCCGGAGAGATGACCGGGGTCAAGCTCGGTCTGGTGGACGACGGAGGCCATGACCAGTTGCGAAATTACATCGCATCCCTTAACGACTTCGATATCCTCTATCTTGGCTCGCAGTCGGACGCAGAGAAGCTCATCTCTGAGGGCAGACTGGATGGTGCGGTGGTCATCCAGCCAGAAGAGGTGAGGGTTTTGCTTGACTCCAGCAGCCTGCAGATCGCGGAGAGGGTTATGGCTGCGGTGCAGACCGGAGTGAGCAGGGAGGTGTCGATCCGGACCGATTCTTATCCGTCCATCATCACTCGCTACATCTTCGGCTACGACCTGGAGATGATCGATACCATCGGCCCGGCGATTTTAGGCCTGGTGGCATTCTTCTTCGCATTCATCATCGCCGCCATATCCTTTCTCCGGGAGAGGACCTTGGGGACGCTGGAGAAGTTCATGGTCTCGCCTCTGAGCCGGGTGGAGATCGTCTCCGGCTACATCATGGGCTTCAGCCTGGTGGCCATCATCCAGTCGGCAACCACTCTTTTGATCGTGATCTATTTATTCGGCGTGCCAATGAAGGGAAGCCCTCTGGATGCTTTTGCCATAATCCTCTTGCTGGGCGCAGGCGCACTTGCTCTGGGCTCGTTCGTATCCAACTTCGCTAGAAGCGAGTTTCAGGTGGTGCAGTTCATCCCCATTGTAATCATTCCCCAGATAGTGCTGTGCGGGGTGTTCTGGCCGGTTCAGTCCGTTCCGGGTTTCCTCCGCCCCATCTCCAACATTCTGCCCCTGACCTATGCCAGCGACGCCCTGAGGGCGATAATGCTCAAGGGAGCATCGTTGTATCAGATCTTGCCGGATCTCATCTTTTTGGGATCCTTCTTCATGCTGATGTTCATCGCGGCCACGCTGATGCTTAAAAGAGAGGTGGGCTGAAGGCTGGCGGCATTAGCATGATATGGCGAATTGAGAGCCAGCTCGATTGCCTGATTGCCTAGGCCAGCTTGCTTTTCACCTTGGCATAAAAGCCGTCCTTTGCAGCCTTCACAAACCTGGCCGGTGTTTTGGCTTTGCTTATCACTATTGAATCCTTGGTGGATATGTTCGTCGAACTCTGGCCGTCAACCACCACCAGCGCCTCCTTCTCAGGCAGCTTGAGCCGGACCTCAATGACGCTGTTTCCGGGCATCACCCAGGGGCGGCTGGAGAGCTTGAAGGGGGCCATGGGAACCAGGACGATGGCATCCACCCGGGGGTCGACGATGGGCCCTCCGGCGGACATGGCATAAGCGGTGGAGCCGGTGGCAGTGGCTATGATCACCCCATCCGCCCGGAAGTCCTCCATCAGGGAGCCGTCAACCAGGATCTCGAACTCGATCATCTTGGCCGGGCTGGCGGTTAAAAAGGCGATCTCATTGGTGGCACGGGGCATGCAGACCCCGTTCAAAAGCAGCTTCAGCCGGGAACGCTCGTCCACCACGAATCCCGAAAGCAGGCGCTTTATAGTCTCCAGAGCATCCGCAGGCTCCACATCCACTAGAAAGCCCAGGGTGCCCATGTTTATCCCCAGTATTGGCACCGGATCTGCCATCTTATGAATAGTCCTGAGTATGGTGCCGTCTCCTCCTATGGAGACAATAAAATCCACTTTCAGCCGTTCCATCTCCTGAACGGATGAGGGCGGCCTTCCAATCGTTAGGGCGAGATCCTCGTCTGCCAGGATCTGCACACCGCTATTCCAGGACTCGATCTCATCCATGAGCCTCTCTGCCAGCAAGACAGACTCCTCCTCCCTGCGGGAGACAAATCCGATCCTAATCGCAACCACCGTCTATTAGCTTAAGCAGATCCTCATGCCGCTGGCCATTGGAGCCGACGAGACACCTCTTCTGCCACATGTCTCCTGCCATATGGAGCTGGTTTCCATCTGAATCGGATACCCTTCCACCCGCCTCCTCGATGATCAGGATACCAGCAGCCACATCCACCACCCTCATCATCCCCCGCAAATCGACAAATGCATCCAGCATTCCCCTGGCGACCAGCGCCATCTCCAGGGAAGCGCTCCCCAAGGTTCGAATCCTCCTAACCCTGTTTCCTATTCCAGTTATGCGGCCGGTGTTAGGCCTGATGGTATAGGCAGAGATGCTGAAATTCTTGAAGTCCTCATTCCGGGATACGCATATCCTCTCTCCCGATCCGGCATAAGCCCCTCTGCCCGCTTCAGCATAGAATCTCTGCCCTCGGGCGAGATCATAAATGTATCCCAGCCGGCAATCATCCCCGCTGATGTAGATTGACAGGGCGTAGAATGGTATGCCAGAAATGGCGTTGAATGTCCCATCCAGGGGATCGAGATGAAGGAAATGGTCGGGATTTTCGCCTATCCTCACCTCTCCCCTCTCCTCGCTCAGCACCAAAAAGCCCATGCCCGACGACTGCAACACATCCAGGACCGCATTCTCTGCTGCGCGGTCGATCACCTTGGTGGGAGTGCCGTCTGCACCCATGTTCACCATCTGCCCGCCGGACGCGGTGCCGATCATATCCCGGATAGAGGAGGCCACAGCTCTAGAGGCGTCATCGCAAAGCCCCAGAAGTCTGTTGCCGGAGGTGGAAAGTAGCTCGCTCATCCCTCAAGATGTGGCGAGATCACTATAAAAGCTCTCAGGTCAACTACCGCGTCCTGAAGGGCGCGGCTTGCGACTACGCAAAAAGTCGTGTCGCGTCTGGTGGGCTGACTAAACCACCCTGAGACTCAAGGATATACCTCAAATCTCGTGTTCGGTGCTCGATGTTCATAGCACCAACTCTATCGGCATGGGTCTCGTAACCGCATTTTTCGCATCGGAAGGCTACACCACGGCGGTTATTTCGGCTGATGTGGTTACATCTGGGGCAGGTTTGGGAAGTATATTCAGGATTTATGTAAATTACAGCTATCCCGGCTTCTTTGGCTTTATATTCCACAAAAGCCTGTAGTTGCCTGAATGCCCAACTGCTATGCTCGTACCTGAATTCTGTAGAGACCTTGTTTTCCGTTCTCTTTCTGATATCCGTCAGATCTTCCATACCGATTGCCGAAACACCGTTATCTGTAGCGAATTTCACCAGGTCCTTGGATACCTTATGATTAACGGCGGTCATGAACCGTGTCTCTCGGCCCGCTATTTTTTTGAGAGTTCTCATAGAGGACCGAGTGCCCAAATAACGACCACCTGCCTTCTGTAATCTCCGGCGTTCCTTGGATCGGATGTTCCTGTGGTTCTTGATCTCACCACCTGCGAAGAACTTGCATTGCTTGTCTGTGGTAGATGCAACCGCCAGGCAATTAATGCCAACATCTACCCCCATGAAAGTGGATGCATCGACTATATTCCTGTCTGGAATATCCTTCGCACAGGCCAAATGGAAAAAGTAAGCTCCGTTTTTGTGTAAACAAAGCTTGGATGCTAGATATTTCCAGGACCCGTCGAAGTATCTCTGAGCATATCGATAGTTCAGGAGTTTGTATCTCCTGCGCCCTGCCAGTGTGGTTATGCTCAAGGTATCTCCAGATATGCCGAAATCGCGTTCAAACGAGAATGTTGCGGATGTTGGATCGAAATCCAGGAGTTGCCATTCAGACTCCTTTTTGTCGATCTGACTCTGAAGTGTCTTGTAAGCTCCTGATACCTGGCGGGCCACGTTGCAAGCCATTTGCGATTTCAGGTTAAGATTGTTCCGTAGATGCTTGTAAGTCGCTTTTTGGAGCTGTCCACTTCCAATGGGCTTACCGATGTCGAACGCAATTTGTGAGGCATAATTCATGCCGCGAGAGAAAGTTGCTAGCAGCTCGGCTAGATCATTATCTGGCACATCTAGCTTCAGGACAATGGTCTTTATGAGCTGCATTATCAGGTATGTTTCACTCAATGCCATATAAAGTTATTGTAGGTGAGGATATTCGCACGCGCTCCTCCCCACCGTGAACGATGGGGACTCCGCGCTGCTATGAAGTTGAACACCCTCAGTTCAGAACGGTTAGCTTTATTAGATCCTCAATCTGAACCATGCTCACACGTAACACTATGGAGGGATTAATCTGATCTTAGGACTACCGACAGAGACGTTCATAGGAATCATCATTGTACCAGTATTCATCTCGATTCTGCTCCTGATATGGGCTTTGAGGTGGTGATGGATATGGATATTACCACGTTGGTTGTTGTTGCTGTCTATTTCATAGGGCTCATCGCCATTGGAGCTTTCGCTTCCAAGAAGATTAAAAACTCCGAGGACTTCTTGGTGGCGGGAAGGAACCTGGGATTCTGGACCTTCACTCTTCTCGTGGTATCCAGCATCTGCAGCGGCATGACCATCCTGGGGGTGGCGGGTCTGGGATATGCCACCGGCTGGCCGAGCATCTGGGAGCAGATATTCGTCCCCCTCTGCGCTGCGGTGTGCATACTGTTCTTCGGCTCGAAGCTTCACGCGGTCGCCGCCAAGACCGGTTATGTGACCATGCAGGATTATTTTGCCCACCGCTTCTACAGCCCCCGAGGGATCAGAGGAACATCCGCCATAATCGGGGTTTTCATCTCCATCATCTATCTGGTGGGCCAGTACATCTCCATCAGCATGGTCTTGTCATGGCTTTTCAAGATACCCTATCAGTGGGCTCTGGTGATCGGTGCGGTCATCGTCATGGGCTACACCATCCTGGGAGGGCTGTATGCCATCGGCATGGCCTCATTGATCCAGGGGATGATGATTCTCTTGGGGGTGCTGCTCGTCGGTCCGGCGGTGATCGATGCTGCCGGCGGATTGACCCATGTTAATACCGTCTTAGCGGAGATGGATGTCAATATGACCCACCTGTGGTATCCCCAGGTCCACCCGCCCTATGCCGGCTATGCCTTCATGACCCCCATGTACCTGGTCTCCTTCTTCTTCCTGCTCACCTTCGGCCTGGCAGCAGCTCCTCATGTGGTAAACAATGTGCTGGCCGCAAGAGAAGACCGGTACTTCAAGTGGGCCCCCCTTGCCGCTTTCGTCATCTATGCGGTGATCATGTACATTTGCAAGATCACCGGGTTTGCTGCCCGATCGATGGCCGAGGAGGGGATGATTGCCATGCCTACCGGGGTCTCCAATCCTGCAGACTACTCTTTCATTGTGGCCTCGGAGTATGTCTTTCCGGGGATATTCGCCCCTCTGGTGGCGGTGATAGTCCTATCCGCTGTGATGTCCACAACCGACCGCTTGATGCTGACCATAGGAAGCTATGTCAGCTGGGACATATACCGGCAGTTCATCAACAAGGAGGCCTCGGAGAAGTCGATCACCCTGCTCAGCCGGGCGGCGATAGTCGCCTCTACGGTTATCACTCTGTACCTGGCCTGGTCCAATCCCCCGGAGCTATTGGCCTGGCTGATCTGGATGGCCATCGGAGTGATGCTGGCCTGCTTTGTAACACCGCTGTTCGCCGGGCTGTACTGGCGGCGGGCCACTCGGGAGGGGGCTCTGGCCTCGATGATCCTGGGACTGGTGGGGACGTTCGCCTTCAGCTATTATGCCAAGTTCATCGCCCCCATGCCCATGCACCCCAGCATGTACGGATTTGTCATCTCAGTGGCAGCGATGATCGTGGTCAGCCTGGCCACGGCCAAGCCCTCGAAAAAGCTGCTGGATGAGACCCGGACGGGAATGTTCATCCGCGGAGAGGAGGAGCGAAAAACCAGGTCCTGAATAAGGCGGTTGAGAAAACTCAGAATAGCCCAAAAGGTCGCGAGCTGCCCGGCAGCCGGCCGGGCTTGTTCGCCCGGGCTAAGCGATAAGATCTAATATGACGAGCAGATAGTAAAGGGGCAGGGCCCGTGGTCTAGCTGGTTATGACATCGCCCTTACACGGCGGGGATCACGCGTTCGAACCGCGTCGGGCCCATCTTTTCTTTTTCCTATATTATATCAAGATCTCTTTAGATCAGGAGCATTGAGAGGATTCCAGCCAGGGCCATGGGCAGAAGGATTGCCGCTGTCCGGTTGCCGAATTCTCTGCTCCCCAGGAGATAAGCCATTCCCAGTTTCACCAGGGTGTTGGCGATCACCGCCAGGGTGATGGAGGTGGCAGCCATGCTGGGAGTAAGGGTCGACCGGGCTAAGGTGGCCATGCTCAGGGTGATGGCATCGACATCCACGAGACCTGAGAGTATGCTGGCGGCATAGATTCCCGTATCCCCAAAGTACAGGCCGGCAAGGCGGGAGATGATCAGGACCAGGGCGAAGAGCGAGCCCAGCTTGAGGGCGGGGAGGATGCGGAAGGGATCGGAGACCTTCACCTCGCCCCCCTGGGGCGGGCTTTTGCGGTGAGATATGTAGGCAAGGGCAACGCCTACAGCGGTCATGGTCAGGAGGGGTATGAAAAGGTCTGGCAAAACTTCCTTGTTTACTATTGCGGCGATGAAAAAGACTCGGGGAAAGACAGTGCTGCTGGCGATGGCCGTGGCGAAGACGGCGGAGGATAGTAGCTGGGGATTGATCTTCGACTCCTCCGCCAGGGAGGAGGTGACGGCGATGCTCGAGGCCAGGCCTCCCAGGATGCCGGTCAGTGTAAGGCCTCTCTCCGCCCCCAGGATGCGGATGAGGATGTAGCCGGTGTAGCCTATCAGGCTGACCAGGATCACGAAGAGCCAGATCTGGCGGAGGTTGATCACCCTCCAGGGGTCGACGGCCTCCAGGGGCAGTATGGGATAGATCACCAGGGCGATTATTCCCATCTTGAGGGTGTCGAGCAGGTCCGCCTCGTTCAAGGCCTCGACGTAGCGGTGTGTGACCGTCCGGGTGGCCAGGATCCAGGTGGTGATGATTGCCAGGGAGACGGCCAGGGCGATCTTATCAGGATTGCTGCTGAGCATTCCCAGGACGAATGCAACCACTGCGGCCACGGCGGCTGTGAGATCTATCCTTCCCAGGGAGCTGACGGCGGAGGCGTAGCCCACCGCCACCAGAATGATAAATGAGGAGAGAGCGCCGACGGCAAAGAGGGATCCATACTGGGCGGCCAGGGTGGCGGACAGGGCGCCTAACAGGGAGATCAGGATGAAGGTCCTCAGGCCTGCTACGCCCCGGACCTTCTCCTCCGCCAGACGGCGCTGGCGCTCAGTGCCGATGAGAGCTCCAATTAGCATGGCCACTAGAAAGGGGTAGATGTCCACAAAATCCATTTGCTCTCTATTTAATTCACAGGTTGATAAATTTTTGCTGACTGGTTGTTCGCAATAAGCTTTAAGGCAAAAGGAGCCAGTCTCCGCAGGGATGGCAAAGCAGAAGGTCGGCGATAAGGTTCTAGCTTGCATTCGTATTCTGGAGGAGGAGTATGGCGTTCCCCTGCAGGATCATATCGATCCTCTGGACCTTTTGGTGATGACCATACTCTCACAGAATACCAGCGATATCAACAGCCTGCGGGCGTTCGCCAATCTGAAGAGGGACTACGGGAATTATGAGTCGCTCCTTTTGGCCCCAACGGAAGAGGTAGCGGACTGCATCCGGGAGGGGGGTCTGGCGAATATCAAGGCCCTGCGGATACAGGAGGTCCTCCTCAGTATAAAGAGGGACCGGGGGGCGATGGATATCGGCTTTCTGGAGGGGATGGATAAGGACGAGGCCATGAGCTACCTCCTGGACTTGCCCGGCGTTGGGCCGAAGACGGCGTCGATCGTCCTGCTCTTTGCCTTTGGCATGCCGTTCATGCCCGTGGACACCCACGTATTCCGGGTCTCGCGGCGGCTGGGCCTGGTTACTGAAAACCTATCGCCGGAGAAGGCGCAAAAAGCCCTGGAGAGGATTGTGCCCCAGGAGTGCTACCACTCCTTTCACCTGAACCTGATCCGCCACGGGAGGCAGATCTGTCGAGCCCGTGGGCCGAAGCATGAGGAGTGCGCACTGAAGGAGTGTTGCGACTGCTTTCTACAGGGCCAAAAGCCTTAAATGATAGTAACAACCACCCCCCATCCGCGCTCCGGTAGTGTAGCTCGGCCAATCATGTAGGACTCTCACTCCTTCGACTTGGGTTCAAATCCCAACCGGAGCATGATTTTCTAGTAAAGCATCTTTCTATTCGCTCTTTCGATAAGGACGCCGTTTTTCGGATTGACCACATCCTGGAAAGAGATTATGAGGACTCTAGATGCTTGTGAGTCTAGACAACTGCTTCAGCCCGGGGGATCTCTATCGCATGCCATTAATAGGTGGTATGGCTAAACCCAATCGCAGTCTTAAGGCTATCCAGCCTTCGATAACGCCCTTCAAGTTCTCACGACATTCTTCTAGGGTTTTTCCTATAGCCCACACTCCTCGAAGTTCGGGGATCTCGCCGTAGAAAGGCTCTTGGTCTTCGATGATCTCATAAGTTGCCTTTGATAAAGCCGCCCGGATATACTCAGCGAACATAGCACTTTTCCTATGCGCTCTTAAAGGATTTAAAGCTTGATCATGTGATGCAGGCCACATCGAAACCCATATCTCTCCTACTAGATGGGTGCATATTATGGCCATGATGATGAGACATCCACAAGCCGCCCGGGATTTAGTGGACGAAAGGCTTAAGTCATTTTCTCCTGAGCAGCGTGAGCACTTCAGAGAGAGCACGCACCACAATCGCCGGGTACTAAAGAAGCTATCCAAGATGTAGCTACCTGCCGCCTTCCAGCCGGCGGGCCTTCCTACGAATCCATCTTGCTGTCTTCTCAATATTGCATTTTCGATTCGCCATTACATATGGTCTTGTGCTTTCGCGGTCTTGCTTCATTCCTATTCGCCTTTCTCTTGCCAGTGCGTTCATAGGGGCGGGCATGGATCTGATTTGCATTAAAATTGTCATGCTACCTGAAATGCAGCCAGGAAGGGAAAGCAGAAAGAGATATATCCATTCCCGTCAGGATTAACTAACATGCCTGCTGCTGTGAAAACTCCAATGCGCAAGACTGATCGCGCCAGCCCACAACGGGAAGAGGAGAGCTTTGCGGAAGGAATAATAAAAGGTCTTAGGGATTTCAAAGATGGTCGGATCACACGCTTCAAGAATGATGAGGAGTTGGCCGATTACCTGCGAAATCTGTAGATAATTATGGCTTATCAGCCAATCACTACATACTATTTCGAGAAAAGATTTAAAAAATTAACTAAAAAAGATGGATTATTAAAAGAACGAGTGATTAGGAAGCTTCAGGATATCATCAGTAATCCCGCCATCGGAGAGCCAAAGCGTCATGGCCTCCGAGGCCTTCGAAGCGTGCATATTGATCCCTTTGTTGTGGCTTATTTGGTTATTAAAGACAAAATTTTATTAATTAACTTTGACCATCATGATAAAGTCTATGAAGAGACTTCAAAAATCATAGTTGCTCTGCTAAACGATCCCCGGACCATAGAAGCGCTTACCAATGCAGGAATTACCCCCGAAGAATATGCAGCCTTCTTGAAATCCTTCCGAAAAAAGAATTGATCATCTCTCCTATTTTGCCGACTCAAATACTCATCTCACCCAGGCTTCGTGTGATACCCAGGAATACAAACCATTACTTCATGCAAAAGCTTTTTCGTCTCCAGGGCAAAGCCGTCACCAGGAGGATTACAATAATTGACGATCTGCCCCACGCATGCAAAGCCTGCTGCACAGTTATCTCCCGTCATCGCTCCCCTCCGGGAGGCCTTCTGCCTTGACTGAGCCCGTCCGCTTGGGGCCTGACAACCCCCATCCGCTCTGTGGGAGGAAGACCGAGCTGGTCTGGGACGGCAAGTATGATGAGTACGGTCTTCGCCGCCCGGTGGACGTTGCAGGCAGCGCCATGCCCATGCAGAAGATCGAGACCGTGAATATCCCCAGGAGCGAGGCCCTGGCCGGAGGCCAGACCACCTGGGGGAGCTGCAAAGCATCATGCAGAACGATATTCAGGATATAGATGCAGATTTATCCTCCAGGCTTTCTCCAGTTTGAGCGGATGCCTATTTAGCCTGCATTCATAATTGGGGGCAAAAGGCGCATGCTACACATTTTTATTGATGAAGCTGGTGTTGCTGGCACTACCCAAAACTTCATTATCGGCTTTGCATTTTTCTCAAACAAAAATTATAAACTTTGTGTAGATAATATGAAGTCTAAAATAAAAGGGCTTAAAGGAAAGGAACCAGTCGAGTTGCATTTTCATGATATGAGTCCTGAAATAAAAATGGAGTTCTTAACTTGCCTGGCTGAGCTAAAAGGAAGGTTTGGATATATCCATGTTCAGAAGGAAAAAATCGATAAGGAATTTCAAAACCATCCTGATAATAATTTAATATATAACTTAATGTTATTTTATTTGATCGAAAATCTTGTTAAGAGCGGATACTCAGCGGAGCATATCACTGTTTATGTTGATCAGCGCTCAACTGATAGGGCAATAAAGCGGGATTTGGCCAGGTACCTTCCCATGAAAGTCAATCCGTTGCTCAAGGACAGAAGGCTTTACGTTAAATGGGAGCGGTCGCATAACAGCAGAGGCATACAGTGTGCAGATTCCATCTGTGGCAGCGTATATAGGAAATTCGAGAAGAACGATAGCAGGTATTATGACGTAATCAAGCCCAATTTCATCATCGCTAGAGATTATCTCTTCGGAAAAGTATAAAGATCACTCCCATCGGTCATCTATGCGCAAAGCGCACATCCCAATGGGTAACTAATTAAATAATACCCTTCGGGCATAAATGCTTTTCGTACAGAATATCGTTCATGCAAAAGCTTTTTCGTCCGCCAGGGCAAAGCCGTCGCCAGGAGGATTATAATAATTGACGATCTGCCCCACGTCTGCAAAGCCTGCTGCACAGTTATTTCCCGTCATCGCTCATCTCCGGGAGGCCTTCTGCCTTGACTGAGCCCGTTCGCTGGGGGCCGGACAACCTCCATCCGCTCTCGAAGATGAAGACCGAGCTGGTCTGGGACGGCAAGTATGATGAGTACGGTCTTCGCCGCCCGGTGGACGTTGCAGGCAGTGCCATGCCCATGCAGAAGATTGAGACCGTGGACATGCCCAGGAGCGAGGCCCTGGCCGGGGGTCAGACCACCCTGGGAGAGCTGAAGACCACCCGGCAGTATGACTTTCGAAACATGCTCATCTGGGGCGATAACAAGCTGGTGATGGCCTCGCTCCTGAAGGACTTCCGGGGAAAGATCGATCTGATCTACATCGACCCGCCCTTCGATGTGGGGGCGGACTTTACGATGCATATCCCTGTGGGAGAAAATATCGGCGAAGTGGAAAAAGAACAATCTCTCCTTGAGATGATAGCGTATCGGGATATTTGGGGAAAAGGTACTGACTCGTATTTGCATATGATGTATGAGCGCTTGACTTTAATGAAAGAGTTGCTCAGTGACAAAGGTAGCATTTATGTCCACGTGGGTTGGCAGGTTTCTGCACTTGTTAAAAACTTACTTGATGATGTTTTCGGAACAGATAAATTTCAGAATGAGATTGTATGGAAGCGGCAATCTGCCAAAAGCGGTTCTTTCGATGGGATTGGACAGTATGGCAGAATCCATGAGACGATATTCTTCTATTCAAAATCGGGATCATGGAAATGGAATCAACTATTCACTGAGTATGATGAAAGCTACTTAGAATCATTCTACAAACATATTGAACCAGATACTGGGCGAAGATACAGACTGAGCGATCTTACAGCAGCTGGTACTAGAAATGGCGAATCTGGGAGCGCACTACTCCTGAATAATGAATACGTTAAGCCTGCTCCGGGGAGACATTGGGCTTTGGGACTCAAATCAGGGGAATCAGTACAAGACGCTCTTAATCGATTAAATCTTGAAGGGAGAATATTTCATAATCCAGGAAAGATGCCTGCATACAAGAGATATCTCGATGAAATGCCGGGAGTAATGTTACAAGATATTTGGACAGATATCTCACCAGTTCCACCACAATCGCTGGAGCGACTTGGTTATGACACCCAAAAGCCCGAAGGCCTCCTGGAGCGCATCATCCGCGCCTCCTCCAACGAGGGCGACCTGGTCGCAGACTTCTTCTGCGGCTCCGGCACCACCGGTGCCGTTGCGGAGCGGCTGGGCCGGCGCTGGATCATGTGCGACCTGGGCCGCTTCGCCATCCACACCAGCAGAAAGCGGCTGATCGACCTTCAGCGCAGGCTCCAGGCGGATGGCCAGCCCTACCGGGCCTTCGACGTCTACAACCTGGGCCGATATGAACGGCAGTGGTGGCAGAGAGAGCGCCTGCAGGGCTTCGACCGTGATCACCGTCGGGTTGTCTTGGGATTCTACCGCGCCGATCCACTGGCGAATCCGACAGCATGGCTGCACGGCAGAAAGGGCGGGGCCTTCGTCTATGTGGACAGCATCGACTCTCTCCTGACCAGGGAAGAGGTCAGGGCCGTAGCTCGCGCCGCCCGCGAGGCAGGTGGCAAGGAGGTCCACTGCCTGGCCTGGGAGTTCGAGATGGATCTGAGGATGGTCTGCCAGGAGATCGAGGCCTCCGAAGAGGTCCGGATCAGGCTGATCACCATCCCCAGAGAGATCATGGAGAAGAACCGGACCGCTCCACCACCCTTCTTTGAGGTGGCAGTGCTGGAGGCCGAGCCGGTAATCAAAAAGGTCTCCGGGAAGAAGAAGGTGGATATCATTCTCAAGAAGTTCATTCCCTCCCTGGCGGAGGTCCCCAGCAAGGAGCTGGCTGCTCTCAAGGATCGGGCGGCAAAGGACGGCTTCGACTTCATCGACTTCTGGGCGGTGGACTTCAACTGGCAGGAGGGCAAGCCCTTCGAGCACCAGTGGCAGGACTACCGCACCCGCAAGGACCGCGGCCTCAAGACCACAAGCGATGCCTTCTTTGATGGCTATCCGGGCAAAGGTGTCTACAAAGCCTGCATCAAGGTGGTCGACATCTTCGGCTGCGATACCAGCACCGTAGTGGAGGTCCGCTATGACTGAAGCCGATGAGAGCAGAGGCACCGCCCGGAAGAACGGTCCGGGCCCGGTGGTCAATCTGGCCGCCCTGGAACCTCTCTACCAGACATTTGAAGAGCCCTGCAGATATCGCGCCCCAGGCGAAGGGAAGGGCGATCCCGCCCAGATCATATCAGGCCGCCGTCCCTCATATATCCCCATAGCTCAGAACCTGCGCCGCTTCGTTAAAGACTGGCGAGATAGCGACTATCCCGGCGCATCCCAGACCACCAGAGACCTGCTCCATTTCTGGTTTGGCGAAGAGCACCTAAAAGAGAATGACGGGCAGCAGATCCCATTCCGCTACTACTTCTGCCAAAGAGAAGCCATAGAGACATTCATCTACCTGCACGAAGTGCGGGGCATTCGCACCCTCTCCACCATCACCGCCGAATTTCTGGGGGAAGACTCCTATGACACCGCTCTGGGTGTGAATCCCGACGACGACCGCTGGCCAAAATACGCCTTCAAGATGGCCACCGGCTCGGGCAAGACCAAAGTGATGAGCCTGGCCATAGTCTGGAGCTACTTTCACTCCCTGCGAGAGGAGGACTCTATTCTGGCCAGGGACTTTCTCATCATCGCCCCCAATATCACCGTCTTCGAGCGACTCAAGGAGGACTTCGGGGACGGCAAGGTCTTCGAAGCAGACCCACTCATCCCCGAAGCCTGGAGAGGGGACTGGAACATCTCCGTTGTCCTCCAAGACGAAGCCAGCGGAGCGGCCACCGGGGGCAGGATCTACCTGACCAACATTCACCGCCTCTATGACACCTCAAAACGCAGGTCAAAGAGCCTGGTGGAAAGCCACGACTGGCTAGGCCCTGCCGTCTCCAGGTCCAGAGCCCTTGATACCGGAGAGGCATTGAGGGAGCGGGTGACCTCCCACCGTAAAATTATGGTCCTGAACGATGAGGCCCATCATCTCTGGGACCCGGACAGTGCCTGGAATGATGCCATTGAATATGTCCACCAGACCATCCATGATCGAACCGGAGGAGAGATCGTCTCCCAGCTGGACTTCTCCGCCACTCCCAAGGACAACCACGGCAGAATCTTCCAGCATGTGATCTGCGATACCCCCCTGGGCGAAGCAGTGGACGCGGGCATAGTCAAGATCCCGGTTATAGGGCGGGGCGAGGGGCTGGTGGAGCGCCCCAGCGAGAATGCGGCAGACCGATTCCAGCAGCACCTGATGATCGGATACAAGCGCTGGCTTCTCTCCAGAGAGGAATGGGAGAAGAGCGGCAAGAAGGCGTTGCTCTTCATCATGGCTGAGAATACCGAGGCCGCAGATCAGATCGCCCGGGAATTGAATAGCTCCTCATTGTATTCAGAGCTTAATGGCCGGACCATAAACCTCCACACCCGCCTCAAAGGCAAGATCAAATGGATGGGCGGAAAGAAGAGCGGTATACCGGTATTCGAGGAAAGCGAGAAGGATATCAAAGACGAGGATCTGAGGGAATTAAGAAAACTCTCCCGCGAACTTGACCAGGGAACCAGCCCCTATCAATGCATCGTATCCGTCCTGATGCTCAGGGAGGGCTGGGACGTCCGAAACGTTACCACCATTGTTCCCCTCCGACCATTTACTTCTGATGCCAACATCCTTCCTGAGCAGACCCTGGGCCGGGGTCTGCGGCGCATGACCTACCCCGGCGGCCCTCATGAGATCTTAACCGTCATAGAACATTGGAAATTCGTTGAATTGTATCAAGACCAGTTGGGCGAAGAAGGCGTTTATCCAACGATTGTAGGTCCTGATAAAATTCCCAAGATCACTGTGAGCATCTTTCCCGATGGTGAGCACAAGGACCTAAATCAACTGGATATGCTCGTCCCTTCCATCTCCCCCGCCTACACCCGCATTCCCAAGCTGGAAGGGCTGACCATTGAGGATGTGAAGAAGCAGTTCTCAGCCCTTAAACATTTAAAGCTCAAAGAGCAGTCCTCCGACGAGATCCACTACGAAGGAAGAACGCTCATCACCAATGAAATCGTGGAGGAGATGAACATCAAGCTCCCCCTGCTGGAGAGCGGAGTGGGAGCCATATCCTTCTACCGCAGCGAGCTGGAGCATATCACCGGCCTGCATGGTCTTCACTCCTCTCTCGCCCCCCTGCTGGAGATATTCCTGACTGACATGCTCTTTGGGGAGAGAGTGTCCCTCTTCGACCAGCGCCTGATCAACCGCCTGGCGGATCACGATGTCAGGGAGCATATTCGGGGCGTATTCGTGCCACTCATCCTGAGCAAGAGCACCATCAAACTGGAGGAGAGAGCAATTGGCAGCGGCAGATCGGTGGTTCAATGGAAGCCCTACCAGGCCAACCACTCCGAGCGCCATCCCACCATTGAGGCCACCAAGACCGTCTTCAACCTGGTTCCATGTACCAACGCCTTCGAGAGGGATATGGCCCTGTTCTTAGACCGGGCTCCCGATGTCAAGGCCTTCTTCAGAAATGCCGGGCCGGAGGCGATCAGGATCGATTATCAGACCCATACCGGCAGGCTGGCTCATTATACTCCTGATTTCATAATCCTGAACGATAGAGGCAGCTATGTCATGCTTGAGACCAAGGGAAGGGTGGACATAGACGTTCCCCTCAAGATCCGGGCGGCGATGGCCTGGTGTCAGGCCGCCTCAGATAGCGGAATCAAATGGGAGTACCTCTATGTTCCCCAGGAGACCTTCTCCCAGATCGATGATAATAAGGTTGAGATACTGTTTTCCTTATGCGAACCAGCCAAGCAGAACCTCATCCGGGAGAAGATAGAAGCTCCCTTGAGCCTGGAGAAGGGCAACCTGGAGAAGATAGCACTGGATGAATTCATTAGCGATGAGGATTTCGATCGCCTGCCCTTGAAAGCGAGAAAGGGCGTTCAGGAGGCGATAGCCCTCTTCAAATTCTTGGAGAACAAGACAGGAGTCTCCTATTCTCCGGTCTTCGCTCCGCTTCTGGGAGCAGTGGATGAAGCCGCCAAAGGATACATTATCTCAACTCTAAAAGGTGCCATTCCCGATGATCCCAATAAGAGGCAGAGGTTCTTTGAGCCTGATTTGAGCGTCCTGCATCCAAGAGACGAGAGCTTTCATAAGAGGCAAGCGTTCAACTTGCGCCGGACTCTTCTGGAGAACGATGGGATAATGCCCATAGGGCTATTGAAATGGTGTCTGGAGTATGCAAAAAGCCCTCGGGTTCCGCCCGGTGGGATCTTCTCTGCGATCAAAAGCAAATTTGCGGGTGCAGAGAAGAAGGATATATTGGATACTATCGATAAAATTTATTCCTTCAGAAATGAGTATATTGCCCATCAGGAAAAAGAGCTGGATGACATGAATACCGCAAAAGAGGCCATTGATGATTGGATAAAGGGACTAATACAGATATCAGGGTCGATCGAATGAAGCAACTTCCAATCAGGAAATTCGGATCTTAGGGGTGTTAGACATTTCAGAATCTAACGAGCGCCAATACTGGCTTTGGGTGACTCGTCCTGATTACTATCTGGATGAAGATGGTTGCGATCGGGAAGATCTTGATCCCACATTGGGGGCTGACTCAGATGGCTGGTGGACCTGCAATAAAGCAACCAAAGAGGGTGACCTTGTTCTTTTATGGAGAACATCACCCAAAAAAGACATCCGCTATTTGATTCAAGCAGAGAGCGATGCATATTCTATTGCAGATGACAATGATAAGGGATGGGATTATGGCTGCGATTACGAAGTCCTCTATAAGTTCGAGCAATCCCTTCATGCAAAGGACCTGCGACAGAATCCGTATTTTGATGAGTGGGGGCCTCTCCGATGCAGTTTTCAAGGAAGCAATTTTAAAATATCGCTAGAATACTGGAACAAGCTTAATAATTTGCTTGCTTTAAATAATCCAGGATATAAAGATTTCATCGAGAATACTCAACGACTGCCTATAGCGGAAAGTATAGGATTGGAAAAAGATCTGGAAGATGCATTGGTAGCTAATTTGGATATTCTAAAAAGGTTTGAATATAATCTAGAATTATATAATGACCCGATCTCAAATCAAACCGGAAGGCAATTTATATGCAAAGGGAATGGCGGGCGAATTGATCTTCTCTGTTATAACCGGATAAAAAAACGATTTACAGTGATAGAGCTAAAAAATGTCAGAGCTAGCCAAAATACATTCGGGCAAATCTCGAATTATATGGGGTGGGTGCAAGAAAGGATTGCCAAGAGTGTTCCCGTCAAAGGGCTTGTGATAAGCAGAGGCTATGATACTCGATTTGAGTCTGCTCTCAAGATAACGGATAGAATAAGCCACATTAATGTAGAGGAGCTTGGATTCTCAGTTGCCCCTTCAGAGAAAGCGCAGAGTGTTGTTGATTTCAAGGATTCCGATGAACCAAGAATGAGAATCCCGAAATCTCGCGAAGCAAGTAAATGGCTCAAGAAAGGGGATGATCTATATGATCAAGGAAAATTTGATGAAGCCATTTCATGCTATGATAATGCCATAGGAAAAGATCCCAAGAACAAATTGGCATGGGTGAATAAAGGAGCTGCCTTATTAGAGCTGATGAAGTCTGATGAGGCCATCTCCTGCTTTGATAAAGCCACAGAGCTATATCCCAAATCCGCTGAAGCATGGAATGAAAAAGGATATGCTCTAAATAGATTGGATAGGTTTGATGAAGCCATAATCGCTTTTAATAATGCCATCGATATAAATCCCAGATCCGCTGATGCTTGGAATGGCAAGGGAATAGCTCTAGACAATTCGGGAAAGCATGATGAAGCCATTCAAGCCTATGATCGGGCCATAGCAATAAGACCTAAGTTCGCTATTGCATGGAATAATAAGGGATGGGCTTTATCTGGCCTAGGCAAGAAAGAGGAAGCTATCCAGGCTTATAATAAAGCAATATCGATAAATTCTAAAGATCCAAGCTCCTGGAATTGCAAAGGAAATGCACTGGCGGATCTTGGAAAGCATGACGAAGCGGTCAAGGCATATGGAAGAGCCATTGAGCTAGATCCAAAAGATGCGATACTCTGGAATAACAAGGGCGCTGCCTTTTATGGCCTTAGCAGGTACGAAGAGGCCCTTTATGCCTTCAACAAGGCTATTGAAATTGATCCGCAAGAGGCACTTATTTGGCATTTCAAAGGTGAAACCCTGAAGGCACTTAATCGAACAGAAGAGTCAGATTCCGCCTTTGCCAAGGCAAAAGAGCTGGGATATAGGGAAGAATGAAGTCATGAATTGCGGCCACCTCGCACAGCTCATCTGCCAGCTATCCCTGAAGCCCGGAGAAGAGGAGATCAAGAAGAAAGGCTGGTGGAAATTCTGGAGGAGGGGATAGATAATGTCCCTCAATCTGACAATAGTAAACTCGTCAACTCCATCCGGAATGAGCGATTTTCAAGTAATATCAGCTATCATTGTCCTCTGTGCTTTGGTTCTCGGTATAGCTAACGCATATTTTCATTGGAAGGATAAACAGCCAAATATAAAAGTAGATGCATACGAATTTGTAGACTCTGCGCATTCTCTAACAAGCGACCCCGAGAGGGTAATTACCATCAGAGGCGGCAAGATGGATAGGAGCAGACTGAGGAATCACCGCACTCGTATATGCCGTCCCATATACTGCAGCATGAAGTGCCAGATAGCTTCATGGTAGCCTCTGATAGGACGTTATCAACGAGAGCATTGGGTCTCCCAACACCTTTATTAATCAAGCTGCAATTTCCAGAAGGAGGCATAAATTATGGAATTCCTTGACATTATGGGTATCTCACACCGCTATATGGAGATACTAAACCCTTCCACGCCTGAAAAGATCATCAAACTTGGCAAATTGCTCAAATTGGAAGAAGGAAAACGGGTCATTGACTTCGGTTGTGGTTGTGCCGAACCCCTTACTCTCTGGGCCGAGGAATTCGGTATTACTGGTATTGGAATAGATATATCCGAGGATTTCTGCGACAGGGCCAGGCAAAAACTGGCATCGAGTGGTTTGTCGGACCGAATCGAAATCGTTTGCTCCAATGGGGCTGATTACATATTCGAAGAAGGGGCTTTCGATGCCGCAACATGTATAGGGTCAACGTTTATTTTTGGCGGCTGGCAGCAGACACTCCAAGTACTGAAACGAGCAATTCGGCAGAATGGACGCCTTGGTATCGGTGAAACCCACTGGCTTAGCAATCAGGTACATCCGGAATACGCCCAAAAGCAGACCACTACCCATACAGAAACGGAACTAACTCAATTTGCCCGGGATGAAGGCCTTGAACTCGAATACATCATTCGTGCCAGCTACGACGACTGGGACAGGTACATTTCAGATGGTTGGTATGGACTTGTACGTTGGCTGGAAGATAATCCCACCCACGCGGACTATGAACAGGTATTCAAGCATTTCCGTGCTGACCAGGATGACTATTTACAGTTCCAGCGCCAATATATGGGTTGGGCCATGTACTGTCTCGCTCCAAGGAAATCTCGTTGACATGTAGTCATGCTGGAAGGTGTCAATGGCGGTCTAAAAGTATCCAATAGTGGCGAGATAAAATTGTCCACCTGCCAATCCCTGGAATTGAAACCCAGGGTCATGCAGATGATAGATGTGGAGGAGTTCCTCATGTCAAGATCGACAGAGCCCGCCCAGGACAGCCCAGCAACTCACATAAACACAGGCTGGAAGCCCCGCTCTTCAGGGCGGGGAGGAAAGCCGTAAGTAGCCCACCAAAACCTTTATATCACTTAGTGACTATACTGCCTACTGATG
>WBZO01001902.1_pt1 | contig 29830 bp, 32 predicted proteins | sample 5204261 | NCBI WGS metagenome assembly WBZO01 (sample SAMN12412400, study PRJNA552823) | activated sludge metagenome | isolation source: activated sludge from anammox sidestream of wastewater treatment plant... | place: USA: North Carolina | collected 2017-09
GGGACTGGGCAAACTGGAGGCCGACCCGGCGCGCCTGCGCGCCGACCTCGCCGACTGCTGGGAGGTGCTGGCCGAGCCGGTGCAGACGGTGATGCGCCGCTACGGCGTCGAGAATCCCTACGAGCAGCTGAAGGAGCTGACGCGCGGCAAGGGCATCACGCGCGAGGGACTGCATGCCTTCATCCGGGGCCTGAAGATCCCCGAGGTCGAGAAGAGCCGCCTGCTCGCCATGACGCCGTGGAGCTACGTCGGCAAGGCGGCGGAATTGGCCAAGAGAATCTGAACCATGGGGTTTGCCGACAACCTGAAGAAAATGCCGGGCATCGCCCACCTCGAGGCGATCCGCCTGCTCGACGGCGAGGAGGTCGTCGCCACCATCGAGCACAAGTCCGGCCAGGTCGGCTCGCTGGCGCTGTACAACCATCTGGCGCAGACCTATGGCGCCATCACGCCGGAGGCGGCGCGCGCCGGGCTGGAACTGTATGCCGAGCACACCGAGGAGGCGCGCGCCAATCCGGGCAAGCATCCCCACGTCGACCGCCTGCTGGAGTTGGCCGAGGGCGGTCGCACCCTGCGCGTCAAGCACGTCTTTTTCGTCTGAACCGGCCATGAAAAATGTCCGCTGTCAAGCCTTTGATGCGGACAGGCAGCAACATGAAAGGTCTTGTGGGGCAATAGGTTAGGCCAAAAATCGACCGTTGCGCGCTCCTACTGCTTTTTAGGCTAGGTGCCACATAGGCGCTTTGCGGTGGCAAGTGTAGGGGCACTCCGGCGAGCCGGGGCGCATCGCTGTTGTAGCTTCTAGCCTGGTGCAATCCACTCCAAAAGCGAAAGCGCAGCCCGTAGGCTGCGCTTTCGTCGTGATGAACCAACAAAATCAGGCCTGTTTCGGTTGCACGGCCTTCGCCGCCGCCACTGCTCCTTTCCTGAATCCTCGATCCCCAGCCATGAACGCCTCCAGCATGTGCGGGATGAGCGTCGCAGCATCGACCGCCTCGCCGTAGGTCTGCGCGTGCAGCGCGGCGTAGCGGTCGAGGTCGGCCCGCAGGCTGGCCGGACACGCGAAGGTCAGCTTCGTGGACTCCAGTTTCGGCAGTGGCCCGAGCCGCAGCTTCTTGCCCGTGCTCATCGCATCGCCCCCCTGTTGAAGAACATCGGCTGGTACGGTCGCAGCACCAGGTCACGCTTGACGATGATCCGCACCGGCAGGCCCGGCCGCTCGGTCAAGGTCGGCTGGATGTTCATGTTGCGCCGGGTCATCTCCTGGCCGACCTGATTGATGCTGTCCTGCGCGCTGTCGCGCCCCGCGATCACGATGCGGTTGCCGTCCTGCCGGTTCTCCGGCGCGGCCAACTCGGCACCCACGCCCAGTAGCGTCGTCAGCGCCGCGCCGGCGACGATGCGGCTCCAGTGGTAGTCCACGCCATCTTCGAGGCCGGAATAGCCGGCCGGGTCGGTGCCCACAAGGTTGTCGATGGTCAGCGAAGACGTGTCCGGCAGGATGATCCGGTTCCACACCACCTGCACGCGACTCTGCCCGTAGCTGACCTGGCTGTTGTATTTGCCCATGATGCGCGAGCCTTGCGGGATCAGCAGGAACTTGCCTGTGGCCGAGTCATAGACCGGCTCCGTCACCGTGGCGATCACGTCGCCCGGCAAGTCCGACTTGATGCCCGTGACGAGCGCCCCGGCGATCACCGTGCCAGCCATGACCTGATACGGCGATGCCGGCATTTGCAGGTTGCCGGAATTGCGGGTTTCCGTAGAACCGCCTTTCAGGAACGCCTCCTTCTGGTCTTGCCGGTTCTGCGTGGCGGTCGGGTCGGCGGGCTGGGCCGCTGTCGAGGCCGGCCCGGCCGCCAGCGGGTCGAAGGCGCTGCCCGGCGCAGCCGCAGGGGTTTGGGCCGTGGCTGGCGCTGCGGCCTTGCCCTGCTGGCCCGAGCGGAAGAACACCGATGAGGCCGCCGCGGCGTCGGCCTCCTTGCGCAAGGCGTCCTCTGGGTCGTGGCCGGGCGGCGCATAGGTCGGCGTTACCGGCTGCTGCGAGGCCACGATGGCGGGGCCAAGGTCGCCCGGCAGCGGCGGCCCCAGCTCGGGCACCTTCTGCGGCAGCTTCGAGTAGTCCGAAGGCAGGCCGTCCAGCCCTTCGGACTTGCTCACGCGATCGACGTTGTAAAGCTCGGTCTGCTCGCCCGCGCCCCGCCGGTGCGGCTGCAATGACCAGATAGTCGCACCCAGCACGGCGACCGACAGGCCGCCCATGAGCATCGCCAGCGTGCGCCGGTTCAGGCGAGTGACCGGGCGCGGCTGGGCGCGCAGCGCCACCGCCTCGGGCGCGACCTTGCCCGCCTGCGGCGCGGCACGGTCGGGGGTGTCGTCCTTGCTCATGGTCAGTTCCTCCGGGTGCCGTCCGTGCGCTCGATCCGCACCACGTCGCCCTTGTCGCCGCCCAGGCGCAGCTCCGCCGCGCCAAAGAGGCGATCCACGATGTAGTACGGCGCGCGGAAGCGGTAGTTCACCAGTTGCCCGTCGCCCTGCGCACCGATCACGAACAGCGGCGGCAGCTCGCCTTGCGCGATGCCGGCGGGGAACTGGATATAGACCTTCTCGCCGTCATCGAAGGCGCGCAGCGGCTTCCACGGCGGATTGCTGCCGCTGACCGCGTAGCGGAAGCGGATCTTCTCCAGCGACAAGCCGGTATCAACAGGCGCGGCGGTGCTGGCCGCCTGCGCCTGGCGCTGCAAGGCCAGCATCTTGTCCTTCGGGTACTCCCAGGAAACCGAGGCCATCCATGTCTTTTCGGTCGAGGTCAGCTCCAGCAGGTAGGTGCGCCGGCTGGTGGTGATGACCAGATTCGTCTTGAGGCCCGAGCGGATGGGCTTGACCATCACGTTCACGCGCAGCGCATCACCGCTGCCGCTGGACGTGTCGCCCACGATCCAGCGCACCGTGTCGCCCGCGGCGACCGTCACCAGTTCCTCGCCGGGCTGGAGCGCGATCACGGTCACGCGGCCCACGGCCGCATAGACCTGATACAGCGCGCCATCGGTGAAGGGCCACACCTGAATCGCATTGACGTAGCCCTCGCGCGTGGGCGCGATGCGCGCCTCGGCATTGGCACGCGAGACGCGCACAGTTTCGTCGGCCGGTTCCGGCACGGGCTTGGCGGCCTCGGCTTCGGGCAACGGCTTCAACTGCGCCGGCAGCGCCAGCGGCTCGGGCACCTTGACCACTTCCACCGGCGCGGGCGGCTCCGGCAGCGGCTGGGCCTGCACCGGCTCATCGAGCGAGATGGCCGGCGGCGGCTTGCCCTGTGTGGCGCAGCCCGCCAAGGCAACGAGCATCAACGGCAAAGCGTAAAAGCGGAAAGACAGGTTCATGGTTTTGCTCCTTCGGAAGAATCCAGCTCACGGCTCCACGACAGGCCGTTGACGTAGATGCCCAGGGGGTTCTTGCGCAGGCGCTGTTCGGTGCGCGGGGTCTGCTGCACGATGGAAATCACGGCGTTCCAGCGTTCAGTGCCCGCCGCGGCGCCGTTGACGAAGCGCCGTTCCGTCCAGCGCACGTTGAAAGACGTGTCGCTGGCGCGGGTCACGCTGGTTATCTGCACCGTGACGGATTCCTTGCCGATACGCGCGAACGGGTCGTTGGTGCGCGCGTAGTCGTTGAGCACCACGGCGCCCTTGTCGGTGGTGTAGTCGTAGGCGTCGAGCCAGTTCTGGCGCACGACAATGGGGTCGATGGACAGCGAGCGCACCAGCTCGATGAAGCGGCCCAGGTGGTAGGCCACTTGTGCATCGCTGGGCCGGTACGGCGTGGCGGCTTCGCCGACGGCGCGCACTTGGCCCGCGTTGTCCACCTCCACCACGTAGGGCGTGACGATGGATTGCGCGGAGCGCCACACCAGGCCGCCGGCCATCAGCAGCGCCAGCAGCAGGCAGCCGAAAGCCATCAGCCGCCAGTTCTTCGCTTGCACGCGGGACGAACCGATGCGCTCGTCCCACACTTGCGCGGCGGATTGATACGGGGTCGCAGGCTGCGGCGTGTCGGCATAGCGCACCTGCGGGCGTTTGAATCGCATGGGTGTTCTCCTTGAAGATCAGGAATCGGAATCGCGCAGGCTCGGCCCTTGGCTGGAACTGCCGCCGTCGCCACCGCGCAGCGTGTGGGCGGCGGTCGTCGCGGCATGGGTGAGCTGTTGGCGTCGGTGCAGGCGCTTGGCCCAGGCCGGTTGCTCCTGCGGTGCTGACGGCGGCGCATCGCCACTCGCTGGGGACGCGGCTGCTGGCGCATCGGTGCTGAACGCAGCGGCAGCGCGATCGCGGATCGAGCGCGCGCCTTGCGCCACCTTCTGCCCGGCCGCCTGTGCGCCGGTCTTGGCGACGTTGCCCACGCCGGCGGCTGCGCCCTTGAGGCCGCCGCCAGCAGAAGCGGAACCAGCCTGAAACGCGGACTTCGCGCTGCTGGCGGCCCCGGCGGCGGCACGCGCGCCGCTACCGGCCAGCTTGGCGGCAGCCGGGGCCATGCGCGCGCCGGCAGCGACGGCGCCACCAACGCCCGTGGCCGCAGCGCCCACGGCAACGGCGGTGCCGGCCGCGCCCAGCACGGCGCCGGCCATCGCGCCCGCGCCGAGTTGCGGGCCGCCCGATACCAGCCCGGTCGCAATGCCTGGCCCGAAGATGCCCAGCGCCAGCAGGGTCAGCGAGGCCAGCATGACGACGACCGAATGGTCGATGGACGGCTCGGCCGGTTGCACCTGAAACTCGGCGAACAAGCCCGAGCCGATGCCCACGATGACGGCCAGCACCAGCACCTTGATGCCCGACGACACCACGTTGCCCAGCACCTTTTCGGCGAGGAACGCGGTCTTGTTCCAAAGGGCGAACGGCACCAGCACGAAGCCCGCGAGCGTCGTCAATTTGAACTCGATCAGCGTGATGAAAAGCTGGATCGCCAACACGAAGAAGCACAGCAGGACGATCAGCCAGGCGAGGAACATTACGACGATGGGCGTGATGTTCACGAACACCTCGGGAAAGCCCGCCATGTCGCCGATCTGATCGAGGATCGGCGCTCCGGCGTCGATGCCGATCTTGGCCAGCCTTCCCGGATGCAGGAAGTTCTCCATGCTCAAGGTCGAGCCGCTGGCCGTCAGGCCCAGCCCGGCGAAGGAGCGGAACACGATGCCGGCCAGCCAGTTGAAGTTGCCGATGATGTAGGCGAAGGCACCGACGTAGAGCACCTTGCGGATCAGCTTGGCGATCACGTCTTCGCCCTGGCCGGTGGCATGGCTCATCGCCCAGAACAGCCCGGCGATCGTCATGTCGATGACGATCAGCGTGGCGGTCAGAAACGCCACCTCGCCATGCAGCAGGCCAAACCCCGAGTCGATGTAGCGCGAGAACGTATCGAGGAAGCGGTCGATGATGGTTACGTCATTCATGGCGAGTTCTCCTGCCCAGGCCCGTTGTCATCGGCAGCGGGTTCATCGAAGCTGGGTGGGATCGGCGGCAGGTCGGCGAGCGTCTGGTACTCGCCGGGGCCGGCCTTGCCGGAGAGAAAGCGGCGCAGGTCGGCTCGGGCCACCTGCGCGCAGAACGCGCCGCCGTGCTCGCCCGCGCGGCATTGCGCGCGTAGCGCGTGCAGCCGGGACGGGTCGGCGGCCAGCGCGTCCACCGAAGGCGGCCGGCCGCACCCGGCCAACAGGGAAGCGAGAGCGAACAGGACGGGCGCGTTCTTCATGGCCGCACCCGTCAGGGGTTGTAGAAGTTGACGGGCTGCGGCGTGTACGGCGTGCCGCTGCCCAGGAAGCGCCGCGTCACTTCGCGCCCGCGCTCGGTGGCTGCGGCCTGCCGCGCCAGCTCCAGTGCGGTGGCTCGGTCTTGCGTGATCTGGAGCCGCTGCGACTGGATCGACTGCTTGGCCTGCAAGGCCAGCAACTGATTCATGGCCTGCATCGCTTGCAGCGCGCCTTCGGCCGACTGGCTCTTGCCGACGAGATCGGCCAGCACGCTTTCGTCTTCGCCCAGGTTCTGCGACACCTGCGCCTGCATCTGCATGGTGGTCTGCAAGCCGTTGAGCGTGTTCCGCCAACGCTCCTGCGCGTCGCGGTACATCTGGTCGCCGCTGACGGTGGCGGCGTACTGCTCGGGATACAGGCGCGCGAACTCCCGATCCAGATTGGTCACGTCGTAGGCCAAGCCCCTGGCTTGGGCGATCAGCCGTTCGGTCGTCGCCAGATTGGCGCGCAACTGGTTCACCACGCTGGACGGCAGGCTGGCGAGGTTGCGCGCCTGGTTCATCAGCATCTGCGCTTCGTTCTGAAGCTGCTGGATCTGGTTGTTGATTTGCTCCAGCGTGCGGATCGCGGTCAGCGTGTTCTGCACGAGGTTCGTGGGATCGACCACGACCCATTGCGCATAGGCGGTGGCGGTGCAAAGCATGGCCGCGATGGCGGCGGCGACAAGACGCTTTTTCATGGCAGGTTCTCCTGTGGGTGGTCGGTGGTACGGAAGGAACCCGGCGCGAGGCCGGGGAACGAGAGCAGCAGGTCGGCCGCCCAATCGAGGCCGCGATGGCGCAGCCAGGCGCCCGCGAAGCCGGGCACGCCGGCGTCCAGCAGCACGCGGTCTATGTCGCGCTGGTCTTGCGGCGTGGAAGCGCCCGCAAACGCCAGAGCCGCCGGCCCCAGGTCGAGGTCGAACAGGCGGTTGCCGAGGCGGGATTGGTAGTAGTAGTCGCGCTTGGGCTGCGCGGTGGCGACGATTTCGATCTGCCGCCTGTTGAGGCCGAAGCCCTCGTAGATCGTGCGAATCTGCGGCTCGGTCGCCTGCGGGTTGGGCAAGAAGATCCGACTCGCGCAGCTCTCGATGATCGCGGGCGCGATGCTCGAATCCTTGATGTCGGCAAGGCTCTGCGTGGCGAAGATGACGCTGACGTTCTTCTTGCGCAGTGTCTTGAGCCACTGGCGGATACGCGCGGCAAACACCGGGTCATCGAGGAACAGCCACGCTTCATCGAGGATCAGCAGCGTGGGCGCCCCGTCGAAGCGTTCATCGAAACGCGCAAAGAGGTAATGCAGCACGGCCATGACGGCGGCCTTGCTGTGCATCAGATCCTCCATCTCGAAGCACTGCACGTCGGCCATGCCCAGCCGGTCGTGGTCGGCGTCCAGCAGCTTGCCGTGGGCACCACCGAGGACATAAGGCGACAACGCCTGCCGCAGCGTGTTCGATTGCAGCAGCACGGAAAGCCCTGTCATCGTGCGCTGCTCCACCGGCGCACCGGCGAGACTGCCCAGCGCCGACCAGATGGCGGCCTTCTCGTCCGGGCCGACCGCGACGCCTTCGTGCAGCAAGCGGCCTTCGATCCATTCGGCGGCCCAGGTTCGGTAGCCCTCGCGGTCGATGCGCGCCAGCGGCTGGAACGCGATGCCGCCGTCGGTGCCCAGGTCGTAGTGCTCGCCACCAAGGCCCAAGGTGGAGGCGCGCAACGAGCGCCCCATGTCGAAGGCGAAGATGCGTGAGCCGCGATAGCGGCGGAACTGCATCGCCAGCGTGGCGAGCAAGACCGACTTGCCCATGCCTGTCGGCCCGGCGACCAGCGTGTGGCCCACGTCGCCGATGTGCGTCACCAGCCGAAACGGCGTGGCGCCGTCCGTGCGCGTGACGATCAACGGCGGGCCGTCAAGGTGGTCGTTTTTCTCCGGCCCCGCCCACACTGCCGACACCGGCATCATGTGGGCCAAATTCAAGGTTGATACGATCGGCTGCCGGACATTCGCATAGGCATTGCCGGGGATCGAGGACAGCCAAGCATCCACGGCATTGAGCGTTTCGGGGATGGTCACGAAGCCCCGGCCCTGAATGACGCGCTCCACCATGCGCAGCTTCTCGTCGGCGACGGCGGCGTCCTTGTCCATGACGGTGACGGTCGCCGTCAGATAGCCGAAGGCGACTTGATCGCTGCCCAGCTCCTGCAATGCGGTGTCCGCATCGGCGGCCTTGTTGCTGGCGTCGGTATCGACCAGCGGGCTTTCTTGCTGGAAGATCGTTTCGCGCAGCAGCGCGATGACGTTCTTCCGTTTCGCAAACCACTGCCGGCGCAAGCGCCCCAACTCCCGTTCCGCCTCGGATTTGTCGAGGCACAAGAATCGCGTACTCCAGCGATACCCAAATCCAAGGCGGTTGAGGTCGTCCAGAATCCCCGGCCAGGTCGAGGTCGGGAAGCCGCGCACCGACACCACGCGCAGGTGCCGGTCGCCCAACATGGGCGCCAGGCCGCCGATCAGCGGTGCATCGGCCAGCAGCGCATCCAGGTGAAATGGCACCTCCGGCACGTTCACCCGATAGCGCCGCGTGGAAACCGTGGCGTGCAAGTAGGTCAGCGTCTGCCCGTCATCGAGCCACGCGATTTCCGGCATCACGCCATTGAGCAGGTCGAAGACACGATCCGTTTCCGCCTGGAAGGCTTGCAATCGCTCGCGCCAGTCCACGCCTTCGGTTGGCTTGTTCTCGTACAGCATCCTCGCTGCGCGGGCGCGGGATTCCTCCGCAGGCAGGCATTGCAGCGTCAGGTGGTAGCCGCTCTCGAAGTGGTTGCCCGATTCCTCGAAGGCGGCGCGGCGCTCTTCATCGACCAGCCACGACAGCGGCTCGGGGAACTCCGAGTGCGGATAGTCAGCGGCAGCGCGGCGCTCGGCTTCGATGAACAGCGCCCAGCCCGAACCCAGCCGGCGCAGCGCGTTGTTCAAGCGCGCCGACGTGGCGATCAACTCGCCTTGCGTGGCACTGTCGAGGTCAGGTCCGCGAAACCGCGCCGTGCGCTGGAAGCTGCCGTCCTTGTTCAAGACGACACCCGGCGCGACCAGCCCGGCCCAGGGCAGCCAGTCGGCCAGCAGCGCGGGCCGCTGGCGGTATTCGGCAAGGTTCAGCATGGCGTCATCCCCCTACACGTCCAGCAGCGGCCGGTGCTTGATGTGGCGGGCAAAGACCTGCATGAACTGCGGATCGACGCGCGCGCCCCAGACTGCCAGCGCGTGGCCGGCGATCCAGAGCACCACGCCCGGAATCCACAGTTGCAGGCCCAGCCCGACGGCGGCGGCCAAGGTGCCGTTGGCAATCGCCACCGTGCGCGGTGCGCCACCCAGCAAGATCGGCTCGGTGAGCGAGCGATGCAGCGGCACCTCGAAGCCCGCCGCGAAGTTCTGCACTCCATCATGGGCCGCGTTCATACGACGGCCCCGCCGGAGAAGCTGAAGAAGGACAGAAAGAAGCTCGAAGCCGCGAACGCGATGGACAGGCCGAACACGATCTGGATCAGCTTGCGAAAGCCCCCCGAGGTATCCCCGAAGGCCAGCGCCAGACCCGTGGCGATGATGATGATGACCGCGACGATGCGCGCCACCGGCCCTTGGATCGACTCCAAGATCGACTGCAATGGACCTTCCCAAGGCATCGACGAACCTGCGGCCTGCGCGGTGCCCACGAGCAGCAGCATCAGCGCCGCGAGCATCAGGCCCTGCATGGCCGGGCGGGTCAGGCCATCCAGCCGAGCCGAACTGGAACGGCCGGGAAGCGCATTTGCAGAAATACGGAAAGCAGGAACCTGCATCATGAAAGTTCTCCAGAGTGGTCAGGGGACAGGGAGGAAAGGTCGGACGGCAGCAGCAGCTCCGGAAACGGCGTTTCCGGCGTTTCCGGCGCCTCTAGCGCATCCACCAGGCGGTAGCCCACGCCGTCGAAGCCGACGACGCGGGCGATGCTCTCGATGCGGCGCTTGCGCCCGCGTCCGGCGATGTGGATCACCACGTTGACCGCCTCGGCGATCAGCGCACGGGGCGGGTTCACCGCCACTTCGAGAATCAGTTGCTCCAGGCGCAGCAGCGCGCCCAGCGCGGAGCCGGCATGGATCGTGGCGATGCCGCCGGGGTGGCCGGTGCCCCACACCTTGATGAGATCCAGCGCCTCGGCGCCGCGCACCTCGCCGACCACCACGCGATCCGGCCGCAGGCGCATGGACGAGCGCACCAGCTCGGTCATGGACACGACGCCCGCGCGGGTGCGCAGCGGCACGTGGTCGCGCGCCGCGCATTGCAGCTCCACCGTGTCTTCGAGCACCAGCACGCGGTCGCCGGTGGCGGCGATCTCGGCCAGCAAGGCATTGGCGAGTGTGGTCTTGCCGCTGCTGGTGGCCCCGGCGATCAAGACGTTCTGGCGCTCGCGCACGGCGCGAACGAGAAAGCCCGCCTGGGCAACGGTCATCATTCCGTCCAGGACGTACCGCTCCAGCGGAATCACGCCGATGGCGCGCTTGCGCAGCGCGAAGGCCGGCCCCGGCGCGGCGGGCGGCAAGATGCCCTCGAAGCGTTCGCCTGTCTCGGGCAGTTCGGCGGATAGCAGCGGTTGGCCGCGATGCACCTCTGCGCCAACGTGGGCCGCGACCAGACGGATGATTCGCTCGCCATCGGCTTCGGGCATTTCCATGCCCATAGGCGCGCGGCCCGACGACAGGCGGTCCACCCAAAGGGTGCGATCGGGGTTGAGCATGATTTCTACCACGTCGGGGTCTTCGAGCGCGGTGGCGATCAGCGGCCCCATTGCCGTGCGCAGCATCTGGATGCGCCGGTCGAGCGACGTGGCGCTCATGGATTGGGGAATGGCGCTCATGACGCACGCTCCCGCGCTTCGGTGGCTGCCGCCGCGTCCTCCATCCGTACCGGGTCGGGATGCAGTTCTTCCACCACGTCGCGCACCAGGCTGCGCCCGCGCATCAAGTGGCGGCCAAGCTGCTCTACGAACTGCTCGAAGCGCGCCTTGCCCTGGGCGCGGGCCGCGTCTTGGTGCGCTTCGGGAACTGGCGTGCTGACGGTCAGGTAGTAGCGGATGAACAGCGCCAGCGTTTCGATGGCGATGTTCTGGTCGCGCTCCATGCGCTCCGCTTGCCGCGACAGCCGATCAAGCCGCTTGGCGATGGCCGCCTCGCGCTGGTCGGCGGCATCGGGCGACAGCCACGATGCGAGTGCCGCCGCGACGATGGACGACTTGGACACGCCTTTCTTGGCGGCCAGCTCTTCGAGCCGCTTAGCGTGCTCGGGCTGGATAAAGAGGTTCAGGCGGTAGTGGCTCATAGCTCGATTCCGTCGTTGGGGTCGAGGGAAGCCAGCCGGGCCGTGCGCTGCATGGCTGGATCGAACTGGCGAGGAAGGGGAAGCGGCAGGTCGTCGTCGTCATCGAGCAGCCCGAGGTCGGCCGCGGGCGCGGCCAGTTCGGGGTCGTAAGCGACGGTTTCGGAAAGCTCGGGTTGACGGCGCGGGCCGCCGTCGTCGGCGGCCAAGCTCCCCAGGCCATCGGCGGATGCCGTCGCCGGTACGGCAGGCGTTGGAGGAATCGCCAGCCCGCTCCAGTCATCCGGGCGCAGCGGCGGCGCGTCGGCGTACTGCCCGCCCGCAAGCGCGGGCGGCGGCAGCACGCGGCGCTTGAAATTGGCGTCCGCGTAGTAGCGCAGCTTCTTCGCCTTGATCGGCGCGACGCTGGACACCATCACCACCGCCTCGTCAGGCGGAAGCTGCATCACCTCGCCCGGCGTCAGCAGCGGGCGCGCCGTTTCCTGCCGCGACACCATCAAGTGGCCGAGCCACGGGGCCAATCTGTGGCCGGCGTAGTTGCGTTGCGCGCGCAGCTCGGTGGCGGTGCCGAGGGTTTCCGAAATCCTTTTCGCCGTCCTTTCGTCGTTCGTCGCAAACGTCACGCGGACGTGGCAGTTATCGAGGATGGAATGGTTCTGCCCATACGCCTTGTCGATCTGGTTCAGGCTTTGGGCGATGAGGAAGCTGCGGATGCCGTAGCCGGCCATGAAGGCAAGCGCCGTCTCGAAGAAGTCCAGGCGCCCCAGCGCCGGGAACTCATCGAGCATCAGCAGCAGCTTGTGGCGGCGCTCGATGCCGTCGGAGCCATCGAGCGATTCGGTGAGGCGCCGACCGATCTGGTTGAGGATCAGGCGAATGAGCGGCTTCGTCCGAGAAATGTCCGAAGGCGGCACCACCAGATACAGCGACACCGGATGTTCCGCAGCGATCAGATCGGCAATGCGCCAGTCGCAGCGCGAAGTGACTTCGGCCACCGTGGGGTCGCGGTACAGGCCGAGGAACGACATGGCGGTGCTCAACACGCCGGAACGCTCGTTGTCCGATTTGTTGAGCACTTCGCGCGCAGCAGAAGCCACCACAGGATGCGGGCCATCGCCGAGGTGCGGCGTGGTCATCATCCGGTGCAAGGTCAGCTCGAACGGGCTGGCCGGGTCGGAGAGGAAGTTGGCGACGCCACGCAGCGTCTTGTCCTCACCGGCGTAGAGCACATGCAGGATCGCGCCGACCAGAAGCGCGTGCGAGGTCTTCTCCCAATGGTTGCGCTTCTCCAGCGCGCCTTCGGGATCGACCAGAATGTCCGCGATGTTCTGCACGTCGCGCACTTCATGCGCGCCGCGCCGCACCTCCAGCAGCGGGTTGTAGGCCGCCGACTTCGCATCGGTCGGGTTGAACAGCAGGCAATGCGAGAAGCGCGAGCGCCAGCCGGCGGTGATCTGCCAGTTCTCGCCCTTGATGTCGTGGATGACGGCCGAGGCCGGCCAGGACAGCAGCGTCGGCACCACCAGGCCGACACCTTTGCCCGAGCGCGTGGGCGCGAAGGTCAGAACGTGTTCCGGGCCTTCGTGACGCAGGTACTGGCGATCGTGCTGGCCGAGGAACACGCCGGCCGATTGCGTCAGGCCCGCCTTGCGAATGTCATCCGCGTTCGCCCAGCGGGCCGAGCCGTAAGTCGTAACCAGGCGCGACTGCCGCGAGCGCCAGATCGACATGCCGATGGCGACGACCACCGCCAGTAACCCACTGCCGCCCGCGATGGCGCCGCCGGTATCGAACACGCGCGGCGCGTAAGCATCGAAAACGAACCACCACTCAAACAACTTCCACGGGTGGTAGATCGGCGTGCCAAGAAAATCGAACCAGGGCGAGCCAAGGCGTACTTGATAACCAAGGGCGGCTGCTGTCCATTGTGTGGCGCCCCACACGCCGGCGATCACGATGCCGAATACCACGGCAATCTGACCGAACAGCACGTTCGTCCCTTGCATGACCTGGCCTCCGATTTCTCCTGCGCTGATTCCTTATGGAAAGCGCGGCACAAGGACGTGCCGCTGGCGTCAGGATCGGTGCCGGGTCAGTGCCGGTCAAAGACCGTTTAGAGCAGAAAGGTCGAGGAAAAAGAAAGAATGAGTGCGGTGGCGAGCCAAAGAAAAACGCCGCAAGCGCGGGCGCATTGCGGCGTGTCGAGAAAAAAAGTGAAGGCGAATCGGCGAGCGGCCAACAATCAGAACTTTGGCGACTCTTTCGGCGGTGTATAGGGCGTTTCGCCGTCGCCATAGAACCGCTTGCGCGTGGCTTCGGCCACTCGGTTGCACAGCACGTCGCCCAGCTTGGGACGATCCGTCTTGCACTGTTGGCGCAGTTCTCTAAGCCGGTCAGGGTTGGCCGCCAGTTCTTCCACCGTCGGAATATTTGTCTCCGAATCGGCGGCCTTCTGAGGTGCCTCGGATTGGCCGCAAGCGGACAAGGCAGTCACGAGCAAGAACGGAATGATTTTCTTCATGGCATCAATTCCTCCGGTGGATCAGAACTGTGGCCTCGGATGGGCCTGGGAGTCTCCGGTGTTTCAATTGTCTGTACCCGTTCGATGAACCGTGCAAGTTCGTCGGACGGATCACCGTCAAGACGAAGCAAGTAAGTCGTCAGCGGAGGTACACGCGACGCAAGCGGCCGCGCTACCACTCCCGGTTCACGGCTGGCGGAAATATGTGCAGCGCCCGCCAGCCCGAGCGCGAAGCCGGCTGATACCAGCGCCATCATCAGATCGCATGTGGCAACTCGCTCTGCGATCAACGGTTCCATGTCAGCACGACGCAGCACTCGTTCTACGTGTTTGGCATGGCCTTCACACACTTGCGGATCGCACAAAACCAGCGGATAGCGCAGCAGTTCGTCCAAGGGTATACGCTTGTGGACCAGTAGAGGATGGCGAGCGGGGACCGCCACCATTAGCGCATCACTCCAAGCTGGCAACGCCACGATGCCATCGCCCACCTCGTCGGACTGAGCAAACCCCACGTCGTATAGATCATCGTGCAACCCTTTGATCTGCTGCGACAGCGGCACCTCGAAGAAGCGGATTTCGACCTCGGGTTCTTCCTGACGACATAACGCCAACAAGGTCGGCAAGCGCGACGGTGTAATGCCGTCCGACAAAGCCACTCGCAATTGTCCATGAAAGCCATTAGCTGCCGCTTTCACGCTATCACGCGCTTGTTCCAAGGCGGCAAACACACGACGTACATGCTCCAAGAACAATGTTCCGGCATGGGTTAGCCGCGTACTGCGCGTGGTACGGGCAAACAGCGCCACACCGAGTTCTTCCTCCAGTTCCTTGATGGCCCGCGACAGCGGCGATTGTTCAATATGCAGCTTCTCCGCCGCACGAGCGAAACGGAGTTCTTCGGCCACGGCCAGGAAGTATCGAAGGTGACGAAGCTCCATGGCGATTCACATCCCATTTCGCAAAGAGAACAATCAGTCTTTTCTTTGGCTGTCGGTTGATCCTGCTTTCAAATCCTTGACAAACTGATATAGCTGCGGCAGGAATGAAGATAGAAGCGGGTTGTCTTTGTTCGCCAGGATGGCTCCGCCAAACAGTTTCAGACCAATCGCAAATGCCGCCGCATCTGCCTGGTTGCTGAAATCGCCTCTGCTGCGAATCCACGTCACGACAGAAATGATGTCGTCATGATTCCCAACCTCAAACTGCAAAGGCTTGCGTTCACTGGGGACGCCATGTGAATCCGTCAATTGCTCCAGAGTTACGCGATAAAGGTATTGCCTCATTTGTGTGGCTCCTCGTGTTGGAGTGATGAGCTAATCACCGATGCGGATCTTCGGCGTTACGGACATACCGACGCGCAGATTCGCCGCATCAGGCTGGCCGGGGTCGATGCGAATACGCACAGGCAGGCGTTGGACGATCTTGGTGAAGTTGCCTGTGGCGTTGTGTGGCGCGACGGCCGAGTAGCTGACGCCACTGGCCGGCCCCAGGCTTTCCACGGTTCCCTTCAACTCGATACCCGGCAAGGCATCCACCTTGATGTCCACCGGCTGCCCGGCCTGCACGCGCGCCAACTGCGTTTCGCGGAAGTTGGCCGTGATGTAGACCGCATCCAACGGAACGACGGCTACCAATGGCTTGCCGGCATTCACGAACGATCCGACGCGCACCGACTTCTGGCCGATCACGCCACTGATGGGCGCCGTGATTTGGGTATAGGAGAGCTTCAACTCCGCTGCGGCCTGTGCGGCTTGCGCTTGAGAAAGCGCAGCCTTGGCCTTTTCAAGATCGGCTTTCAGGATGTCCGTCTGCTGCCGTGCCGCTTGCAGGCCGGCGCGGTTCTTGTCCCGGCTGGCCAGCCGAATGGCCAACTGCGCTTCGGCCTGTTGTTGTGCCTGGATCGAACCTGATCCATCGGAGGCCAGGTTCCGGTAGCGTTTCTGGTTGGCCTCCGCCAATTTGAGTTCTGCATCGTCCACCGCAACGGCCGCCTGCGCCTGGCGGATCGCGGCTTCCTGCTGCGCCACGCGCGCGGCAAGTCCCTCGACACTGGCCTCGGCAGCGGCGACTTGTGCCTTTGCCGCATCCACCGCAACGATGAAATCCCGGTCGTCGATGGCGGCGAGCAGATCGCCAGCCTTCACTGGCTGGTTTTCCTCAACCAGTACCTTGCCGATCACGCCGGACACCTGCGGCGCGACGAGGGTGAAATCGGCCTGGACGTAGGCATCGTCCGTGGACTGAGTCGATGCGCTGGACTCGGGACGATTCAGATAAATGACGCAGCCCACAGCGACTGCGAGCAGCAGCACGGCGCTGGTGATCTTGGCTTTCTTCGGCATGGCCATGGTGAAACTATCCTTGGGGCAAAGGTTGGGATTGGGGAGCGCCGGCCTGCAAGTCGGGGGCGGGAACGTAGGTCAGCCGCAATACGAAGGGGACCATCACCAGCGCCAGAACGCCGAGCACGCGATAGGCATCCGCGACCGACAGCACCAGTGCCTGCTGGCCGATGATTCCCATCAGTTGAGCGGGCTCCGGAACAAGCGGGACGGAGTTGCCTACCAATGCGGCGTGGTCCAGCAGCATTTCTGCGTGGAACCGCTGTCTCACGGTCACGAGTTGGCCCACCACCGCGCCCCCGAGTACCGACCCCAGGGCGCGCAGCGTGTTGATATTCCCCGACACATACGGGCCTTCACTGGGGTGTACGACGCTGGTACACAGGAACAGCATCGAGACGACAGCCATGGGCTGGCCAAAGGCTTGGAGTGCCTGCGTCATCAAGAACTGGTCGCGGTTCCAGTCGGAGGTCAGTTGCGCGCCGGAGAAACACGCCAAGGCGATCAGCAGCAGGCCGCCCGCGAACACGAATCGGGCATCGACCCATTTCCGGTACAGGAAAAGCGCCACCACGGAACCCAGGACCAGTTGAGGCAGTGCGACGATCAGACCGATCGGCGCCATCTGAAGCGGTCGGTAGCTTTGGAGCGGCCCGAGAAAGGTCATCGGCAACATCACGCCGGAGGTCAGCACGACCAGAAGGCAGACGAACAAGGTGAAGCCCAACGCCAGGTTGCGGCGACTGAGCATCTGCAATTTGATGAACGGCGACGGGTGATACCACTCCGTCAGCAGATAGGCCACCAGCAGCGTCAGCCCGGCCACCAGCGAGACGACGATGAGGGGGGAGTTGAACCAGTCCAGCCGCACGCCCTGATCCAGGGCGACGGTTATCAGGGCAAATGCCGGCACGCCGAAAGCCATGCCTGGCCAGTTGGCTTGCGAAAAGCGGTCTGTCTGGATCGGGTCTTTCGGCAGGCCCCAGCCGATCAACAAGGCGGCAACGGCCGCGAGCGGAAGGATCTGCCAGTACACCCAGCGCCAATCGAACAGGCCATCCGTCCATTGCCCCGCCAGCCAGATCGAGAGGTTGGGCGCGAAGGTGGCTGTCAGCGCATACAGCGCCAGTCCGTGCAGCCGTATGTGGGGCGGCAGGAACTTCAACGCCGCCATCATCAGCACGGGAATCATCGTGCCGCTGGCGATGCCTTGCAGGAAGCGCATGGCCAGCAGCAGATCGAGGTCATGGATGAAGGGGATGCACACCGCCAGCAAGGTGCATGCGCCGATCATCCACAGCTCGAAGCGGCGCACTGAGAGCGTGATGGCGAACCATGCCGCAAACGGCATGGCGATCACTTCGCCGGCGCTATAGACGGTCGTGAGCCAGGAGGCGTCGTCCAGGCTGTAGCCCAGCGCGCCACGCACGTCCGCCAGCGCCAACGCGCCCACGCGGTTGTTCAGTCCGGCCATCATGGCCGCGATGAGGATGCCGACCAGCCCGGCGATCGCCCGCTTCGGAGGGGCTGCCGCAGCAGCGGGTGCGGGTGGCGCCGCTGTCGGCTGCAACGCTGCGGCACTCATGGGTCAACCTTTGATGGCGAGGTGGCCGATGACGCGGTGGTCGTCAGGGGCGCATCGCCGCCGGCTTGCCGCCCGGATGTGAGTGCGTCGGGGTCCCAGCCGCCGCCCAGCGACTTGTAGACATTGACCAGGGTGAGCGCAGCGTTGGTGGCGCTGGCATTGAGGCTGGTCTGGCTGGCAAGGACGCCGCGCTGCGCGGCCAAGACATTCAGGTAGTCGGCGGCGCCTTCCTGATAGCCGCGCTCGGCAGCATGCAGCGCCTGCTTGTTCTGTTCATACGAAACCAGCAATTCGGCATGTCGGTTCTTCTGGGCTGCCCAGGCGTCCAGGGCGTTGTCCACTTCATGCCAGGCTTGCAGCACCGTCTGCCGGTAGGCGATGGCGGCTGTTCTTTGCCGTGCCTCGTTCAGCGCCAGGCGCTGCTTCAAACGACCGCCCTGAAAGATGGGGAGATAGACCGTCGGGCCGACGGAGAAGAACCGGGAATCCCAACTGTCGAGGTCGTTGAACTCGAAGGCTTCGACGCCGACTCTTCCCCGCAAGCCGATCCGCGGGTAGAAATCGGCCTTGGCGACGCCGATGGCCGCCGTCGCGGCATGGAGCTGGGCTTCGGCGCGCTGTATGTCCGGCCGCCTGTGCGCCAATTCGGAGGGCAGGCCCACCGGCACATTGGAAGGAAGCGAAGGCAAGGGCATCGCTTCAAGCAACTGCGCATCGAGGGCGCGCGGCTGCTCCCCCAGCAGCAGTGCCAAGGCATTCATCAGCGTGTTGCGGCGCTGGACCAGTTCTGGCACCAGCGCCTCGACCGTTGCCAGTTGCGCGCGCGCCGAAGCGGTTTCAAAGCGCGTGGCGACGCCGTTGCGCTCACGGCTTTCGGCCAGGCGCAGGGTGCGGTCGGCGACCGCCAGGTTCTGCCGGGTGATGTCCAGTTGCGCTTGCGTACCACGCAACTGGAGATAGGTGCGCGCCACCTCGGCGGACAAGGCCACCCGCGCCGCCTCGCGCTCATACACCGTGGCCTCGAAGGCGGCCGCGGCGCCTTCGCGCGATCGCCGCGCGCGGCCCCACAGATCGAGTTCCCAAGTGGCGTCGAATCCCAACTGCCAGAAATCGCTCGCGCTCGTCGGTGCACCCAACGCGGCAAACTTGCCGTGCTCGCTGATGGCCTCGCGGGAATAGCCTGCCGAGGCGCCCACGCTGGGCAGCAGCAGCGAGGAAGCAATCCCCAACTGCGCCCGGCTTTGCTCGATGCGCTCGGAAGCGATCTGCAGGTTCAGGTTGCCCGCCTGCGCACGGGCTTGCAGATCCGCCAACACGTCATCGTTGAACAACGTCCACCATGAAGATGGGAAGTTCGCAGCGGATGTTTCCTGAGCCTGCGCGTAGTCCGCCCTGGGCGCCAGTTGAACGGCCGTGAGCCTGTCGTCGGGTTTCACGAAGTCAGGACCCACCGCGCAGCCGACCAGTGAGATCGTGCAGAGCGCCGTGCCTGCTTGTCGCAGCAGTTGTGAGAGCAGCGGTTGTGACGTCATGAAGGTTTATCCAATGTGCGAATAGTACCGAACCGCTCGGTTTGATTTTACGATAAAAATTAAGCCGACGGCTCACAGGAAATCCAAGACATTTGCTTAAGTGCAGATGCCTGTGAGACGAATGGCTAGGTTGATGCGTACCGAGCGGTTTGGTACTATATCGAATCCTGGCAACCGTGTCAAAACTTCCGACCCAAGCAGATGCGACGAACCAACCAAGTCATGACCGCCCCGCCGCCGAGCAGCGGCGAGCTGAACGCCAAGGCTCTCACCGTTCTGCGCGCTGCGCGAAACGTCTTCCTGACCCATGGGTTCAGCGCGGCAACAACCGACATGATCCAGCGCGAGGCTGGCGTGTCCAAGTCCACGGTTTACGCGCACTACGCGAACAAGGAAGCACTCTTCACCGCGGTAATCGAAGCCGAATGTGCAGCGTTCACGAACACGGTGCAGGGCATCGAGTTCCGCCCGGGGAAGCTGCGAGAAACGTTGACCCTGTTGGCTCGGGCCTATTTGAACATCGTGCTGTCTCCGGGCGGGCTGGCTGTCTTCCGCGTCGTGATCGCCGAAGGCCCACGCTTTCCCCAGCTCGCAAGGACGTTCTATCTGGCCGGCCCGCAGGTCATGACGGCGATGGTGGCCGAACAACTGGCCAATGCGGCAGCATCCGGCGAGGTCGATCTTGGCGAGATTGGCCGCGAGACGGCCGCCAGTCTGTTCATCAACCTGGTTCGGGGTGAACCCCAGCTTCAGTGCCTGACTCATCCGGATGCCGCGCCTTCCTCGGCGCAGATTGACCAGTGGGCGAATGCAGCCGTAATGACATTCATGCGTGCCTATGGTTGCGGCGAGGACTCGCCCAATAAGCGTTCCCGATCATGATGCAGAATGGGTCAATCGGTACGGAGAAATCAGACGACGCCCTTCGGGTGATGGAGCTTTCTACGGCCATCACGCGGCTTTGCATAGCAAGGAATCAAGTGCTGAATCGCGTGGCTGCTCCGTTCGGTTTGACCGCTGTGCAGGTGATGGCGCTACACCATATTTCAGCCACTCCAGCATGTACGCCTAGGGAAGGTCTGCAAAACCTTCCTGCCAGACTGCCGGGATGGGACAATAGCGACATGAAGCAGATGAGTCTGGAGGCGCCGATGTATACGGGCTTTGAGCTGCGCGCCAAGCGCACCCGCAAGCGTGCGTTTTTGGAGCAGATGGACCGTGTGGTGCCGTGGGCAGAGTTGGTCGCACTCATCGAGCCGTATGCGCCGAAGGCGGGTCCCAAGGGTGGGCGGCCACCCTTTGCGGTAGAGAAGCTGCTGAGGATTCATTTTTTGCAGCAGTGGTTTGGTCTGTCGGACCCGGCGGTGGAGGAAGCCTTGTACGACACGCCGCTGCTGGCGAGCTTTGTTGGTCTGGACCTGGGGGTGGATGTCGTGCCGGATGAGAGCACCATCCTGCGCTTTCGCCACCTGCTGGAGCAACACGGCCTGAGCCAGCGTATCCTCGAGACGGTCAATCGCATCCTGACCGAGCGTGGCCTCATGCTCAAGAGCGGCACCATCGTGGATGCCACGCTCATTGCTGCTCCCAGCTCGACCAAGAACGCCCGCCGTGAGCGCGACCCTGAGATGCACCAGACGAAGAAGGGCAACCAGTGGTACTTCGGCATGAAAGCGCACGTTGGGGTCGACGCCGAGACAGGGCTGGTACACACGGTGGTGGCCACCGCTGCCAACGTCTCGGATGTGACGCAGGCGCATCGGCTCTTGCACGGGCAAGAGACCGACGTCTTTGCCGATGCGGGCTATCAGGGAGTGGACAAGCGAGCGGAAAACCAGGGCAAGCAAGTCGCTTGGCACGTGGCCATGCGGCCGGGCAAGCGCCGGGCATTGGACAAGCGCACTTTTCTTGGCCAGGTGATGGATGCCTTGGAACGCACCAAGGCGCGCATTCGTGCCAAGGGTGAGCATCCGTTTCGGGTACTCAAATGCCAGTTTGGCTACCGCAAGACGCCCTATCGAGGCTTGGCCAAGAACGGCGCGCAGCTCAACGTCCTGTTTGCGCTGGTCAATCTGTGGCTGGCGCGCAAAGCCTTGCTGGCTGCGACGGGATAAGTGCGCCCGCAGTGGGCTCACTGGGGCCGGATGAGGCTGCAGAGGGCCCACGAAGGGGCTTGCTGGAGCCCAAGAACCGTTCAGCATCTGTTTCGATCCCATCCTACGAAACGATATTGACCCTGAACTCGTCGCCACGAACGAGTGGGCGGGGTAGTGCAGAGGTTCCCTAGCACTTTGGCCCGCAGTCTGGCAGTCGATTCAGCCTCTGTGACAAGGCTATTGGACCGTCTTGAAAACAAGGGCATGCTCCAAAGAGCGGCACAAGAGCGCATGAATCGCACGCATGACCGCAGAGTTGTCGAGATTATTCTGACTGAACATGGATGCAACGCGATACGTGAGTTGAAGTCACATTGGCAGTCCGCTCGCTCGGAATTGACCGAGGCTTTCAAACAAAGCGAAATACATGGGTTAGCACTAGCTGATTGACGGCCCACGCTGCCGCCCAATCTCCCACGACACCCCGCCGCCGCGCACCGTGGCGGCAAGTTGCTGCCCCAAGCGTTGTTCGATCACGGGTTTCCACGGTACCAGTGAGAACCCCATGCCGTCATCGAGCATCGCGTAGCGCCCACTGGCGAGCATGACGGAGCGCCGGTAGATGCCAGCCACGCGCTGCCCGTCGGCCACCGGGCGATGCTCTAAGCCGGTGTCGGCCGCAATGTCTTTGGCGACCTGCGCCAGCTCCCGGTTGCGCAGCGTGCCCAGCAGGTTGCGCGCCAGGATCACCCGCTGCCCGCGCCGCTCGGCCAGCCCCTGTTCGGCCAGGAAGTCGGCGCGCTGCTGCATTGCCTGCTTGGCTTCGCCGCCAAATCCCAGGTCGCCCAGGCCCGAGCCGCCGCCAATCAGTTGCTGGTCGAGCCAGGTGGCGCCGATCACGCGGGCCTGCCGCTCGATGGGTATGTGCGATTTCAGCTCCACGGCCACGCCGCCAAGGCGCTGCGCGTCGTAGCGACGGCCCTGTTCGGCCAGGTCGTCCGGCACCTTCCATAGCCCCTCGGCCACGCGCTCCACGATGCCTGCGCGGCGCAGGGCTTCCAGCCGGCGGACGTGGGCCGCGACGACTTCCTTCGGATCGCGGCCGGGCACGGCCTGACCTTGCGCGATAGCGAGGTGGTGGTCGGTGCGGTATAGGCCATCGCTCGCCAGCGCGGCGATGTTCTTGTCGGCCGCGCGCACGTCGGCCGATCCCTTCACTTCCACCACGGCGCCGGTCGGATAGTTCGCCAGCTCGTCGCGGGCGTTGAGCGCGACGTAGTGGGCCTTGCCGTCCACGCCGTCGATGACCAGATAGCCCCGGTCGCGCAGCTCGTCGGCCAGCCCCTTCGCGGCCACGCGGCCGAGGATGGTTCGGCCATCATCGCCCGGCTCGAACACCGCCAGTTCGCGCGGCTCGCCGCGCATGGCCCGCTGCATGGTGCGGATGATGTCGCCGCGCTCGCCCAGGGCGCGCAGGGTCTTTTCAGCATCGGCATGGACGACCCAGGTGCCCGGCTGCATCTCGTCGGCCAGGCCCAGGTGCTGCAAGCGTTGCAGCCGGCCGACCAGCAGCAGGCGCTGGCGTTGCAGCCGCGGTTCGTTAAACCGTTCGATCTGCACCCGGCCGTCCTCGCCGGCCTCACGGTGCAGCGTGCGGTCGAGGCTCGTCCACCGCTCTTGCTCCACCTCGCGCTGCAAGGTCTGCTGGATCTCCAGCTCGGTGCGCGGCCCCAGCCATTCGGTCGCCAGTTCGGCGGCGCGATGGCGGAAGCCATCGGCGATGTAGTCCCCCGCGATGATGAGGTCTTTGCCGGTGTCGTCGCGCCCGCGCACGACGATGTGCGTGTGCGGGTTGTCGGTGTTCCAGTGGTTGACGGCCACCCAATCGAGGCCCGTACCCAGGTCGGCTTCCATGCGGCCCATGAGGTGCCGCGTGTAGGTGCGCAGGTCTTCCAGCTCGGCGCCATCCTCGGGCGAGAGGATGAAGCGGAAATGGTGCCGGTCGTCGGCGCAGCGTTCTTTGAAGGCGTCGAGGTCGGCGGCATCGGTCTGCGGCCCGTAGGCTTGGCCTGGCTCGCCATCTCGGCCTACACCGTCGCGCTCGATGTAGCGCAGGTGCTTGGCGAGCGACTGCGGACTGGCCTGGCGCTGGTTGACCAGCAACGTCTTGATGGTCACGCGCCGCGACATGGACGTTAGCTTCGCGCCGGCGAAGCGCGCCGCCGTGTGGCCGCGTCCCAGGCGCGAGCCGGGCCGCTGGCCGGTGCCGGCGCCCTTGCCACTGCCACCAGGGCGGCGCACCATGGACTTGCCGCTGCTGGCCTTGCCTGCCTGCTTGAGCACCTTGGAAACGAAGCCCTGGCCCCGGTTCTTCGGGGCGCCGGGGCGGATGCGGAAATCGTCGTCGCTGCGGTCGGTCATGGCTGCGCTCCTTGCAAACCCTGGCGTGTCCGAGCGTGCAAAGCACGCGGACATGCCTGCATCGGCGCGGGCCTCGCGCCCCACGCGGCACGGCGGCGAAGCCGCTGCGTGCCGCGCCACCCCCACGTGCAGACTGGCTTTCGACGCGGCCCGGTGCAGCGTCCTTTTGTCTTGCCTTCCGCCTTTGCCCCTCGCTGTCGCTCCGGGCAGCGGCGGCCCGGCGGCGCTGCTGCGCGAGCAGCCAGCGCGCCGGCGAACGCAGCGACGGCCGCAGGCCGGGCGCGTTCGAGGCAAGACGCCTGCACGTGGGGCGGCTGCGCCGAAGGCAGCGCGAAGTGCGGTGCGAATGCACCCGCACTGCACGCGCGACGACACGGCGACGGCCAGCAGAGCGACACGCCCGATGGCACAACAAGATGCACGGCAACGTGCAGCGAGTCGGCGGCCATCATGGGCGGGACTCCAGCCAGACCGGATGCGCGACGCCGGTCACGGCGGATGCGCTGACTGGTCCGAAATACCGGCTGTCGAACGACGCCGGGTTGGTCACACTGAGCAGGAACAGTTCGCCGGGTTCGAGGCGACGACATTGCTGCCAGGATGGCAGCGGCCGGCCCCAGCGATCGGCGGGCAGCACGGCGGCCGAAGGCACGCCGTCGATGCGGACAATGCGGCCGGCGATGCACACCTCCTGCGGCGCGACTGCGCCCACGCGCTTGAGCAGCGGCACGCGCGCCGGCAGGTAGCCGCGCTGCGCAGCCAGCGCGGCAACGTCTGGCGGCAGCGTGGTCAGGACGATGCTGCCCACGGACAAGGGACGTGGCGGAGAGCCGGTGCCGTGGCGCAGCGGATCGACGCGGTACCAGCCGACCGCAACGCTGTCGGACGGGTTGTAGATCAGGCGCGGCAGCGGCTGAACGAAGGACGCCCAGGCCAGCGCAGCGAGGCCGCAGGCGGACAGGCCGGCCAGCACGAGGCGAGCGCCCAGGCGCGAGCGAGGACGCGGCGGAATGCCGGCTGTGCCGGCAACGGCGGATGGAAGCGTCATGGTAGCGCCCTCCCGGTCAGCCAGGCGGCGTGTCGCTCGGCGGTGTATTCGGGCAGCGGCAAGCGCGCGGCGAGGCGGTTGGCGAGCGTGCGCCAGTACGCGGGCGAGGCGCCGACAGGCGCGATGCCCAGCGCCTCGATGGCGTCGATGCGCTCCAGCACGGCGCGCACTTGGTTCTCCCCTTCGGCGTGCAGCAGCAAGCGTGCGCCCGGCTGCACGCCGGGGATGCGCTGCGCCGCGTCCAGTGGCGTGCAAGCCTGCATGACCATGAGCTGCCAACGCACGGTGCCGTAGTCGTTGGCCTGCCAGCGGATGCGGCAGAACATCGCGTTCGGCAGGAACACCGCGCAGCGCCGCCAGCGGTCGAGCTGGTGCGTGCGCGCGGGTTCGCCGAAGCGCAGGTAGAGCTTGAAGCGCGGTTCGATGTAGGCCAGCGCCACGCGCGTCAGCGGCGCGCTGGCAGGCTGGCCGGATAGTGCTGCGCGCGCAGCCGTGTCCGCGCCAGCGGCAAGCGAAGCGGATGCGGTCATGGCGCGTTCTCCCTGCGGTGTTCAGGAAACTCCCGCTCCAGCAGGCCGCGCAGCAGGTCGGCCACGGTCACGCCTTGCGTGAAGGCCGACACCTTGATGCGCGCCCGCATCGCGGGCGTGATGTCGAGGGTCAGGCGCGCGGTGTAGAGGTCGCCCTTGCCCAGCGCATCGGCGTCGCCTTGGCGAATCCACGCCTCGGCGTGCGGATTCGCGGGCGGACGCGCGCCGATGCCAACGCGCTTGGCCGGGCGTTTGCTGTTCGGTGGCGGCTTCGCTGTCATGTCGGCCACCGCAGCAGTTCGTCCACCAGGGCGGTGATTTCGCGTGCGGCGGCGCTGTCCGGCGCCGTCTCGCGCGCAAGCCGGCCAGCGGCCACGCTGTCGGCGAACACGATGCGCTGATGCACTTCCGCGCGCAGCGCCGGCAGCGGCTGGTCGGCGAGCGCCTGGCGCGCTTCGCGGCCGATCACGGTGGTACTAACGCGCCGGTTGATGACGAAGGCCGCGCGCAGCGCAGGCCGAAACACCTGCGCCTCGCGGATCAGCGCCACCATCTCGGCGCTGGCCCACAGGTCGTAGGGGCTAGGCTGCACCGGAATTAGCACGCGCTCGGCCGCCAGCAGCGCGGAGCGCGCCAGGGCGGCGATGCGCGGCGGGCCGTCGATGATGACGTGATCGGCGCGGCGGGCCAGCTCCGGCGCTTCCTGATGCAGCGTTTCGCGGGCGAGGCCCACGGCGCTGAACAACCGTGGCAAGCCCTGCTGACTTCTGCGCTGCGTCCAGTCGAGTGAGGAACCCTGCGGGTCGGCATCCAGCAGGATGACGTGCAGGCCGCGCATCGCCAGCTCGCCCGCGATGTGGGTGGCGAGCGTGGTCTTGCCGACGCCGCCTTTCTGGTTGAGAAACGCGAAGATCATGGCGCGGCCCTCCCTGCTGGAAAGCCGGCCTGGCCGTGCCGTTTCGTGGTTGTCCACCGAAACGGCGTGCTTCTACTAAAAGTTATGTATTTATTGTTAGGTAAGTTAGAGGGGCCGCAAACCCGCGCCGTTATTGGCTTTCCGGCGTTTTCGTACTCCTGATAGCACGATAGGCGTACTCCTGATAGCACGATACCCGGTACTCCTGATAGCACGAGGCCGTCCACACCTTTTCCCGCAGTTATCCCCGTGCCGTGTGCAGCACGGGCCGGAAGGTCAGCAGCTCCGTTCCGTCGTCCGGCATCCGCTCGATGCCCAGGACGTAGCCGGGCAACGACTGCCGCGCCACCAGGGCACGCAGGTCGTAGGCGAAGTCGGAGAAGCGTGCCGCGCTTCCCGACTTGCGGTGCAGGTGCCGGAAATCGAACTGCCAGCCGTCCGGCTGCTTGCCGCCGTGCTTGCGCACCAGGCGGTACAGCCAGCGTTCGATGCCGCCCGTCAAGCGGAAATAGGCTGGGTCGATGGTCAGCACCAGGGCAGCGTCGAGCACGCCGGCATAGAACCAGTCCGGCAGGATCAGTTCGATGCCCAGCGGCACGCCGCTGGCATCGACCAGCTCCTTCCACTCGTTGATCCACGAGAAGCGATGCAATCGCCTTCCTGTGGTTTCGCGGATGGACGTGGCAACGGTGGTCGATTGCAGCCGGTCGAGCGCGGCTTTCAGCCGCAGGTAGTCGTTGAGGGACGTGCCGCGACCGATGAAGCGCAGGATCTCGTAGGGCGTGGCCCGTATCCAGCGCGACGGGCGGATGCCCGCGTCGCGTGCCTCCACGATCTGCGAGGCGGCCCAGATCAGCACGTCGGCATCCCATATCGTGGCGATGCCATGCTCGGCTGTGCCCTCCACGCGGATGGTGATGCCGCCGGCGCGGAAGTCGATCGGCGCAACGCGCCGCGACTTCGCCAGCGAGAAGAACGGAAAGGCCATCAAGTCCTGGCTGTCGCGGGGTGCCATGTCGCCCGGCAGCGCACGGAACAGGTCGAGCTGTTCGCGCTGCGGCAAGGCTTGCCCTGGCGGGCTGGACATGGCGACGGCCACCCACGCGCCAGCGATCAGCGGCCATCACGATAATCGCCCGCGTGGCGTTCGGCGTATTCCGGGTCGGAAGTCGCCTCGAAGCTGCGAGCATCGGCCCAGGCGTCGAGGTCGCTCACGGCGTACATGACGCGGCGGCCGAACTTGCGGAACTTCGGGCCGCCGCCGATCACGCGCTGTTTCTCCAGCGTGCGCGGCGAAAGGCGCAGGTACTCGGCGGCTTCGTCGTTGGTCAGGTAGCGTTGGGGCTGCGCGGGCGCAGCGACAGCAGCGGCGGCAGGCCGCAAGGGAGCGGGTCGCATGGGGTGTACCTCCATCAAGCCCGGCCACACCACGCGGCCGGATAGAGGCACTTTCAAGAAAGCGAGGCTGCTTGCTAAGGGACGATCTGCGAGGGACGCGAAACGTCCCCCTACTGCAACGGCAGCAGCGGAAGCTGTGCCAGGCGGCGATAGCCGCCGTGCATCAGTGCATCGCCACGGCGCACCAGCCGGCGCACGCGGGCGCGCAAGGCACTGTCCTTGTGCCAGTCGGCCGCGACGGCATCCGCGCCGAACAGCCCTTCGGCGACTTCGCGCAAGGACGCGCCCGCCAGGGTCGCGTCGAGCGCCTGCAAAGTGTGCAGTTCCAGCACCGCGGCCGACGTGGGCCGGGAACGGGCCGCTGCCGCAGGCGCGGCAACCGTGGCCACGGCCAATGCGTCCAGCTCGGCCGCGAGCGTGCGATAGCGCGCGCAGGGCGTGGCGCAGGCGCGGGTGGCGTAAAGGTAGGCCATGCCGTCCTCCAGGCCCGGCCCGAGCGCGAGCCGCAGGCAGCAGCCGGGCCAATGCGACACCAGCACCAGGCGCTTGCCGTCGTGGATCAGGTGCTTGTGGCCAGGAACGCGCCAGAACTCGAAGGCATGGGCTTCGGGTGGCGGGTCGGCATCTGGATAAAGCTGCACCACGGCATCGTGATCGGGGAACCAGGCTGGATGCGCGTCGCGGGCATCCAGGGCCGGGTCTTCCAGCAGGCGCAGGCCCCATGCCTGCGCCGCGTCCGGCCGGCGGCGACGGCGCAGCCAGTCGCGGCGGTAGTCGGGGTTTCGGCGCAGGTACTCCCAGGCCAGCGTGGGGCCGTCGAGGTGCAGGACGTAGAGATAGGCCGCTGTCGGATACCAGTGTTCGGCGCTTTGATCAGTCATGGCGAAACCTCCCTGTTGCTTGGGATGCGTCGCCACGGGTTTCGCCGTGCGGGAGCCATCAAATCGACATCATGTCGTCATCAAGCACGGATAATCTGTAACTATCGGCGTCAAGACCATTTGGCTCCGGCGCAATGCGTAAATCGTCTGAATGCGACGGCTACGCGGTCAGGAAAATGGCGCGTAGCACCGGATACCGTGCCGCAGCCTGCGTCAAGGATCAGGACTATTTGCAGCAGGGTCGCACCGCTTCGGTGCAAGAATGCGGAACAAGACTTATCCGGTCTTGACCAAGACTGAAATAGTCACGGTGCGCCCCGGCTGGCCGGGCTGCGCTGGCGTTCATCAGTCCGTGATTGAACCGTTCTCCTGCGCCAGCCGGACATACTCCGACAGCGGGCGCACCGCCTGGAAATACCGATCCCGCCGCACTGGCAGCTTGCGCGGCCCGACGATACCAGCCAGGTCGGAGAGCTTGATCGTCCCCAACGCAGGCATCCCGATGCCGAGGTCGATCAGGCCATAGGCCGTGTCGTCATCGGCAGGATTGAGCGACACCAGCAGCCAGGTCGCATGCGCGTCCGGGGTGAACAAACGCACCACGGGCAGCGGGTCGAGCTTCTGACCAGCGGCGAGCGCCGCGCCGTGGGCCAGCAGCCGGGCGCGTTCATCAGCGGTGACAAGCGGCAAGGTCATGGGCTGCCTCCCCACGAAACCGAAGATGCGCGGATGCGCTTTGGTGCCGAAGCGCAGAACCGCCGAAACGTATCCGTGCATTCGTGTGGAAGCACGGATGCGCAAGCCATCGCATCCGTAGAAGAACAGAAGCGCAGAAGCGGAATTGCCGGAAGCCGGAAAGACACGGATGCGATTCCCCGGTTCTGTCGGAATCCGCAGATGCGGATTTCCGTAAAAGCACGAAAGCGGGCCAGTCAGCCATGAATGAACACTATAGATTGTAGTCCTATAGGGCGCAATGGGCTGTCATCTTGGTTTTTACGAGGAAACCAGGTTGGTGGCAGCGAAACACTCATTAGCAGCGGCAATACGGACAGTCAGGAAGGCGCGAGGCTTGAGCCAGGAAGCGTTCTCCGACGTGTCCAGCCGCACCTATATGAGTACGCTGGAGCGCGACTTGAAAAGCCCGACCCTGCACAAGCTGACCGAGCTGTGCAAGGTCATGGAAGTGCATCCGTTGACGTTGCTGACGCTGGCCTATGCCGGCGACGACACGCACAAGGCCGACGAGCTGCTGGCGCGGGTGCGCCAGGAGTTCGAGGCCGTGCTGAAAGAGCGCGACGCGCCCTAGGTCCTGTTCACATATAACGATATGAAATCACCGCACAAACGATCCGCACGAATGCCATGTAGCTGCATGCGAGCTTGTCGTAGCGTGTGGCGATCCGACGGTAATGCTTGATGCGGTTGAAGA
>WBZO01001903.1_pt1 | contig 29825 bp, 24 predicted proteins | sample 5204261 | NCBI WGS metagenome assembly WBZO01 (sample SAMN12412400, study PRJNA552823) | activated sludge metagenome | isolation source: activated sludge from anammox sidestream of wastewater treatment plant... | place: USA: North Carolina | collected 2017-09
CCTGGGGCCAAACAGGTCTTGCCCTTCGCCCAGCATCAGATCAGTCCTCTCGGTGCTCATGCCACTTCAACGCTCAGCTTCGCCCGCGGCTGTCGGGGTTATCCCAAATCTTCACAAGCTCTCAGCCCACAGGTCTTCGGTCGCACGACGACGATGGAATTCGAGCGCGCGCGAGCGGATCTTGGAGGCGTAGCCCAAGGTCTCGGCTTCGGCGCGAACCGGTGCTGGCCCGCCCGGAGGTTTGATCGGCGGTCTGGGCCGATCGTTGCAAGGGGTTTCAGGGCGCCGAAGGCGGTTGAACGCGCACCTTGATTGCGCTACCCTCCCACCCTCCGTTCTGCAGGCGTTGCAGCAGCAGGGGCAGCAGTTGGCGCAGCTTGGCTGCAGCGGGGTTGTGGGCCGCGAGCAGGGTCCACGTACCGCCGTCCACGGGGCCCGGGCGCACATCGGCGCGCAGGCTTGCCGGCAGCAGCGGAGCGATCGTTTCGAACAATGCGCGTGCCTGCCGCAGGCGGTGCAGCAGGGCTCCCAGCGGTTCGCTGCGGTCGAGCGCCTCGGACAAGCCGAGGGTCGGCCCTGGACCACGGGTCGATTCGGGGCGCGCGTGTGCGGCGGCGGTCGCTGCGGGCGTGCGTCTGGACATGGCAGGAGTTTATTGGCGATGCAGGTGCTCATCACCCACGGACGCATGGCGCGCGCACGCGTGATGCAGTTCGGTGCGCTGCAGCTCCTGCTGGCGGCGGCCACGCTGGTGCTGGGGCTGATGGCGCTCTCGGGGGCGATCTACCACTTCGTCTTCCTGAAGGCGGTTCAGGAGGGCTGGCCCGTCGTGGGGCCTCTGGTGCAGTGGGTGGTGCGTGGCGAAGTCGCCCAGCGCGAGCGCTTCATGCGCGAGAACCTCGACGCGATCGCGCAAAAGGTCGGCGAGATGCAGGCCAAGCTGGTGCGCCTCGAGGCGATGAGCGAACGCGTCAGCGGCCTGGCCGGCGTGAAGCCCGAGGAACTGGGCACGCATCGGCCCAGGGCCGGCAGCGGCGGGCCCTTCGTCGCGGCAGGAGAACCCTCGCTGCCGCAACTGCAGCAGACCCTGGCGGGCTTGGACGAAGTCGCCGACTGGCAGGGGGAACTCTTCGCCTTCAGCGAGTCGCGCCTCTTCCAGGCGCGGCTGGACGCGCTGCGGGTGCCGAGCTCGCCGCCGGTTCCAGGCGTCGTCGGCTCGGGCTTCGGCTTGCGCAGTGATCCCTTCACCGGCCACAGCGCCTTGCACACCGGGCTGGACTTCCCGGCCGAGCCGGGAACCCCCATCCTCGCCGCGGCCGCGGGCGTGGTGCTGACGGCCGGCTGGCATCCGGAGTACGGCAAGCTTGTCGAGCTCGATCATGGCCAGGGGCTGATCACGCGCTACGCACATGGCCGCGCCTTGCACGTGCAAGCCGGCGAGATCGTCAAGCGCGGGCAGGAGATCGCCGAAGTCGGCACCACCGGCCGCTCCACCGGGCCGCATCTGCACTTCGAGGTGCTGCTGCAGGGCGTGCCGCAGAATCCGGCCCGTTTCCTGGCCAACGCACCGGCGCCGCTGGTGGCGGCGCACGCGAGCGCAGTGCGGGATCCGCGGCGCCGCTGAAGCGCAGGCTGCAGCAGGCGTGCGCATGTCGCGCCGGCCCCCCGGTGAGCTGCGGGGCGCAGGGGTGTGGGGTGCTAAACTGACCTGCTTTGCGCGCGCCGTTCCCCCAAGGCGCCAACGGGCCCTCCCCGCATGCTTCCCAAGTTACTGACGCAGATCTTCGGCAGCCGCAATGACCGGCTGCTCAAGGGCTACCGCCGCGTGGTGCAGCAGATCAATGCGCTCGAGCCCGCGCTCGAGGCGCTCGACGACGCCGCGCTGCGCGCCAAGACCGACGAGTTCAAGGCGCGACTGGCCAAGGGCACGCAGCTGGACGAACTGCTGCCCGAGGCCTTTGCCGTCGTGCGCGAAGCCGGCAAGCGCACGCTGAAGATGCGCCACTTCGACGTCCAGCTCATCGGCGGCATGGTGCTGCACGAAGGCAAGATCGCCGAGATGCGAACCGGCGAGGGCAAGACGCTGATGGCGACGCTGCCCGTGTACCTCAACGCCCTCACCGGCAAGGGCGTTCACGTCGTCACCGTGAACGACTACCTCGCGCGCCGCGACGCCGAGTGGATGGGCCGGCTCTACGGCTTCCTCGGCCTCACCGTGGGGGTCAACGTCCCGGGCATGCAGCGCGAGGAGAAGCAGGCCGCCTTTGCCGCCGACGTCACCTACGGCACGAACAACGAGTTCGGCTTCGACTACCTGCGCGACAACATGGTCTACGAGCTCGGCGACCGCGTCTCGCGCGGCCAGGCCTACGCCATCGTCGACGAGGTCGATTCCATCCTCATCGACGAGGCGCGCACGCCGCTCATCATCAGCGGCCAGGCCGAGGACCACACCGAGCTCTACGTGCGCATCAACGCCGTCGTGCCGCAACTCAAGAAGCAGATCGGCGAGGCCAATCCGCGCACCGGCGAGGGCGTGATCGAGCCCGGCGACTTCACCGTCGACGAGAAGACGCACCAGGTCTTCCTCACCGAATCCGGCCACGAGAAGGCCGAGGAGGTGCTCACCCAGGCCGGCCTGCTGCCCGAGGGGGCGAGCCTCTACGACGCCGCCAACATCAGCCTCATGCACCACGTCTACGCGGCGCTGCGTGCGCAGCACCTCTACAACCGCGACCAGCACTACGTGGTGCAGAACGGCGAGGTGGTGATCGTCGACGAGTTCACCGGCCGCCTGATGACGGGCCGGCGCTGGAGCGACGGCCTGCACCAGGCGGTCGAGGCCAAGGAAGGCGTGCGGATCCAGAGCGAGAACCAGACGCTGGCCTCGGTCACCTTCCAGAACTACTTCCGCCTCTACGGCAAGCTCGCCGGCATGACCGGCACCGCCGATACCGAGGCCTACGAGTTCCAGGAGATCTACGGCCTCGAGACGGTCGTCATCCCGCCCAACAAGCCCACCATCCGCAAGGACGAGAACGACCTCATCTACAAGACGGCCAAGGAGAAGTACGACGCCGTCACCGCCGACATCCGCGACTGCTACGAGCGCGGCCAGCCGGTGCTGGTGGGAACGACCTCGATCGAGAACTCGGAGCTCATCTCCGGCCTGCTCACGAAGGCCAAGCTGCCGCACCAGGTGCTCAACGCCAAGCAGCACGCCAAGGAGGCCGAGATCGTCGCCCAGGCGGGACGGCCGAAGATGATCACCATCGCCACCAACATGGCCGGGCGCGGAACCGACATCGTGCTCGGCGGCAACGTCGAGAAGCAGGTGCAGTTCCTGCAGGACGACCCCAAGCTCTCCGACGACGAGAAGCGCGCGCGTGCGCAGGCGCTGGAGCAGGAGTGGCAAGGCCTGCACGACCAGGTGAAGGCGCTGGGCGGCCTGCGCATCGTCGCCACCGAGCGCCACGAGAGCCGGCGCATCGACAACCAGCTGCGCGGGCGCTCCGGCCGCCAGGGCGACCCCGGCGCGAGCCGCTTCTACCTGAGCCTGGACGATCCGCTCATGCGCATCTTCGCCGGCGATCGCGTGCGCGCGATCATGGATAGGCTGAAGATGCCCGAGGGCGAGGCCATCGAGGCCGGCATCGTCAACCGCAGCATCGAGAGCGCGCAGCGCAAGGTCGAGGCGCGCAACTTCGACATCCGCAAGCAGCTGCTCGAATACGACGACGTCGCCAACGACCAGCGCAAGGTCATCTACCAGCAGCGCAACGAGATCCTCGAGGCGGCATCGCTCGACGAGCAGATCCGAAACCTGCGCCACGCCGCGATGGCCGACGTCGTGCATACCTACGTCCCCGCCGGCAGCCTGGAGGAGCAATGGGACCTGCCGGGCCTGCAGCGCGTGCTGCGCGAGGAGTGGCAGCTCGAGGTCGACCTCGCCGGCGAGGTCGAGAAGAGCGACTCGATCACCGACGAGGATCTGCTGCACAAGGTGCAGGCTGCCGCCGACGCCTCCTTCCAGAGCAAGGTCGACCTGGTCGGTGCCGAGCAGTTCACGCCCTTCATGCGCATGGTGCTCTTGCAGACCATGGACAACCACTGGCGCGAGCACCTGGCCGCCCTCGACTACCTGCGCCAGGGCATCCACCTGCGCGGCTACGCGCAGCAGAACCCCAAGCAGGAGTACAAGCGCGAGGCCTTCGAGCTCTTCTCGCGCCTGCTCGACATCGTCAAGCTCGAGGTCACGCGCGTGCTCATGCTCGTGCGCGTGCAGACGCAGGAGCAGGCGGCGCAGGCCGCCCAAGCCATCGAGCAGCAGGCCGGCCAGCTCGGCAACGTGACCTACACGCACCCCAACGAAGACGGCTCGGTCTCGCAGGAGACCGACCCGGAGACGCTGGCGCAGGCCGTACCCAAGGTCGGCCGCAACGACCCCTGCCCCTGCGGCAGCGGCAGGAAGTACAAGCACTGCCACGGGCGGCTGAGCTGAGAGGCAAGACACAGCCGGCCGCAGAACGCGGACGGGCCGCCCGAGGGCGGCCCGTCGATGCAAGCTCAGGCTATGGCCTGCAGCCGCCTCAGGGGATGACGAAGGCCCGGCTTTCCACGCCGGCGTTGCGGCGGTACATCAGAAGCAGCCCTGTCTCGCTGCTCTGCGCGTTGCTCACCGCCGTGTTCTTCGCAAACGGCAGGCTGCTGCTCTGCCCGTTCGCCAGCGACCCGAAGGGCCATCCGCTCAAGCTGTAGCGCGGCGCACCCGGCGTGAACCTCATGCCTTCGATCGCGTCGGTGGCCGCGCCGGTGAAGTAGTTGTCGAAACCGTACAAGTCGATACCCAGCGTCGTGCCTGCGGCGACCTTCAGGCTGGGATAGCTCGGAGGCAAGCCATCGGTGTTGAGCAGCACCGTGAAGATCAGGTTGCCCGAATTCAGGTCGGCGTCGGTGTAGAAGACCGAGCTCGACGTACCGTCGGCCATCGAGTAGAGGTAGACCCGGTTCTGCCCCGAAGCCCCGAAACCGCCCGACTCGGCGTTGTAGACGACGTAGTCGGCGCTGCCATCGCCATCGGTGTCGATGTAGATGTCGAACTCGGCGGGATAGTTGGGGTGGGCGCGCCGACCGTGGGTGCTGATCGCGAACTCGAGCATGTTGTAGCCATACTCCGCCGCCGGCAGGAAGCGCACGCCGACCGCGTTCAGGTCGATCAAGGCGTAGTTGTCCCCCATCCCGGGGATGGCGCCCGGCGGGTACTGGCCGCTCGTGCCGATGAGCGAGAAGCTGTCCCACTCGCCGACACCGGTGCCGCTGTTCTTCAGCGTGATCACGCTGCGCGCGCGCGCGCCGGTGGGCAGGGTGCCGTTGAGCAGCGCCGCCTTGCGCGGCAGCACATGCCAGGGGATGCTCAACTGCGTCGTGCCCGCGGTCAGCGTGACGTAGCCGTCGTACTCGGGGCCGTTCAGCGCCGCGCCATCGCCGCCGAGCGCGCCGCCATTGAGCGTCCAGTCGGGCAGCTTGGCCGGGTTGATGAGCAGCGACACCGTCAGCGTGGCCGTCCCGTACGCGGGCACGCTGACGCTGCCAGGCGCCTGGATCGTCACTGCGCCGCTGGCGGCATCGGAGGCGTAGCGGAAGCTCTTGCCGACGCTGAAGCTGAGCGCGCTGCTGCCGAAGTTCTTCAGCGTCAGCGTGCGCTGCACCGTCGTCTGCTTGTCGACTTCCAGCGCACCGTAGGAAAGCGCTGCCGACAGCGTGCTGTCGTCCCAGGCGATCGCAGGCAGGGCCAGGGCGCGATCGACGCGCGTCTCGCCGGCGCCGATGCGCGAGATCGGCGCCAGGCTGCCTGGCAGCACGGCCGGGTTGGTGTACACCGCCGTGTTGGCGCTGTTCATCAGCATCGCCTTGATCTCCATCGGCGTGCGGCCGGGGAAGGCGCTCAGCAGCAGCGCCGCGGCGCCGGACACCATGGGTGCAGCGCCTGACGTGCCGCCGAACGCGGTCTCACCGTTGCCGGTGCCGTACTCGGCGGACATTGACGCGCCGGGTGCTCCGATCTCGGGCTTGACGTGGCCAAAGCTCACGTTCGGTCCGCGCGAGGAGGTCCCGGCCATGCTGCCGACCAGGGCGACGCTGTTCGCCGGCGAAAGGCTGACGTTGACCGTGCTGCCTCCGGCCAGTTGCCCTCGAATGGCAACGCCCAGAGATTGCTGGATGACCATCGAGGGCACGAAGTTCGAGCCGCCGCCGAGGCTGAAGCTGACCGCGTCACCCGGGGCGATCAAGGCGATCAGGGTGCCGATGGCGCCGGCGTTGGCGGCCTTGTCGACCTTCTCGCTGACGGCGCAGACTCCGCGGTCGATGAGCGCGATCTTTCCTGCAGGGTTGGCCAAGAAGGAATCGCCGATGCATCCGCGGCCGACGTAGACCACGTCGCCGCTCACGCCTGCGCCCAGCGGCGCCCAGTCGAGCAGGGCCGTGTTGCCGTAGAGCCCGGCGATCGCCGCCGGCGCGTTCACTTTCAATGGCACCGCCGAGGCGCTGGGCACCTGCGTCTGAGCGACGCTGATGACGCCCGGAGTCGCGGCCGGCGAGGCTGTGATGTAGGGCCGGTCGGCGGAGTTGCCCGCGGAGGCGACGACGACGACGCCGGCGGCCACGGCATTGGCCGTGGCCGCGCTCAGGTCGTCCTCGATCTGGCCGTAGCTCGAGCCCAGCGAGAGGTTGATGACGTCGGCCGCGTCGCTCAGGTCGCCGTCGCCGTCGGGATCGAGGGCGTAATCCATGCCCTTCATCAGCGCCACGCCGTTGCAGCTGGTCGAGACGCTGGAGCAGACCTTGATCGCCAGCAGTTGCGCGCCCGGCGCGACGCCCTTGTGGCTGCCGTCCAGACTCTTGCCGGCGATGATGTCGGCCACGTGCGTGCCGTGACCACCCTCGGGTCCGTCGTCGATGGGGTTGGCATCTTCCGTGCGGGTGCCGGCGCCGGGGGACCAGGTCGAGCCGACGAAGTCGTAGCCGCCGACCACCTTGGCGGTGGGGAAGAGGCCGTTCGGGATCGTCGTCGGGTCGGCGCTGGCCGCGGCGTAGTCGGCGGCCGTGCCCGAGCCGCCCAGGTTGCGGTGCGTGTAGTCGATGCCGGAGTCGAGGACTGCGACCTTCACGCCACTGCCATCGACGCCGCCGCTCTGCACGGCCAGGGCGCCGATGTAGGGGACGGTGTCGCTCAAATGCTTCTCGTAATGGATGACCGGGCGCACGCGTGCGACGCCGGGCAGGGTGCCGATGGTGCGCAGCTGGCCGGCGTCGATGGTGACGGCGATCGCGTTGTGCGCCACCGTCACCTGGCCGAGAACCCTGGCCCCCATGGCCGAAAGACGGCTGCTCACCGCCGCCTGTTGCGCGAGCACCGCGGCGCGCTGGGCCGACATCGCGGCGGCCACGGCGGCCGCTTCGCGGCGCACGCTGCCGTCGGCCGACTGGGCGCGCATGCGATGAACCGGCATCCGCTCGGCCAGGACCGCGCGCGTGCGCGCGAGCGAGTTCTGGTCCAGCGTGACCCAGACATCGACCGGGCCGCTGGTGTGACGAAGCCGGCGGTCGATCTTGGCCGCATGGACGACCGCGTCCAGCGTGGGTGGGGTGCGCGCCGAAAGCGCGCGTTCTTGGGTGGCTGTGCTCTGCGTGCTGATCGTTTCGTTGGCGCCGCCGCAGGCGACCAGAAAGGCCGCACCGGCAAGCGCCAGACCCGACCGGGAGATTCTTTTCATGACTTCTCCATCCTGACGAGAAAGCCGAAAAGGCCGGGCTGTTGCGCCGGCCGCCGAATCGTCAAACCCGGCCGGAAGGCACGGGCTCCATGCTTGTCTCTGGGCTGGGACTCAAACGCGGCTTGTCCCGCGCCGCTTGGCGGCCGAGGCTGCAGCCAGTGCCGCGGCCAGGAGCAGCAGCGTGGTCGGCTCGGGGATGAAGTCGACGCGGAAGTTGCCCACGCGTGTGGTGGCGGTGCCGAAGTCGCCGTCGATGGCCCAGGCACGGAAGCCGAAGACCTCGCCAGCGTCGACGACGACCGAGTACGACCCGCTCTGGCTCGCGTCGCCGTCGTCGTCGCTCAGCGGCGTGAAGCCGTTCACCGACAGGATGCCGAAGGGATCGTAGAAGGGGTCGTTGTCCAGATCCGACGTGACGTAGGACCAAACGAAGCTGATCTTGGCCGCTGCGCCGACGACGATGCTGAAGTCGGTCCAACTCGAGTCGAAACCATCGGGTCTCGGGCTCGTGATGCTCAGGAACGACGCATCCGCACTGGGTGTTGCTCCGTTGGTGCCGACCGCGGACGTCCAGTTGGCCGGGGCAAAGTCTCCTGTGAATCCAATCACGGGGGCCGCCTGCGCCGTCGCGCAAAGCAGGCTCGACGCCGCCACGAAGGCTGGCCATAGGGATTTCATGGAGTCTCCTCTTCCTGTTGGGAACGCATTCGCACGTTGCATGCAAAATCCGTGCCGTTGTCATGAAACGTGAAATGGGACACGAACTTGGCTCGCCGGTCGGGCACGGCCTCGCGCCAGTGGGCGACCCCTTGTAAGGGCCGTCGACACGGGGAAACCTCGCTTGTGGATGCGGCCCGCAACGGCTTCATTGACGAACGATGACGCTGTGCCGGATCAAGCCGAGGCTGCGCAGTCGCACCGCACTGCGAGGCAGTGCGGCCGGCGTGACGGCTTTGGGCTTGCTCCTGGTGGCCACGCCTGCACCCGGTGTGGACCGCGAGGGGGTGAAGCCATCGGGCGCCTGCACGCCCCTGCACGCCTTGCCGGCATTGCCCGACGCGCCGGTGCAGGTGTGGGTCGATCTCTGCCCGCTGCCGCCTGCGCTCGGCGCGTCGACGCCGCAGGCGCGCCCGGACGCGTCGCAGGTGACGCAGCGGCAGGACGAGCTGATGCAGCGCATGCGGCCGCTGGGCGCGGTCGAGATCGGGCGCGTTCGCCTCGTGCGCCAGGCGATCGCGGTCGAAGTTCCGGCGCGGCAGCTGAACGCGCTGCGCGCGCTCGAAGGCGTTTGCGGCGTGAGCCCGGTGCGCCACGTGCAGCGCCCGCCGCCCGAGCCGTCGCGCTGACCGCCGAAGCGCGGCAGCGCGGCGGCTCGCTTATCGTTGCCGTCCGCGCCCACTTCGGAACCCGGACCATGTCTTCCAGTTCGAGCCCTGCAGAACCCGTTCTTCCTGCCGTCCCCGGCCTGCGCATCGGCACCGCGATGGCCGGCATCCGCAAGCCCGGGCGGCGCGACCTCGTGCTGTTCGCGCTCGACGAAGGCGCGGCGGTGGCCGGCGTGTTCACGCAGAACCGCTTCTGCGCCGCGCCGGTGCAGGTCTGCCGGGAGCATCTTGCAGCCGGCGGCGCGATGCGCGCGCTCATCGTCAACACCGGCAACGCCAACGCCGGCACCGGGGCCGACGGCCTGGCGCGTGCGCGGCGTACCTGCGACGCCGTCGCCGCCCAGCTCGGCGTGCCGGCGCAGTCGGTGCTGCCGTTCTCCACCGGCGTCATCATGGAGACGCTGCCGGTCGATCGCATCGAAGCCGGCTTGCCGGCGGCCGTGGCCGATCTCGCGCCCGGCCACTGGGCGCAGGCCGCCGAAGGCATCATGACCACCGACACCGTGCCCAAGGCGGCGTCACGCCGGATCCGCATCGACGGCTGCGAGGTCACCCTCACCGGCATCGCCAAGGGCGCCGGCATGATCCGCCCGAACATGGCGACCATGCTCGGCTTCCTCGCCACCGACGCCGTCGTCGACGCCGCGCTGCTGCAGACGCTGGTCGCTCAGGCGGCGGACGCGAGCTTCAACCGCATCACCATCGACGGCGACACCTCGACCAACGACTCCTTCGTCCTCGTGGCGACGAACCGCGCCGGCCACGCGCCGATCACGAGCCTCGATTCGCCCGCCGGCCGCACGCTGGCCGAGGCGGTGATCGAGGTCTCGCGGGAACTCGCGCAGGCCATCGTGCGCGACGGCGAGGGCGCAACCAAGTTCATCACCGTGCGTGTCGAAGGCGGGCGCAGCGAGGCCGAGTGCCGCCGGGTCGCCTACGCGATCGCGCACTCGCCGCTGGTGAAGACCGCCTTCTTCGCCAGCGACCCCAACCTCGGCCGCATCCTGGCCGCCGTCGGCTACGCCGGCATCGACGACCTCGACCAGGGCCTCATCGACCTCTACCTCGACGACGTGCACGTGGCGACGCAAGGCGGCCGCCATCCCGCGTACGAGGAAGCCGACGGCCAGCGCGTCATGAAAGGCCGCGAGATCACCGTGCGCGTGCTGCTGAACCGCGGCGCCGCGGCGAGCGAGGTCTGGACCTGCGACCTCTCGCACGACTACGTCAGCATCAACGCCGACTATCGATCCTGAGGCCAAGGGCAGCGTCGGGTGGCGTCGTATCCGGGCTGCCGCCAGGATCGCGCCACGAAAGCTTCACTCCGCCGCCGGCGCGAAGCGGTCGATGGCGTCGGTGATGATGCCGTCGATCCCCAGGTCGAGCAGCCGCCTCGCTTCCTCGGCTTCGTTGACGGTGTAGACGAGTGCACGCCGGCCCTGAGCGTGCAGACGGGCGATGAAGGCGGCGTCCATGAGCGCGTGGTTGGTGATCACTGCGGCGCAGTCGAGCAGCGGCTCGATCGCTTCCCAGCCTTCCCAGAAGGTGTCCAGCAGCAGGCCGCGCGGCAGTTCGGGCGCGGCTTCGCGCGCGGCCTTCAAGGATTCGGGGCGAAACGAGGTCAGCAGCGGCGGCACGGCCGCGCCGGCCCACAGTTCGCGCACCGCCAGCGCGACGGCGCGGCCGGTGGCTTCCTCCAGGCCCGGGGTGGGCTTGATCTCGAGATCGAGCATGAAGCCGTTGGCGCGGATCCAGCGCGCCACCGCCGCCAGCGTCGGCAGCGGTTCGCCGGCGAAGCGGTGCCCGTGCCAGCTGCCGGCGTCGAGTTGCGACAACGCCGACCAAGGCAGCTCACCGCCGACGCCGTGGCCGTTCGTGGTGCGTTCGAGCGCGGTGTCGTGCATCAGGAAGAGCACGCCGTCGGCCGAGAGCTTGACGTCGCACTCGAAGGCGCGATAGCCGTGCGCGGCGCCGACGCGGAACGCCGCCAGCGTGTTCTCCGGCGCCAGCGTGCCTGCGCCGCGGTGCGCGATCCAGCGCGGGTAGGGCCAGGGCACGAGTGCGGTCACGCCGGCACCCGCTGCCCGCTCTGCGCATCGAACCAGTGCAGCTGCTCTGCCGGAACCCGCAGCCGCAGCGTCTGGCCGGCGGTGGGTGGTGCCAGCGTGCCCTCCACGCGCACGGTGAAGCTGGCGCCGCCCAGCTGGCCGTAGACCAGCCGCTCGGCACCCAGCATCTCGACCATCTCGACCTGCAGCGGCCAGGCGGCGTGCGCAGACGCCGACTCAGCCGCCGCTGCAGCGTCCTCGGTGCCGACCTGCGCGTGCTCGGGCCGTATCCCCAGCAGCAGCGGGCCGTCGCGCGGCGCGGCCTGCGGCAGCCTCAGCGTCTGCGCGCCGACGCTGAAGTGCAGGCCCTGCGCCTGACCCTGCAGCAGGTTCATCGGCGGGCTGCCGATGAAGCCGGCGACGAAGGTGCTGGCCGGCGCGCGGTAGACCTCCTCGGGGCTGCCGATCTGCTCGATGCGGCCGGCGTTCATGACGATCATGCGCTGCGCCAGCGTCATCGCCTCCACCTGGTCGTGGGTGACGAAGAGCGAGGTCACGCCCAGCTCCTGGTGCAGCTTGCGGATCTCCAGGCGCGTCTGCGCGCGCAGCTTGGCGTCGAGGTTGGAGAGCGGCTCGTCGAAGAGGAAGACCTGCGGCTGGCGCACGATCGCGCGCCCCATGGCCACGCGCTGGCGCTGCCCGCCCGAGAGCTGGCGCGGCTTGCGCTCCAGCAGCCCATCGAGCTCGAGGATGCGCGCGGCCTTGTGCACGCGCCGGTCGATCTCGGCCTTCGGGACCTTGGCGATCTTCAGCCCGTAGGCCATGTTGTCGTACACGCTCATGTGCGGGTAGAGCGCGTAGTTCTGGAACACCATCGCGATGTCGCGCTCGGCCGGCTCGAGCCGGTTGACGACGCGGCCGCCGATGGCGATCTCGCCGCCGCTGATCTCCTCCAGCCCCGCGACCATGCGCAGCAGCGTGCTCTTGCCGCAGCCGCTGGGGCCGACGATGACGATGAACTCGCCGTCGGCGATCTCGGCGTCGACGCCGTGGATGACCCGCACGCCCTTGGCGCCCTGGCCGTAGGTCTTCTCGACCTTCCTGAACGAGATGGCGCCCATGCTCCTACTTCTCGGAATCCACCAGGCCCTTGACGAACCACTTCTGCATCAGCAGCACGACGAGCGCGGGCGGGATCATCGCCAGCACCGCGGTCGCCATGATGACGTTCCACTCGTTGGCCGCGTCGCCGCCGGTGAACATGCGCTTGATTCCCATCACCACCGGGTACATGTCCTCGCTCGTCGTCACCAGCAGCGGCCACAGGTACTGGTTCCAGCCGTAGATGAACTGGATCACGAAGAGCGCCGCCACGCTCGTGGCCGACAGCGGCAGCAGCACGTCCTTGAAGAAGCGCAGCGGTCCGGCGCCGTCGATGCGCGCCGCTTCCACCAGTTCGTCGGGAACGGTGAGGAAGAACTGGCGGAAGAGGAAGGTGGCGGTCGCCGACGCGATCAGCGGCACCGTGAGACCGGCATAGGTGTTGAGCATCTTCAGGTCGGAGATCACCTGGTAGGTCGGAAAGATGCGCACTTCGACCGGCAGCATCAGCGTGACGAAGACCATCCAGAAACACAGTCCGCGGCCGGGGAAGCGGAAGTAGACGAAGGCGAAGGCCGAGAGCAGCGAGATCGCGATCTTGCCGATCGAGATGACGAGCGCCGAGATCAGGCTCACCATCATCATCGGCGCCACCGGCGGCACGCGCTGGCCGTAGCTGGTCTCGTCGCCGCCGAGCGCGACGCGGTAGGTCTCGAGCATGTTGCCGCCCGGCAGCAGCGACATCGGCGCGTTCTGCACGATCTGCTGCGAGGTCTGCGTCGAGGCGATGAAGGTGATGTAGAGCGGGAAGGCGATGATCAGCACCCCGAGCATGAGCACCAGGTGCGACAGCATCGTGGCCGCAGGGCGGTTCTCGACCATCTCGCTACTCCGGCATTCGGGTCAGTATTGGACGCGCTTCTCGACGTAGCGGAACTGGATCGCGGTGAGCGCGATGACGATCGTCATCAGCACCACCGACTGCGCCGCCGAGCCGCCGAGGTCCAGGGCCTTGAAGCCGTCGTAGTAGAGCTTGTAGACGAGGATCGAGGTCTCCTTGCCCGGTCCGCCGTGCGTCGCGGTGTCGACGATGGCAAAGGTGTCGAAGAAGGCGTAGACGACGTTGATGACGAGCAGGAAGAAGGTCGTCGGCGACAGCAGCGGGAACTGCACCGTCCAGAAGCGCCGCCAGGGGCCGGCGCCGTCGATCGCCGCGGCCTCGATCAGGCTCTTGGGAATGCTCTGCAGCCCGGCGAGGAAGAAGAGGAAGTTGTAGGAGATCTGCTTCCATACCGCGGCGAGCACGATCAGCGTCATCGCGTCGCGACCGTTCAGCAGGTGGTTCCAGTCGTAGCCCAGCGCCTGCAGCAGGTGGCTGACGATGCCGACCGAGGGCGCGAACATGAACAGCCACAGCACGCCGGCGATCGCCGGCGCCACCGCGTAGGGAACGATGAGCAGCGTCTTGTAGATGAGCGCGCCGCGCACCACGCGGTCGGCCATCACCGCCAGCAGCAGCGAGACCGAGAGCCCGCACACCGCCACCAGCACCGAGAACACCGCCGTGGTGCGGAAGGACTCGAGGTAGGTGTCGTCGGCGAAGAGGGCCTGGAAGTTCTCCGCGCCGACGAACTCGTACGAGGTGCCGAAGGCGTCCTGCTGCAGCAGGCTCTGGTAGAGCGCCTGGGCCGCCGGCCAGAAGAAGAAGACGAGGATGACCGCCATCTGCGGCGCGATCAGCGCCCAGGGCAGCCACCAGGAGCGGAAGCGGACGCGCTTCTCGACAGCCACGATGCGTCGTTCGAACCGGCTCTTGCCGTCCGCTGCCTCGCCCGCGTCGGCGCGCTCAGCCCTTGTTGGCGCGCTGGAAGCGCACGAGCTGCTCGTCGCCGCGCTTCTTCGCCGCCGCCAGGCCCTCCTGCACCGTCTTCTTGCCCGACCAGATCTGCTCCATCTCCTCGTCGAGGATGGTGCGGATCTGCACGAAGTTGCCCAGGCGGATGCCGCGCGACTTGTCCGTGGTCTTGCGGATCATCTGCGTCACCGAGACGTCGGTCCCCGGGTTGGCCTTGTAGAAGCCGCTCTTCTCGGTGAGCTCGAAGGAGGGGATGGTCACCGGCAGGTAGCCCGTGCGCTGGTGGCTGGCTGCGGCCACTTCGGGCTTGGAGAGGTAGGCGAAGAAGGCGGCGATGCCCTTGTACTCCGCGGGCTTCTTGCCCGCCATCACCCACAGGCTGGCACCGCCGATGACGGTGTTCTGCGGCGCGCCGGGAACGTCGGGGTAGTAGGGCAGGGTGGAGATGCCGCTGGCGAACTTGGCGTTGCGCTTGATGTTGCCGTAGAGCGCCGAACTGCCGGTGACCATCGCGCACTCGCCCGAGACGAAGGTCGAGTCCGCGGCGTTGCCGCGCCCCTTGTAGATGAACAAGCCCTGCTTGGACATGTTGGCCAGGTTCTCGATGTGGCGCACGTGCAGCGGCGTCGTGAACGCCAGCCGCGTGCCCAGGCCGTTGAAACCGTTGCGCAGCGTCGCGAACTCGACGTTGTGCCAGGCGCTGAAGCTCTCCAGCTGCGTCCAGCTCTGCCAGCTCGTCGTGAACGGGCACTTGTGGCCGCTGGCCTTGAGCTTGGCCGCCGCCAGCGCCACTTCGGGCCAGGTCTTGGGCGGATTCTCGGTGTCGAGCCCCGCGGCCTTGAAGGCGTCCTTGTTGTAGTGGAAGACGGTGGTCGAGCTGTTGAACGGGAAGCTCAGCATCTCGCCGTTGGGCGCGGTGTAGTAGCCGGCCACGGCGGGCACGTAGATCTTCGGGTCCCACTTCTGGCCGCCCTGGGCCATCACCTTGGCCACCGGCACGATCGCACCCTTGCTGGCCATCATGGTCGCCGTGCCGACCTCGAACACCTGCAGGATGTGCGGCGCGTTGCCGGCGCGGAAGGCCGCGATCGCCGCCGTCATCGACTCGTCGTAGCCGCCCTTGAACGTGGGGACGATGCGGTAGTCCTTCTGGCTCGCGTTGAAGTCCTTGGCGAGGTCGTTGACCCATTCACCGAGCGCGCCGCCCATCGAGTGCCACCACTGGATCTCGGTCTGCGCCTGTGCGGCGGTGGTGGCGAAAAGCGTCGCGGCGACGGCGGCGACGGCGGCGAGGGCAAGCGGTTTGCGGGACATGCGGACTCCGTTCGTGGAAAGCGGGAAGCGCCGATTCTGACCGGCGCGGTCGTCGGTTCGTGTGACAGCCGGGTTTCTGTCATGGATCCTCGAAGGCCTGCAAGCGGGATTACCCCGCTCGACGGCGCGCCGCGGTGCGGTGCTGCTGCACTGCCGCATTGCGCTAGCATGCGCGGCTTCGCGATGAATGCCCCGCCTGCTGTCGACCTGCGCGCTGCCGATCCGGCGGGCGCGCGTGCAGACGCCGACGTCCCGGACACGGCCGCGCCGCGCCTGCGCGAGATCCCCTACAACTACACCTCGCTCTCCGACCGCGAGATCGTGCTGCGCCTGCTCGGCGCGCGCGCCTGGGCACTGCTGCAGCGCCTGCGCACCGAGCGCCGCACCGGGCGCTCCGCGCGCATGCTCTACGAGGTCCTGGGCGACATCTGGGCGGTGCAGCGCAACCCCTATCTCGAGGACGACCTGCTCGCCAGCGCGAGGCGCCGCGGCCTGCTCATCGAGGCGCTGCAGCACCGCCTGCGCGAGATCGAGAAGCTGCGCACGCCCGCGCTGGACGCCGCGCGCGACGCCCTCGTCGGCGAGCTGATGGCCGCCGCGCACGCCGCCGTGCAGGCCTTCGCGGAGCGCTTTGCCGAGCTTGCCGCACGCCGCCAGCGCGCACGCGCGGTGCTCGCGCGCGTCACCGCCAAGGACAACATCAGGTTCGACCCGCTCTCGCGCGTCAGCCACGTCACCGACGCCACCGACTGGCGCGTCGAGCTGCCCTTCGTCGTCCTCACGCCCGACAGCGAGGCGGAGATGGCGGCGCTGGTTGCCGCCTGCATCGAGCTCGGCCTCACCGTCATCCCGCGCGGCGGCGGCACCGGCTACACCGGCGGTGCCGTGCCGCTGACCTGGAAGAGCGCGGTCATCAACACCGAGAAGCTCGAGGCGCTGGGCGACGTCGAGTGGGTCGAGCTGCCCGGCGTGGCGGGGAAGGTGGCGACCATCCGCACCGAGGCCGGCGTCGTCACGCAGCGCGTGGCCGACGCCGCCGAGCGCGCCGGCCTCGTCTTCGCCGTCGACCCGACGAGTGCCGAGGCGAGCTGCATCGGCGGCAACATCGCCATGAACGCCGGCGGCAAGAAGGCCGTGCTCTGGGGCACGGCGCTCGACAACCTGGCGAGCTGGCGCATGGTCACGCCCGACGCCAAGTGGCTGGAGGTGACGCGGCTCGCGCACAACCGCGGCAAGATCCACGACGTGGACGTGGCGAGCTTCCGGCTCGACCGCTACGACGCCGACGGGCGCACGCTGCTGGGCAGCGAGCAGCTCGACATCCCGGGCCGGGTGTTCCGCAAGCAGGGCCTGGGCAAGGACGTCACCGACAAGTTCCTCGCCGGCCTGCCGGGAATCCAGAAGGAGGGCTGCGACGGCCTCGTCACCAGCGCGCGCTGGGTGCTGCACCGCATGCCCGAGCACGTGCGCACCGTGTGCCTGGAGTTCTTCGGCCGCGCGCACGACGCGGTGCCCGCGATCGTCGAGATCAAGGAGCGCCTGTTCGCGCTCGCCCAGGCGACGCCGCCGGTGCTGCTGGCCGGGCTCGAACACCTGGACGACCGCTACCTGAAGGCGGTCGGCTACGCCACCAAGAGCAAGCGCAGCCTCACCGGCAGCGGGCTGCCGAAGATGGTGCTCATCGGTGACGTCGTCGGCGACGACGAGGACGCCGTGGCGCGTGCCGCCAGCGAGGTCGTGCGCATCGCCAACGGCCGCCACGGCGAAGGCTTCGTCGCCGTCGGCAAGGACGCGCGCAAGCGCTTCTGGCTCGATCGCAAGCGCACCGCGGCGATCTCGCGCCACACCAACGCCTTCAAGATCAACGAGGACGTCGTCATCCCGCTGCCGCGCATGGGGGAGTACACCGAGGGCATCGAGCGCATCAACGTCGAGCTCAGCCTGCGCAACAAGCTGCAGCTCGTGCAGCGGCTGCTCGAGTTCTTCACGCACGAAACCCTGCCGCTGGGCAAGGCCGGCGAGCGCGACGCCGCCATCGGTCCGGAGCTGCTGCAGACGCGCGTGCAGCAGGCGCTGGTGCTGCTGCGCGACGTGCAATCGCTGTGGCGCGGCTGGCTGGACGGCCTCGACGTGCTGCAGCCCGCCGAGGACGGTGACGCGGGCGGGCAGTCCGCGCAGACGCTCTTCACGTTGCTGCAGGAGCACCGCCTGCGCGCCTCCTGGAAGACGCAGATCCGCCAGCCGCTGCAGGCGATCTTTGCCGGCGAGGCCTACGCGCCCATCCTCGCGCGTTGCCAGGCCATCCATCAGGAGGTGCTGCGCAGCCGCGTCTGGGTGGCGCTGCACATGCATGCCGGCGACGGCAACGTGCACACCAACATCCCCGTCAACAGCGACGACTACGCGATGCTGCAGAGCGCGCACGAGGCGGTGGCGCGCATCATGGCGCTGGCGCGGTCGCTCGGCGGCGTCATCAGCGGCGAGCACGGCATCGGCATCACCAAGCTCGAGTTCCTCTCCGACGAGGAACTGGCACCCTTCGCCGCCTACAAGCGCCGCGTCGACCCGCAGGGGCACTTCAACAAGGGCAAGCTGCTGCGCGATCGCGCCGCGGGCAGCGAGGACGCCGCGGCCGCCGACCTGAGCGCGGCCTACACGCCCAGCTTCGGCCTCATGGGGCACGAGTCGCTGCTGATGAAGCAGAGCGACATCGGCGCCATCGCCGACAGCATCAAGGACTGCCTGCGCTGCGGCAAGTGCAAGCCGGTGTGTTCGACCCACGTGCCGCGCGCCAACCTGCTCTACAGCCCGCGCAACAAGATCCTCGCCACCAGCCTGCTCGTCGAGGCCTTCCTCTACGAGGAGCAGACGCGCCGCGGCGTGAGCCTGGCGCACTGGAGCGAATTCGAGGACGTGGCCGAGCACTGCACCGTCTGCCACAAGTGCCTCAACCCCTGCCCGGTGGACATCGACTTCGGCGACGTCTCCATGGCCATGCGCAACCTGCTGCGCAAGATGGGGCGGCAAAGCCTGCGCCCGGGCAAGGCGGCGGCGATGGCCTTCCTCAACGCCACCCAGCCGCAGACGATCAAGCTCATGCGCAGCGCCATGGTCGGCGTGGGCTTCCCCGCGCAGCGCCTGGCCAGCACCGTGCTCGCGCCCCTGGCGCGCCGCCAGACCGCCGCGCCGCCGGCCAGCGTGGGCACGGCACCGCTGCGCGAGCAGGTCATCCACTTCGTCAACAAGAAGATGCCCGGCGGCCTGCCCACGCGCACCGCGCGCGCGCTGCTGGGCATCGAGGACCGCGAGACGGTGCCCATCGTCCGCGACCCGGCGCGCACCAGCGCCGACAGCGAGGCCGTCTTCTACTTCCCCGGCTGCGGCAGCGAACGCCTCTTCAGCCAGGTCGGGCTCGCGGTGCAGGCCATGCTCTGGCACGCCGGCGTGCAGACCGTGCTGCCGCCGGGCTACCTCTGCTGCGGCTACCCGCAGCGCGGCGCGGGCCAGTTCGACAAGGCCGACAAGCTCGTCACCGACAACCGCGTGCTCTTCCACCGCGTCGCCACCACGCTCAACTACCTCGACATCAAGACCGTGGTGGTGAGCTGCGGCACCTGCCACGACCAGCTGCAGGACTACGACTTCCCGCGCATCTTCCCCGGCAGCCGCATCGTCGACATCCACGAGTACCTGCTCGAGAAGGGCATCACGCTGCCGGGCCACGCGACGGGCTACCTCTACCACGAGCCCTGCCACGACCCGATGAAGCAGCAGGACAGCCTGAGCACCGTGCGCGCCCTCGTCGGCGCGAACGTGGTGAAGAGCGAGCGCTGCTGCGGCGAGAGCGGCACGCTGGGCGTGGGCCGCCCGGACATCGCCACCCAGGTGCGCTTTCGCAAGGAAGAGGAGATCCGCCGCGCCGAAGCCACGCTTCGCGCCAGCGGCGCGGTCGAGCCGGGGCAGGACCTGAAGATCCTCACCTCCTGCCCGAGCTGCCTGCAAGGCCTGCACCGTTACCAGGGCGACCTCGCCAGCGGCCTGCTCGAGGCCGACTACATCGTCATCGAGATGGCGCGCCACATCCTCGGCGCGAGCTGGCTCGAGGACTTCGTCGCCAAGGCCAGGGCCGGGGGCATCGAGCGCGTGCTGGTGTGAACGCTGCGCCCCGAAACGGAACGGAATTCGAGGAACAGGATTCGAGGAACAAAAAGGCGAGCCCGAGGCCCGCCTTTCGTCGGTAGCGGCCCAGGGCCGCCACGCTGCGCGTGTGTCAGTCGGCGCGCCGGCGGCGTGCGCCCAGGAAACCCAGCACGCCCAAGCCCGCGAGCATCATCGCCCAGGTCTCGGCTTCGGGAACCGGCATGATCGTCGACGTGAGCGAATACATGCCGCCGTTGCTGAACGATCCGTTACCGGTTCCGGTCACCATGTAGAAGTACTTGCCGGGAGCCAGCAGCACGGTGTTCGTCGCATTGCCGGTGCTGCCGTCGAAGCTCCAGTTCCCGCCCAACTGCGAATCGTCGCCGCCCCCCACGCCCCCATCGGCGCCCATGGACCAGAGCGAATACTGGCCGCCGCTGATGTTCAGCACCGTGCCGCCCCCGAGGTTGTTCGCCACCGCGGTGCTCGACACCCAGTAGCTGTCGGGCGAGATCTCGAACGTGAAGTAGTCGGTAAACGAGCCAAAGACGACGTTGACGCCGAACTCGACCTGACCGTGCGTGTCCCAGGTTATCGTGTCGGCGTGGGCACCAGCGGCACCGAAGGCCAGCGCTGCCGCTGCGAGAATGGAATTGAGCTTCATGTTCATGTATCACTCCTCCGCTACCGGCTGCCGCAAGAAAGGTCACGGCGCGCCCGGGTTCCAGATGCCCCATTGTCTGCCGCTCGCCTCGTGTCGCCACCCCCCCCATTCAAGGGGGTTTTGCCGGTTTGACGGGCGATCCAGCGTCGAAAGCGTAACTTCGCGTTGCCCGCGCGCCGCCGCGAGGGGCTCGTCCGGGGACGCGCAAAGCCCTTGGGTCCCGAGGGTGCGCCGCCTGCGGCGGCGGCGGCGCTGGCTAGACTTTGCGATCCTTGCCACTTCGACTTCGACGCGCGTGCGCCGAACCGCCCCATGGCCGATCCGAAAACCGCCCCCCAAGCCCTCGCGTTGACGCTGCACCAGACCTCGCGCGTGCTCGAGATCGCCTTCGACGACGGGAAGAGCTTTCGCATCCCCTTCGAGCTCATGCGCGTCTACTCCCCGTCCGCCGAAGTCATGGGCCACGGTCCGGGGCAGGAGGTGCTGCAGACCGGCAAGCGCAACGTCACGATCACCGAGATCACGCCCATCGGCCACTACGCCATGCAGCCGCGCTTCTCCGACGGCCACGAGAGCGGCCTCTTCACCTGGGACTACCTCTACCACCTCGGTGCCGATCAGGATGCCCTCTGGGCGCGCTACGAGAAGCGCCTGGCCGAAGCGGGCCTGGATCGCGACGCCTCCATGGCCAGGCCGCCGGGCATCAAGGTCGTGCGCAGCAAGGACACCCCCGCATCCGGCTGCGGCGCCTCGGCGCCGATCGCCGGCAAGAGCTGAGCCGCCCCCATGAGCCAGACCCATTTCGGCTTCGAGACCGTGGAGGAGCGCGAGAAGGCCGGCCGCGTGCGCGGCGTCTTCGACTCCGTGGCCACGCGCTACGACCTCATGAACGACCTGCTGTCGTTCGGCCTGCACCGCCTGTGGAAGACCTACGCGGTGGCGGTGGCGAATCTGCGTCCGGGCGACAGGGTGCTCGACATCGCCGGCGGCACCGGCGACCTCGCGCGCGCCTTCGCGCCCAAGGTCGGCGCGCAGGGCCTGGTCGTGCTCACCGACATCAACGAGAACATGCTCCGCGTCGGCCGCGACCGCCTGCTCGACCACGGCATCGTCGCGCCCACGCTCGCCTGCGACGCCGAGCGCCTGCCCTTTGCCGACGGCGGCTTCGATCTCGTCAGCGTCGCCTTCGGCCTGCGCAACATGACGCACAAGGACGCCGCGCTGGCCGAGATGGCGCGCGTGCTGCGCCCCGGCGGACGCCTGCTCGTGCTCGAGTTCTCGCACATCGCGCCGGCGCTGCGCAAGCCCTACGACTGGTACTCGTTCCACGTCATGCCGCGCATCGGCAAGTGGGTGGCGCAGGACGAGGACAGCTACCGCTACCTCGCCGAGTCGATCCGCATGCACCCCGACCAGGCGACGCTCAAGGCGATGATGAAGGCAGCGGGCTTCGGCCACGTCGACGTGCACAACCTCGCGGGCGGTGCGGTGGCTTTGCACCTGGGGGTGCGGTGCTGAGCCAGCTGCGCCAGCGCCTGGCCGCCACGCAGCGGCGGCGCGCGATCGGGCCGCCGCCTCCTCCCCCGCCGCCCTGGGAAATCGAGGCCTTCCTGGAGGCCGCGCGGCGCAGCTTCGTCGGCGTGCAGCGCGCCTGGGACTGCGGCGATCTCGTCGCACTCGCGAGCTTCGCCACCGAGCCGCTGTTCCGGGAACTGCGCGCCCAGCTCGCCGAGCGCGGCGACGCGCCCAACCATACCGAGGTGCTGCACGTCGAGGCGCGCCTGCTGAACATCGAGAACCTCTGCGATGCGCAGATCGCCTGCGTCGAGTTCTCCGGCCTCATCCGCGAACGGCACGACGTGCCGCCGCTGCCCTTCCGCGAGCTCTGGATGCTCGCGCGCCTGCACCATGCGCTCCCGGAGCTCCCGGACCGCCCCGCCGAGCCGAGCTGGCGCGTGGCGCGCGTGCAGGCGCTGGGCTGACGGCCCCTCGATGCCGATGGCGCCGATGCTCGTGCTCGCGGCACTGGCGGCCGCCGTGCTGGCCGGCGGCTGCGGCGAGAAGAAGAGGGAGCGCCCGCAGCCCCAGGTCGCAGCGCGCGTCGACGGCAGCGAGATCACGCTGCCGCAGATCGCGCGCGTGCTCGAGCAACAGCCCAGACTGCGCCCGGAGCAGGTCGACGCCGCCAGCCGCCAGGTGCTGGAGCGCCTCATCGACCAGCGCCTGCTGGCGGCGCAGGCCGAGCGCATGGACCTCGGCCGCGACGCGCGCGTGCGCGAGAACATCGACGCCGCCACGCGCGAGGTGCTCGCGCGCGCCTATGCCGATCGCCTCGACGACAAGCTTGCGCCGCCGGACGCGGCGGAGGTCGACGCCTACTACCGCGCGCATCCCGAGCGCTTCGCGCAGCGCCGCATCTATACCCTGCAGGAACTGGCCATCGAGGCCGGCGCGGACCAGTTCGCCTCGCTGCGCGAGCGATTCCAGTCCAGCCCGTCGGTTGCCGCGTTCGTCGATCACCTGAAGGCAGCGGGGCTGCGTTTTTCCGTCAGCCAGGTCGTGCGCGCCGCCGAGCAGCTCGCGCCTTCGGCCTTGACCCTGCTCGAGCGCCTGCACGAAGGGCAGGCGGCGCTGTTGCCCGCGCCCGGCGGCGCGCTGGTGATGGTGCTGATCGACTCGCAGGCCGATCCCCTGTCTCCCGAGCAGGCGCGCCGGCTGATCGAGCCCATGCTGGTGGCCGAGCGCAGGCGCGGGCGGCTCGAAGCCGAGCTGCAGTCGCTGCGCCGCGCCGCGCGCATCGAGTACCGCGGGCCGTTCGCGCACGCCGCGTCGGCGCCGACCGCGGACGCCGCCGGCAGCGCCGCCGAGCGCGCGCTGCCGGTACTCACCCTGCCGTCCGCGGAGGAGGCATCCGTACGCAGGGATCCGCCTTGAAAGCGTGACGCCGTGCGGCATGCCGCCGGTCTCGGCTGGCAAGATCGCCTCCGGCGCCTCGAGGGCAGCAGCACGAGCCTTTCCGGGATGAGGATCCGCATCATGCGCCGGGGCACGATCCCCGCAGGCGCGTCCCTCGCCGCTCGTGGGTCGGGCAGGGCGGCGATGCGGACCGGGGTCCGGGCCGGGATCGGGGGGCTGGAACGCGGTGCGCGCAAGCGTGAAGGGCTCGCGATCGTCCGTGAGATTGTGCGCACGCCGACACCGCGAATGAGCGGCCGCGGGCGCGGGGCGCGACGCATGCCGAGGACTACACTCCCCGCCAACTCCTCCGCGCCGGACGTCCGGAGCCGGGGTGCGGCGCCGTGGGGCGGACCGGCGTGCCGCGGCGCGTCTCGGGCCGGAAGCCGCCTCGTTTCCAAAGGGAAGTGATTCGATGAAATTGCAGCAGGCAGCGTGCCCCCGTCGCAGCCACCGGGTTCTGGCGGGCGCCCTGCTCGCCGCTGCCCTGCTCGCGCTGGCCGCTTGCGGCCAGCGCGGCGGCACGGCGACGCAGACGGCCGCCAAGGTCGACAAGGGCGAGATCACCGTCCACCAGATCAACTTCATCCTGCAGCAGCAGCGCGGCCTGCGCCCGGAGCAGGCCGACGCCGCCGGACGCCAGGTGCTCGAGCGCCTGATCGACCAGGAGCTGGCGGTGCAGAGGGCGAACGCACTCGACCTCGACCGCGATCCGCGCGTGCTGCAGGCGCTCGAAGCGGCGCGTCGCGAGGTGCTCGCGCGCGCCTATGCCGACAAGGTCGGAGAAGGCGCCGTCAAGCCCACGCCCGAGGACGTGAGCCGCTACTACGCCGAGAAGCCCGAGCTCTTCAGCCAGCGCCGCATCTACAGCCTGCAGGAGCTCTCCGTGCAGGCCAACCCGGAGCAGGTCCAGGCCTTGCGCGAGCGCATGGCCAGCTTCGGCACGCCGAACGAGCTTGTCGAGTACCTGCGCGGCAGCGGCCTGCGCTTCAGTGTCAACCAGGCGGTGCGCGCCGCCGAACAACTGCCGCTGCAGCTCTTGAGCGCGCTGGCGCGCATGAAGGACGGCCAGGCGACGCTGATCACCTCGCCGCAGGGAGCGCAGGTGCTGCTGCTCACCGGTTCGCGCACCGAGCCCGTGAGCGAGGAGCAGGCACGCCCGGCGATCGAGCAATTCCTGCTCAACGACCGCAAGCGCCAACTCATCGACGCCGACCGCAAGGCCATGCGCGCGGCGGCGAAGATCGAATACTTCGGCGCCTTCGCCCAAGGCGCTCCCGCGGCGGCCTCGGCACCCGCCGCCGCGCCGCTGGCCGACACGCCTGCGACGATGGCACCCGCGGTGCACGATCCCGCGGGCGCGGTGGGCAGCGACGACGTGGCCCGCGGCCTGGGGGTGAAGCGATGACGCGCCCGCTGCCGTGGATGCCGCGGGCCGCGGCTGCCCTGCTCGCCCTCGCCGCCCTGGGCCTGAGCCTGGGCACCGTGTCGCCGGCGGCGGCGCAGAGCGCGAGCGTGGCCGCCGATCCGCCCGCCGTGGCCGACTACAGCCTGGGTGCCGGCGACGTCGTGCGCATCAGCGTGTTCCAGAACCCCGACCTCACGCTCGAGACGCGCATTCCCGAAAGCGGGGTCGTCAGCTACCCGCTGCTCGGCCACGTGCGCCTGGGCGGGCGCACGGTCGGGGCCGCGGAACAGCTCCTCGCCGAGGGCCTGCGCGCGGGCAACTTCGTCAAGCAGCCGCAGGTCACCCTCACCGTGCTGCAGGTGCGCGCGCACCAGGTCAACGTGCTCGGCCAGGTCAACCGCCCCGGGCGCTACCCGCTCGAGCAGGCCGGCATGCGCCTCACCGACCTGCTCGCGCTCGCCGGCGGCACCACGCCCATGGGGGCCGAGGTCGCCGTGCTCAGCGGCGCGCGCGACGGCAAGCCCTTTCGCCTCGAGGTCGACCTCGTCGCGCTCTTCGCCGCCGGCGGCCGCGAGACCGACCCCCTCGTGCGCAACGGCGACGCCATCTGGGTCGACCGCCAGCCGCTCGTCTACATCTACGGCGAGGTGCAGCGCCCCGGGCAGATCCGCCTCGAGCGCGGCATGAGCGTGATGCAGGGCCTGGCCGCCGGCGGCGGCCTCACGCTGCGCGGCACCGACAAGGGCCTGCGCGTGCACCGCCGCGCCGCCGACGGCCGCGTGCAGGTGATCGAGCCGCGCCTGGACGACCTGCTGCTGCCCGGCGATGTCATCTTCGTGCGCGAAAGCCTCTTCTGATCCCGTTCCTCCCCATGCGCAGGGCCCAACGCCGATGAGCTTCCAGCAATTCCTCTCCGTGCTGCGCGCGCGCCTGTGGGCCGCGCTGCTCGTCTTCGCGCTCGTCGTCGCCACCGCCGTCGGCGTCAGCCTGCTCCTGCCCAAGCAGTACCTGGGCGAGGCCAGCGTCGTCATCGACGTCAAGCCCGACCCGGTGGCGATGATGGCCACGCCCGGCATCGCGCTGCCGAGCTTCATGGCCACGCAGGTCGACATCCTCAACAGCGACCGCGTCGCGCTGCGCGTCATCAAGGACCTGAAGCTGGCCGAGAACCCGCAGATCCGCCAGCAGTGGCAGGAGGAGGCGAAGGGCGTGGGCACGCTCGAGCAATGGCTGATCGCGCTGCTGCACCAGCAGCTCGACGTGCGCCCCTCGCGCGAGAGCAACGTCATCAACGTCGCCTACAAGTCGCCCGACCCGCGCTTTGCCGCGGCGCTGGCCAACGCCTTCGCGCAGGCCTACATCGCCACCACGCTCGAGCTGCGCGTCGACCCGGCGCAGAACTACCAGCGCTTCTTCGACGCGCAGACGCAGGGCGCGCGCGAGGCGCTCGAGAAGGCGCAGGCGCGGCATTCGGCCTACCAGCGCCGCCACGGAATCATCGCCAGCGACGAGCGCCTGGACGTCGAGAACGCGCGCCTCAACGAGCTCTCCAGCCAGCTCACGCAACTGCAGGCCATCAGCGCCGAAAGCGGCAGCCGCCAGCGCCAGGCACAGGGGGCGCAGGGCGACCGCCTGCAGGAAGTGCTGGCCAACCCCGTCATCGGCAGCCTCAAGGCCGAGCTCGCGCGCAGCGAGGCGCGGCTGAAGGAGCTCGGCTCGCGCTACGGCGACCGTCACCCGCAGGTCGTCGAGGCGCGCGCCAGCATCGCCGAGCTGCGCGAGCGCATCGCCGCCGAGACGCAGCGCGTCACCAGCGGCGTCGGCGTCACCGACACCATCAACCGTCAGCGCGAGGCGCAGGTGCGCCGCGAGCTCGAGAACCAGCGCAGCAAGGTGCTGCAGATGAAGGCGGTGCGCGACGAGGGCATGGTGCTGCAGCGCGAGGTCGAGAACGCGCAGCGCGTCTTCGACAGCCTCGCCGCGCGCCTGAACCAGACCGCGCTCGAGGCGCAGACCAGCCAGAGCTTCGCCGGCGTGCTCACGACGGCGCTGCCGCCGACCGAGCCCAGCAGCCCGAAGATCCTGCTGAACACCGCGCTCGCCGTCTTCCTCGGCCTGCTGCTGGCCGTGGGCGTGGCGCTGCTGCTCGAACTCGCCGACCGCCGCGTGCGCTCGCCCGACGACGCCGTCGCCGCGCTCGGCCTGCCCGTCATCGGCACGCTGCCCCGGCCCGGCGCCAAGCGTTTCCTTCCCGGCAACCGCGCGCTGCTGCCCGGAGCACGCGGCCTGGCCTTGCCCGCACCGCAGCAGGAGGCCTGAGGCCATGTTCATGCGCCCGCATTCCCCCAACCTCGACGTCGAATCCATTCTTCCGCGCGACGCCGGCGAAGCGCGCCGCGGCGGCAGCGGCGGCGGCCGTGGCCCGAACGGCCAGCCCGAGGGCGCCGCCGACGCCGGTCCCGCCGTCGCCGACCGCTCGATCGGCGCGCTGATCGCGCAGACACGCAACCTCGGCCCCGAGCAGGTCGAGCGCATCCTGCGCCACCAGCGCGAAACCGGCATGCGCTTCGGCGAGGCCGCCATCGCCCTGGGCCTGGCCAGCGCCGACGACGTCATGTTCGCGCTCGCGCAGCAGTTCCACTACCCCTACGCGCCCGAGGAGCGCCGCCGCGCCAATCCCGAACTGGTGGCGCTGAACCAGCCTTTCGGCGTGCAGGCCGAGAGCATGCGCGCCATCCGCAGCCAGCTCATGATGCGGCTCTTCAACGAGGGCCAGCCGCGCCGCGCCGTCGCCATCGTCAGTCCCGACAGCGGCGACGGCAAGACCTTCTTCGCCGCCAACCTCGCCGTCGTGCTGGCGCAACTCGGCGGACGCACGCTGCTCGTCGACGCCGACCTGCGCCACCCGCGCCAGCACGAGGTGTTCGGCATCGACAACGCCGCAGGGCTCTCGGGCATCCTCACCGGGCGCACCGAGGCGCGCGTCATCCAGCAGGTGGCCGGCGTCCCCAACCTGTTCGTGCTGCCGGTGGGCGTGACCCCGCCGAACCCGCTCGAACTCGTCGAGCGCCCGGCCTTCGGCCTGCTGATGCGCGAGCTGCTGACGAAGTTCGACCACGTCGTCGTCGACACCCCGGCCGGCTGCTACGGCAGCGACAGCGGCGTCATCGCCGCGCGCTGCGGTGCCGCGCTCGTGCTCGCGCGCAAGGACAAGGGCCGCATCGCCGCGCTGCAGGACCTCGTCGCCAACCTGGCCGAGACGCCCGCCGTTCTGGCCGGCGTGGTCTACAACGAGTTCTGAGCATGGCGGTTGCGCCGCGCAGCCAGCCCGGCACAGGGCATGCCGCGCGGGAACCCCTGCTTCCGTCGGGCGCTGACCCGCTGGCGCTGGTCTTGTTGCTGCTCGGATTCGCGGCGCTCTATCTTCCGAGTTACTGGATGCTGGCCGAGCGCATCTGGCCCAGCGACGAACAAGGCCACGGCCCCATCATCCTGGCGGTCAGCCTGTGGCTGCTCTTCACCAAGCGACACGAACTGGCCGCCGCGCCCCGGCGCCCGAGCCTGCTGCTCGGCCTGCCGCTGCTGCTCGGCGGCCTGCTGCTGTACGTGCTGGGGCGTTCGCAGTTCATCATGTTCTTCGAGATCGTCTCGCAGATCCTGGTGCTGGCGGGCCTCGTTCTGCTGTTCCTCGGGCCACGCGGCCTGCGCATCGTCTGGTTCCCGCTGTTCTTCCTGCTCTTCATGGTGCCGTTGCCGGGCTCGATCGTGGCCAGCGTGACCGGACCGCTGAAGATGGCGGTCTCGATCGTCGCCTCCAAGCTGCTCTACCTGCTCGGCTACCCGGTGGCGCGCAGCGGCGTGATCATGAGCGTTGGCCCCTACCAGCTTCTGGTGGCCGATGCCTGTGCGGGCCTGAACAGCATGTTCACGCTCGAGGCGCTCGGCCTGCTCTACATGAACCTGATGCGCTACACGAACACGGTGCGCAACGTGCTGCTGGCCATCCTCATCATCCCGATCGCCTTCCTCGCCAACATCACGCGGGTCATCATCCTCGTGCTCGTCACCTACTACCTTGGCGACGAAGCCGGGCAGGGCTTCGTCCACGGCTTCGCGGGCATCGTGCTCTTCCTTGTCGGCCTGATGCTGATGCTGGCCACCGACAAGCTGTTGCGCGTGTTCTTCCCCGAGAAAGCGGGGCGCGCGCGATGAGCCCGATGCGCGTGCGGGCACTGGTGGTGGCGCTGCTGATGCTGGCGAGTGCCGCCGCGGCCATGCTGGCGCGCCCGACGCGTCATCTGGCCGACGAGATCGGCAAGCCCGATCTCGAAGTGCTCTTTCCCAGGCAGTTCGGTGATTGGCGCATCGACACCAGCCTGCCCGTCGTGCTGCCGGCGCCCGACGTGCAGGCGCAGCTCGACAAGATCTACAACCAGGTGCTCGCCCGCACCTACGTCAACGGCAAGGGCCAGCGCGTGATGCTGTCGGTGGCCTACGGCGGCGATCAGAGCGACGGCACCAGTGCGCACCGGCCCGAGGTCTGCTACCCGGCGCAGGGTTTCGCGATCGTCTCCAACCGGACCGCGACGCTCGAGATCGGCGGGCAGGCTGTCCCCGTGCGCCGGCTCGTCTCGCGGCTCGGCGCGCGCGAGGAGCCGATCACCTACTGGATCGCGGTCGGCGGCAAGGCGGTCACCTCGGGCATCGAGCAGAAGCTCGCGCAGATGCGCTACGGCCTCAAGGGCATCATCGCCGACGGCATGCTGATGCGCGTCTCCAGCATCGACCATGTTCCCGCGCATGCGTTCGCCGTCCAGGACGGCTTCCTCGCCGACCTGGCCCGTGTCATCGACCCGCTGTCGCGGGCCCGCGTCTTCGGCGGCAGCTCCTGACCGGGGCGCGGGCAAGCGCGTCGGGCCGTCTCAGGGCAGCGCCGTGATCGTCATGCGGAAGGTCGCGCGCGGCGCCGTGGTCTCGAAATAGACGAGCTGGCGGCGCTGCGGCAGGGGCGTCGTCGGCGCCGTGCCCATGAACACGCGCTGCATGCCGCTGGACTCCACCTGCAGCCGATACGCCGTGGCCCCGCATTGCAGCCGCGCGCTCCAGCTGCTGCCGGCGCTGAAGTGCTGGTCCACGCGCCAGTAGCTCATCGCGTCGCTGCTCGGCAGCGGCTGGGTGCC